>JAEIGA010000658.1_pt1 | contig 51062 bp, 32 predicted proteins | sample 9270691 | NCBI WGS metagenome assembly JAEIGA01 (sample SAMN17057246, study PRJNA624740) | gut metagenome | biome: biome; isolation source: fecal sample | host: Bos grunniens | place: China: Xizang | collected 2019 | reverse complement strand
TATTTTCTGCTAACAGCACGAGATGTGCATTCTTGTATACAGTTTTATCCCCTTCGTTACATAACTGCCTCATCTCATTAGAGAAATACCCTGCATCCAGCACCATTCCTTCAGTTGTTTCTACTGAGTGAGCAGTATTTTTTCTATCATGTTCTATTAGGATATTCATAGAACCCTTGGATGCTATGTAAGCTTTATAAACAAGGTCACCTACCAGAGGTATTTTAGTTGTTATTGTTGCTAAAGCTCTAACGCTATCCTCATCCAGAGGTGCTGTTTGAGATAACAACATATGTCTTGTCTCATTAACTAGGGTCTGAAGTCTGTCTGCAGCAACTTGAGGGTGCATTTTTTCAGACTCAACCCAGTTAAGACCTTGCTTATAAAGCTCATTAGTTAGGAGGATGGTCAGCGTAGTTCCATCGAAGGCAGTTTTTTCTGTATTAACTGCAGCTTCAATCATAGATTTAGCTACCATCTGCTTAAACCCTTCCATAGATAAGCACTCTCGTGCTACAGTTACACCATCATCAGTTAAGATAGGTCTCGAGAACTCATCCTGTATGATTGCCATGCGTCCCTTAGCACCCATAGTAGGTGTAACAATGTCTGCTATTTCTTGAAATGTTTCAGAAATAATGTTGATATTAGATGTCTTCATATGTATCTCCTTAATGTGTTAAGATTGTTGAACCATGATTATATCGCTGCGATTAACGACGTAATACATTTCGCCTTCTATTAGTAAGGCTGTTGCTGCGTACAACGGGAAGTATACTCTATCGTTCTCAGACAAGCTCTTTGAGTCTGAGCTAATGACTAGCCCAGATACAATATCCTTTCTTCCTCTTGTTTCGTTGATAGTTATACCATTACCAAGAGTTTTCTTGTCTCCATCTAGGGTAACTGCAACGTAACCGTTTAGCATAGTTATATTCTGCATATGTATTTCTCCTCAGTGCTTATTTTTTAGTCGCCATAATTATATCATTAGCAAATTTTTTCTCTATTTCTGGTCCACTTAATGTTGCGTCACTTTGAGCAGTAACTAGGATATGATAATATTTTTCTTTTGAATCTCTGTAAATAAAATTATATCCGCCTGTCTCTTTAGGCAGTATTGCAATACCATTTTTAGGTATACGACTAGGTATTTTAGATGTTACTAAAGCACCCATAGTACCGCCTTCATATAAAGCTCCAGCAAGTCCCGCAGGAGCATACTCTTTTTTAAGGGTTGCCCCATAAGTTTCTCCATTTACAGTAAATACAAAGCTACCTCCAGTTTCTTCTACAGTATAACGACCTTCGTTATTATATACGAATTTATCAAGAGCAGCATTTTGCTGTGAGGTTGAATAAGCCCCTTTATTAATATTCTGACCAATATATTGTATATCAGAATACTTCAAATCTAATGCTACGGGAATTTTACCATCTGATGTAGGAGGACCCTGTGCAGGCACTACTACTTCCCCTGGAATATCTGTATCTCCTGTACCAGCTGTACCCTCTGTACTTCCTGTACTGTTTATAGGTTGTTTATACTCTAATGCTCCTGATATATTGTAATTTTTTAACGTGCCTCCGCCTATGGTTATAGTTCCTGTACCAGTTTCAGTGGTATAAGTAAATGTTGATACTTCAAGCTGTGCGTTATAACCATACATCTCTTTATACTTAGCTATAATAGAGTTAACATGGTTTTGAATTGTTGCAGTATCTACATTATCAGGGAACTTTATAGATGCAAGACTTGCATTTATTTCATTTTTAATCTGAGTATTGACCATAGTATCTAGCTTAGCTTTATACGCAGATATATCTTTATCTTTAGTTATACCCTTTGCTGCTAACCAATTCTTCAAACTATCCTCTGTAGCAATAGTTAATGCTTCATTATAATTACCCGAGATTGTTTGAACTACACCATTAGAGTCTACGTAACTGAATGTACTATTAGACTTATTCTTTTCTTCAGCTACTTCTTCTGCTGCATTCATCATAGTTTGATAAGTTTCCCAAGCTGTGCTGTTATTAACAAGAGCTTCGCTAAGATACTTCAATGAGTTAGACGCTGATAATAGGTTCTGCTGTAGTACGGATATACAAGCTACACCTTCAGAAGAAATATTATTACCTTCAAACCAGGTATCTATAGAATCTAGAACTTCTTTAGCTCTAGCTTTTTCTTCTGCTGTTGCACTTGAATCATCTATAACTTTTTGAGCCGTATCTCTTTGGGATATATGATATGATGCTTCAGGCGATATAAAATATCCTGTGTATTCAGCCATCTGGAAGGCATTATTTACAGCAGTTTTATAGTAGTCTAAAGCTAACTCTGTCTTTTTAAGGTCATAGTTCGCTCTAGCAGCAGCCAGTGCTGTATCATAACCATATTTTTGGAGTTCCTCTTGGCTATATAAGGAAGCTTTTATAGACTCCTTCAAGAATGCAACTTGCCTATTAGTATCTAGGATATAGCCTCCAGTCCAACCTGCTTTTTCAGCGGACTGATTAGCCGAGTACTGAGCCATGTCGTGCTGCACTTGACCTTGCTGTTGTGCATTAACTAGCTCTTGTTTGCCAGCTATAGCATCTCCTTTAGCTGCTAGAACATCTGAGTTGTAGGTTATTTTAGCTGTATTCTCTGCTTGTTTATCCCACTGATATGTACCTATAGGATTTCCATTAGCATCTTTAGCTACTTCTGTATTTAAACCAGAGTTTTTATACGTGTCATTGTTTTTTAACCCTGCTTCTAAGTCAGCATTAGCTTTATTAAACACCTCTGTAGCTTGAGATATACCTCCACTTATTACTTCATTAGTGTCTGAATAATTAGAGACTACTTCATTAGGAGTTCTGGTTTCTGTATTTGTGGTACTCATTATTTAAGACCTCCTAACATTGATAAAATATCATTACCACCACCCTGTGGTAAACCTTGAGCAGGCACAGCTGCTTGTCCAGGCATAGCCGCAGCTTCAGGAGGCATAGCAGGCATACCTTGCTGTGGCATTTCTTGTTGCATAGGCATAGCTTGAGGTTTTCTCAGGGGACTACTAGGGTCTAAACCAAAACTATCTGCATCTGCAGGAGCTAGCCCAACTTGAGCAGGGTTCATGAATTGCTCTACAGCTGCTCTATCCTGGTCATTGAGTTGGCTTAAAGCTTCCTCATTTTTCTCATCTAGGCTCTTCTCAAACTGCCCTGTCTCTGGATTAAAGCCCTTCTTAATCGCCTCTGTTACAGACATTCTACCTTGAGGTGTCATGATAGAATATCTATCTGGATGTTTCTGTATATCTTTAGCCATAGCTTTTTTATACTCATCCTTAGTTTCAGTGTCTTTAATCTTGCCTAGTTTAGCTTTCTCATCTTGCTCTTCGTGTAATGTTTCATCACTGGACAGCTCATCTTCCAGCTCTTTTTCGTCGGGTGCAAACATTCCAGAGGTATTTTCTCCAGTCATGAGTAACTGAGAAAGTATATCCTCGGTTAGCCCAGGTACTTCTTTACCTTTCTTGGCTTTATCAGAAGATTTTTCTGTGTCTTCTGAAGCTTTATTGGTCTTAGCATCAGTACCTAAAGCGTCTTTAATATCTTCTGCCATAGTAATCTCCTTTCATAATTTAGGTTACTAAAAATATTATAACATATTTTTGAAACTTTGTAAACCTCTTTACAGAAATAAAATTTTATGGTATAATAATTAGGAGGTGAGGACATGAAAGTAAAAAGTATACCTGCTAAGAGTAAGGTAGAAGCTGAGTTAAAGAAACAGGTTTCAGCCGTTCCTACATCAGTCTTACCTACTGGCACTGTATTTGCAGACACACGTAAAACACTTATCCAGCATCTAAAGAATGGTACACTATCTACATCTCAGTACACAGGCTTAGATGCCAAAGAAAAATTATTCGTAGAGCTTGTAGTGATGGCTAACTATACAAGTGAACAAGCTGTTAGATTAATAGACCCTACCTGTGCCTATCCAGATGTTGTCGCTAATAGACTTATAACAAATAAGCGTGTTAGTGCCGTAATATCTGACCTTAATAAACGAAAGAATATAAAGATGAAGGCAGAGATGACTCAGGTTAGAGAGCAAGCGTTAAGCAAACTCAAGAATTTAATGGCTAATTCTGAAGATGAGAGTATTCAATTAGCCGCTGCTAAGCTAATTTTAGATAAGTCCATAGAGCTAATGAAGGAGTCAGACCGTTCTGATGAGAGTGTTGGTAACGTAGTCTTTTCTATACAGGTAGCACCTCCCGCAGCGGGAGCAACGTCAGACCCTATAATATTAGACGCAGATTTAGACGCTACACCTGTACAACAGTATCATGATAAAGCTACAGATAAGGTTGAGACTATGCCAAAGAAGGACCCTTATACTTTAGTTTATGAAGGTGTCAATGCTTACGAAGATTTTATAGAGGAGTTTGACGATAGTGATGCACAGATAACAGAAGAAGAATAAAAAATACCAGGGGCTTAAAGTAGTCCCTGGTATTTTTATAGAAAGGTGTTTATAATAATATAAACCAGCGGAAAGGTTATATTATTATCGATAATTATTATGTGTCCAAGGGGTTGTACCTTGTTTCGGTAGCCCCTTGGCACACTTCGGAGGTACATAAGCAGACAACTTGTATACCCTAGTATATATTATATCATGGGTTTGTTGTTTTGTCAATACCTAATTCTGCTTTTAATGCTCGTTTAAATGTTGTTTGGCTTAAGTTGGGTCTACCAGAAGTAGCACACCATGTTTTATACTTACTCCACAGAACATTAAACGACATTTTTTCTGCTACGGATATATCAACACCCATATCTGCGAACCATGACAGTACCGTAGAGTTGTCTCTTCTGTATTGTTGCAACATATCTGTCACACATGAGGGCTCTGTAAAAGCTCTTGTGACATTCATGACATTTCGTATAGCTTCAACAGCTTTATAGGCTACATACTCGAGAGACTCTTGCTGAAGTAACGCTTTCTTGAATTTCATTCCATCTACGGGGGTTACTGCAGCGAGGTCGGCTATAAAAGGTATGATTGTAAATCTTCTATAGAATCCGTGTGATGTATCAGGTGTTCTCGGTAGCTTATTACATCCAAAGAACATCGTGCAGAATAAAGAAGTATCTTTAGCTGCTTTATATTTTTCTTCTATGGTTATATAGTCCCCACTAGATATAGATTTAACTAGGTCACTGTCTGATAAGGGCTGACTAGATATATCTCCAGCTAGGGAAGCTAGTTTTCCGTACATAGAAGATGCTCTAAATGTACTAGCTAGGTCTTTAAAAGATATGCTGGTAGTATTTTTTCTGCCCAACACTTCTCGTATTAAATCCAGGTAAGTACTCTTACCGTTACGACCAGAACCCACTAGTATAAAGGCTTTTTGTAACTCTGATGTTTTTAGCATACTATAACCTATTGCTTCATATAGTAACTGCTCTGTCTGAGCATCTCCGTTAGTAGCAGTTTGGAAGAACTCGTCTGCAGTCTTACTTGTAGCATTAGGATTGTAGTTGCAATTTAGCTGTATAGATTCTAGATGTGCTGGACTCATAACATCAAATGTCATGTCGGAGATGTCCAGTACACCATTCTTGAATACTATGGTGTAAGGATTTGTATTAAATTCAACAGTAGAATCATAGAGGGAGTCAGTGATATAGGTCATGACCTCCTCTTTTTGGTATGCTCTAAGCTGAGGGCACAGCTTAGTCATATAGCCACGAAGATATTCGGGCTGTTTAGAATATATATTATTAGCATTATCGAAGTAGTAGAGTTCTTGCGATAGTGAATCCCGCTTAACTGAGCAGGCTTGTATTAGGTAATCACCTAACTTATTGTGTAGGAATATATCCCCTTGAAAGAAGCTGTTATATAGTTCTGACTTTTTAGAGTCTAATATATTTTCAATCTCGTCTTTAGTTAAAGATGGATTGCACATATATGTACCGACATAAGTTATTATTTCTTCTTGTTCTTTAGGTGTAAACCTTAGAAGTTTATTTTTTAACTCACATAGAGATTGTACGGCATTACTAGTTATAGGTAACAGTAATCCTTGGTCGCTGTTTTTAGGTTTACAAGCTATCTGAGCATATGGAGAAAGTGTGTTCAGGACCATGTTATTAGGCTCGTGTATAATATTGTAGTGTGGCGGTAGTAATAAAGGTATTATATCATTCTCTACGTATACCTTTACAGATAATCCACAGCCCAGTAGAAACCTAGTTGCTTTAGTTGCTAGACCCTTACACATTACCCAATACATTCCTTGAGATTCTGTTATGTAAGCAGGTTCTCCCATATCCTGAAGAAATCTTATGAAGCATGTGTTATCTGTCTCTATTACAATGATGCCTCTCTGTACTTTATATTGAGCCAAAGCTGCAGGATTCGCAGTAAGTTCTACTGACATACCCATGAAGTCTGTCTTATGTTTAGAGCCATTATTTTGTATTATATAACATCTATCATTATAAGGGTTTGCTATTCCATTGAACTGTGTCAATGTCATACAATACCTCTTTTACTTCTTCTACAGAGGATACTACTTTAGCAATACCCCCTGCATTTATAGTTTGTTCTATACGGTATTCCTGCAATCGGGTAGGCTCTTCATTAGGACGTTTAAGCTCTAACGCTATGTACCTACCTCTGTAACAACAGACTATATCAGAAACACCTTGAGTTTGGTAAGAACCTACGTGGATTTTCACCACGTAGGCACCTCTACTAGTAAGATACTCGATTACATCTTCTTGTATCTTGCTCTCTCTTTTCTTACTGCCAGCCGTCTTCGACATTTTCTGTTAAGTCAGGCGGAGTATATTCTCCCGTCTCTGTATTAACATCACCCATGGTGAAGGGAAGCTCATCCTCATTTTCCTCAGGTGTATATGCTTGCTCAGGCATAGGTGCATAGGCAACTCGCTGGTATTTCTTTCCGTCGCTTGTTGTTATTGAGAGGTCGATACATACAGCTCTGTTAAGAAGTAGTGATTCTATATCTATAGTCTCACTTTCTCCCTCGTGGTACGGGCAGTTAGCAAACTTTCTAAGTGCTCTGTATTTCCACGAGAAGTCTGAGTTCGGGTCATAGTTAACTCTGTCCCAAACCTTTCTACCTACATGAGAGCCTGTAAGAAGCTTAAAGGTTATCTCCAAAGTGTTGGGGAACTTAACTGCATCCGCTAATTTAAGAGCCATTATTTGAGCGATAACACCTTTTTCTTCTATAGGTTCAGGTATATCTTTGCTTAGGTCCTGCTTACCTTGTCTGATTAAAAGTCCCATATTACTTAGCCTCCTGTGTTGTATTGTTTTCGTCTGTGGTATGTTTAGGTTTAAACTGTATGTTTAAACCAAGTTTTATAGCTTCATTAAGTTGCACTAGCATATCCTTACGAAGATTTACTATGTCAAGCTGAAGCTTAAATTCTGTGGATTTTGGGTCATCCATAGTACTGAGCATGTTAAGCTCTTCCATGAAAGACTCTTGTAATTTGGTAGAGTTTTCGCAAAGCTTATCGTACTGCTCAGGTGTAAGTGTTGTGTTTATAGGTGTCATACGTTACCTCCGTCTGTTACAGGTGTAGATGCTTCTGCAGTTTCAGGTGCTCCTTTGGCAGAAGCTCTGGTTTTAGCTTTTGCTGCAGTGGTTGCCCCCTGCTGAGATACAGTAGAACCACGAAGTTGTCTAAGGGCGTTAAGAACATTTCTTTCAAACACTGCGTATGAAAGGTTCTTAGCTTTTGTAGGGACTCCTGTCATGTTAGCAGGCTTTCTACACTTTGTTACAAGATACGGATAAGCATCTATATAAGTGTAGTAAGTTGTTTTAGGAGAGGTAGTGCCGTCAGCATTAACCTGTGTCTCTTTTTCAACTTTTGTATACCATACAAAAGATGCTTTAGCACACAAGCTACTGCTAGCAGATGTCATAAGAGAGGGTATTAACTTATTAAATGAAGGGTCGTTCTCGTCCTTCTGCTCTTTCTGATGACAGATGATTACGATTTTTGCTCCTGTCTTTTTATGAAGCCCCTTAGCAAGGTTCCAGATTGTATCTTGGTTATCCTTAGCTTCACCCCAAAGCTTGAGGTTCATAGAGGATTTACCTGAACTTCTCTTCAGATACTCTTTGAGCAGATATTCCATCTGGGTTGCAGAGTCAAAGACTATTGTAGAAAACTTTACAGGAATTTGCTTTCCATTGTCTACGGTGTAGCCGTTCATTACATCTGTAAGAACTTCATCAAGTTCCTCGAACTTCATAATGTCTACAACTGTAATGTTTTCTGCATGCTCCTGAGCTATAGAGCCTGTACCACCCTCGAGTATATCAAGGTATAGCATAGGAGCATCAGGAGTCTTAGGAAATGTCGAGGCAAGCACGGTTTTTCCTGAGCCTGCATCTCCATAGATGACAAAGACTTCATCTAAGGAAGTTTCTTGGATGCTTTTACTTCTTGTACTTAGAATACTCATAATATAAATCTCCTTTATTTTTATTTTTCCTTGTACATTATATATTATACACTATAGTTTACATTTTGTCAAGTAGTTTTTTGAATATTGTTTAATAAAATTTGCCTTTCAGCAACGCTGGGATTAATCCTGTCTAAATCACACAGTGATTTAAAAGAACAGTAGTTACATAAAGGTGATTTAACTCGAAATGTAGGGAGGTTATCCTGCCTTATTGCGAGATAGGTTTCATACATATCTTGCATATTAGTAGATACTAGCTCAGGGTCTAGTATCTGATAGGTAACTCTATTGAACAAAGGATGTCCACGTTCAATAAGATACTCTAAAACAGGTTGAAACTTAGCGTCACCCAGTAGATTCATTGTCGCCAGAACCTCTTCGTACATTTCTGCAGTAGTTAAGCTGAGTCTACGTTTGTCTACAGTAGGGCTTCCGTCATTATTCATTGGAGGAAGCTGGAGTTTAGCACAGCGTACTTCATCTATTTCTATTGCGGATACTGTAATGTTAAACTCTTTTTCTATATAGGGTACATAGAATAAAAGCTGGGCATTGTGCTGTACATCTTCATAGGTATACTTGAGGTTTCCGTCTGTAGTTTTAACGTCTCGTATGATATACTCATTAGTTACATTATTATATAGTAACCAGTCTATGGTGCCAATCATATAGTCTGTACCATTATCCAGTGTTTCCGAGAAGTTATACTCACAAGCAATAACAGTTTCGTTACTAGCTATGTGATTATAGTAAAGATTATATTGCTGTACCATATATTCGATAAGGTCAGGCTCATAAGGTATCTCTCCAGAGATGCAAGCTTTCCTGAAAGAATCAAAGATAGGTTCAGGGTCTTCTCCTTTAGCAAGGGCTTCCAAAGCTGAATGAAAAGCTTTACCTAGTACAAGGTGTTTACTTTCTGGAGGTGTAATCATCTCCTCGTACTCATATAGGTGTTTACGAGGACATTTCTGAAAGCATGCTAGTCTTGAATATCGAAATTTATTTGGTTCTTTTACGTCTTTATTCGCTGTCGGTGTAATCATACTCTTCCTCCTGTGTGGGTATGTAGGGTTGATTAAGATACTCGAGATGCATAGCTGCTTGAATATCGTGAGCTAGAGAAACTATTGTTACATCTAGCCCAAGGTCTCTCAATTTATCTGCAGCTTTTTCGTCGCTTGTTTCTATGATAGATGTAATGCAGTGAGACATCTCTTCAGGTGTTAACGTGCAAAGGTAGTCATAATTTGTTTTAATCGAACCTTTATCTATCATGCGACGAGCAAAAGTTTGCATAGCGAGAAACACTTCTTTATCATCGGTATTAAATATTAAGTGATATTGTGTTGTCTCTTCTGTGTTGTCTATGTCTGTAATAAAGTTTGTCATAAGCACCTCAGAAAACAAGGTACTTACACTTGGATGTTAGAAAAATATAAACAGTTTTACCGTTCTCATTTCTAGGTGTCAGTGTTGTTTGATAAGATATCTCTGTGTTGTTTTTCACATACTCACATATATCTGGAGTTAAACAGATGTTACAGAAATTACTGTACTTTGCTTTAATTATCATGATAAGCTTTTCAATTTCTTCATCAGACAATTCTTCTTGTTCATAATTTAACTTCGTGATATAATTGGCGTACTGAACTCTGTAGTCATTGTCTTCTAGTATCTCTGACAATAGCTCACTAGATGTAGTTCTAATACTGTTTATTCTACGAGCAAAGTTTTCTAAGTGTGTAGTGTAATTGCTATCATTAATGCTTAATCGTATAATCATGAGTCTTCTCCTTTGTTACGTTTATATTCTTCCAAGCTAACACCTTTACCCAATGGACCTATTTCTATATCCACAACTATTGGTATATCTATTTCGGTTGTTAGTAATTGCTCTGTTAGCTTAGGCTTTTCCATGATGCTTTGTATGGTTTTTATAGTATCTTCAAAGTCTTCGTCCTCTCTTACAAGAGCTATTATAGAGTCATGTACTGTAGCACAAACCATAACCTTATCTCGAAGTTTGGGTGTATTGACAACCTCTATTAGCCCACATATTACGTAATCGCTACCAGCGGATTGAACTGGGAAGTTTATAGCAGGTCTTATCCAGTTACTTCTCTCATACGGGTTTAGTAGTTTATCATAATTAACTTCATACTCTCTGCTCATTATAGATGTAAGCATTGATGTAGCCAACATAGTTGTTTCTACTTCATCATAATAGAGATTTAATTCTGGATAGAGGTCAAAGAATGCTTCTCGTATAGCTGTAGACTCAGCTAAAGATACGTTAACACCATAGGATGCTTTCGCATATTCTACAAAAGAGGGTGCTTGCATACCGTAAATAAAACCAAAGTTAATTGCTTTTGCTTGGGTACGCATTTCTTTTGTTACTTCGCTCATAGTACAGTTAGCTACTTTAGAAGCCATTAATGTGTGTAAGTCCACACCATTTCTATAGGAATCTTTTATAGCAGATACATTAGCAACAATACCAGCAAATCTTAACTCGAGCTGAGAATAGTCTGCACAGAGTAATTGCCACCCAGGTATAGTTGACCTGAATAAAGACTTCAGTTTTTTATTTCTTGGGACTTGCTGTAGGTTAACATCAGAACTAGAGGTTCTACCTGTAACCGTACCATGCATATTAAAGTTAGAGTGTACTCTATACGTACCGTCATCATGAAGAATTTTTTCTTCATCCCATGAATTTAAAAACGCTAAAGCCTTTTCTACTTCTCGCTGTTTTAAGATTAAGTCTATAATAGGATGCTTTCCCTGTAGCTCTATTAACTCCATAACTCCTGTAGATGGTTGCCCACTCTTGGTGAATTTACCTACAGGTAATTGCAAGTCTTCAAAAAGAAGTTTTTGTAATTGCTTAGGGGAGTTATAGTTTATGTCTGCTATATTCTTTAATTGCTGAGAAAGTTCTTGTTGTTCTTTTAGATATTCTGAGCGTACTTGCTGAAGCATGCCAACATCTATAGGAAGCCCCGACAATTCAACATATTTGTATGCATTGAGAGCTTCTATAATTAAGCGATACGTTTTATACCTAGACTGAGGAAGGGATGCCTTTAGTGTTTCAAACAGTTCATAGGTATATCTGCAGTCTTTTTCTAGATAAGGTATTACGTCAGCAGCATTTGTTGATGTTTTCTTTGATACATTTATATCCCAGTTTTCAACGCCAAGTATCCTAGGTGCTGCGTATTTTAGTCCTAGCCATTTACCTCTATTCTCCTTAAGTTCGTCTACAGTAGAACAGAGGTATGCTAGAATCATAGTATCATGGGTTATTTTCATGTCTATCCCATAGCTATATAGTATTCTTACGGCATCAAATTTTCCATTATGAAATACCCAGGAAACCCCACTGTCTTCACATTTGGATATAAAGAGTTTTAAGTTTGCTAAATCTTCAGGCAGTTCAAACGACCTGAAAGATTCTACATTAGGCTTCTTAGTTTTCCAATAAAACCCTACATAGTTAATCTGTGTATTAACTTTGAGGTCCTTGGTTTCTATATCGCATACTATATTCATGAACTATCTCCTCAAAGGGTACTTCGGTTAACTCTGCGAGTTCATGCAAAGTTTCTAACGTAGGGTTTATGGTCTCTTTGTTTAATAGTGCATATAAATGAGTTCGAGACATTCTCATTTTAGGATATACAGTGTCTACAAATTTATTTATAGAGCCGTATTTAGCTACAATCCTCTCTTTGAGAGTTAAATTTTCCATAGAGTTCTCCTTAATTATCAATGTAACTTAAAAATAATTTATCGGAATAACTCTTTTTCTTCGTTAATGCTTTATAATATATATCTTCTTCTACTGTATTCTTGCAAAGCAAGTAATAATAATTGCAATCATTGGTTTGCCCTAACCTCTGAATGCGTGCTTTACACTGTGTAAACACAATGTGACTTTCTGGTAGTGTATAGAATATCATGTTATAAGTACATGTAAGGTCTAGCCCTGCATTACCGCTTTTATTCTGCATAACTAGAAACTCTATACGCTTATTCAGGAAATCATCTATTATCTCTTGTGGGTTGTGTGTGGACCCTGAGATACATCCGAATGTTTTACCTGTATCTACTAAGCACTTAACTACTATCTCCATATCCATATCATACTCCGTGTAGATAATAGCACTAGGTAGTGTAGTTATTAGTGCCTGTAGCTTTATATATTTTGTATTATTTAGTAAGACTCTTACTGTCTCATTTGTATCAGGAGTAATACCTGTTACGTGTCCACTAGATATTTGTCTAAGCTTAGTTCTTAGAATAGCCTTGTTGTCTGCTACTACATCAAGGTTATCTAATCTTAATATTCTATGCTTAGCTAGCGTATCATAGTTTTCCCCTGGATGCTCACACTCTATAACAGTGTGGTGTTCTGGAGAAAGTTGTATGACTTCTTCTGACTTCTTACCCCAAGTAACTGCTTCTATTACCGCTGTTAATTCTTTAGAGAATTGTTTCTTCTCACTTCTAGGGTTATAGTAATCATCCAGGTGAAAATATCTATTTATAAATCTAGTTTTACCAGGCATATACTTCTCATCCAGTATTGCTAACTGTGGGAATATCTCGGAACGTTTTGCGTCTTGAGGAGTTCCTGTAAATAAGAATACATAACACGCATTTTTTGTTATGGTTCTAAGTACTCTATTTACATTAGAAGTATAGTTCTTAACTTTGTGAGATTCATCTAGTATAACACAATCGTACATGTTATTACTATATTTATGAACACTTTCATAGTTAATAACATCAATGTTATTGCCTGGTATATATTTATCGAGCTGACTTTTATATTGGTCTATAACTTTTTTAGGTGTTACTATCAGTGTACGTGTTCTTATACCTCTCGATAAGAGGAAGGTTATAGCGATAAGCGTTTTACCAGTACCTGTACCGAGAAATATTCCAAACTTATTATGGGTGAGCATTTTAGTTACAGCTGTTACTTGATAATCTTTTAGTGTTATACCGTCTGGTGGTATGATAGCTGGTACATAGCGATTAGCGTGAACATCTTCGTAAGTTCTGATAGTTTCTAAGTCTTCTTTTCTGATGCTTATCTTATTAGCTCGTATCATTGGTAAGATATCATCTCTAAAGTAGGCTCTTGTTACAGAGTTTAAGTGAAAGTAGTAACTACCAGTATGTGTTTCAGTGACCCAAGGTGGTACTTCATCAGGTAGAAACCCTACTAAGTACCAGAAACCTCTGCTATAAGTTATTTGTTTCATAATACCTCCATATTACTTGTAGTATAAATAGTATACACTAAAATGGATAAAAAGTCAACAGCAAAAAACAAGAATATTTAACAAAAATGTTTTAATATTCTTGGTTAAATTGCTAAAGTTTAATTATATTTAAATAGTTTTAAATTTACGTCTACACTTAAGGCAAAGATGTGTCTCAGGGATGCTATCATAGGGATGTGTGTACCCACACGCATCACATGTTACCATGAGTCCACCATTTACATCTGCCCCAAGTGAATATGATGTTACATCCTCGGCATCTATCACTACTTTTACATAGTTTGAACTATTTGCAAGGAGCATAGGTGTAACGTATCCGTATTTATCCACAATGTCTGATTTATTGTAAGTTATTTTAAGAGGGTATACATTAGTTGTATTATAACCATTAACAGATTGCCCGATTGTAAAATATCTTGAGCGGTCACTGAATGAAGTTATGTATAACTCTGGTATAGGAGATTTATATCGTATGATATTACAACAACCATCGTGTTTTACCCCTCCCATGTAGCTCACCTTATTAGTTAGTTCTACAAGACCTTTATCGTATAACTTGTCCTCATAGTTGTGGTCTGATGGGGTAATGTCTTTATATAAACCTCTTTTTGTTTTAGTTACATCAAAAATTATACCACAGCCCACGCTTACAACTTCGGCATCTGTAAAAGTTTTGCTAACTATTATATCATATGTATATAATTTTTCATACTCAACGCTGAATACATTTCCTACAGTCTCTTTAATTATTATATAGGAGTTTTTACGGTCTTTGTATAATGTTGGAGTATAATTGGATGAAACGTTTTCTAAAGTAACTGTTTTAAAGTAAGCATCTTCTTCAGGAGGCATATATTGTGACTCCCCATTTGGCAAAGTAATACATACTGTTTCATAAGTATTGTTTATTATAACTACTTTATCTATAGTAACTTCATGATAAGTGTAACGTTCTTCATCCCAAGATATTTCAGTAGTAGCTAATAGCTCACCGTTAGGTTTATACTGTACGCTAGCAGATACACCATAAAATATATAGCCCACCGAGTTAGCATTAAACCAATCATTTGATAAAGTATTGTTCCAAACAGTTCCATTTAATACAGTCTCCTGTGTGTTAATAACTTCACCATTTTCAGGAAAGCTATTAGTTTGAGATGTTATAGTGTGTATTGTATATACTACATTACACTCAGATGTTATGTTACTATTTGTGATATCTATAGCCTTCCAAGAGAGCTTTTTTTGTGAGGGGCTATATGTAACAGTATTTATAATATTACCTAGATTTATAGGGTAGTCTACAGTAATACTATAGGTACTACCTGAGATAGTTATTGTAGCTGGAGTTGTTTCTGTGGAACCTGCTGATATAATCTTATAATTTGTATCTTTAATTACTATAGATTTACCAGACGCATTAGATATATCTATCGGTTTCCCACCACGAGCTAGGATATCACGAGTTTTATTTGGTTGTATTATAGCTTGACAGCTAATATCGGTACCGTTTGAACCTAGGTATTTATAATAGTTTACTACTATATCCTCTGATATGTTATCTGGAACCTCTATAGTTATTAACGTTTCTTGTTTTGACGCTATACTAATTACAGTATTATTATCTGGCGTTATATCTACACTCCACTTGCCTGTAGATGTGTCTTTTGTAACGGCAAGGTTTTCTACGTTTAAAACATTAAAGCTATAATAACTTTCTATATGTAAAGTAGTACCTTTTAAAATATTTAGTGTAGCTGTTTCACCATTCATTGATGTGGTAGCAGGGTCCCCTCTATAATTTATATAGTTACAATTTATTGTAATATACGATTTCAAGTCTATTGAAATAGCGTATGTATCACCCTGAGCTTTATCTGTATAAACTACTTTATTACCAGTTTTTGTACCTGCATAAACTTGTGATATTTTAATAGTCTTGCCTTTTAAACTAGAATATATCTCGGAGATTTTCTTTGTACTTTGTATGCTCATAAAGTTATACCTCCGTATAGTTATTCCTCATATATAAAGAATAACTCACCATCTGCAAGGGTTCTTGTAAGCGATTTACCGAATGATTCTGCCCCTACTATTAATGACTTAGCACGAAATGCACCTTGAAGCTCTGCGTCCCCATGTTTATTAACCACAAATGCATTAGACCGTGACGTAGCCGAGGCACCATTTCCTATTATGAATAAAGCATAGTCACCATTAGAATCTCGTGTACTTTCTTCATTATACATACCATACACCGTTTGATAATACTCGGATGCTATTGTGCCTCTTCCGCCTGCATGCGAAATATAACCAAGTGCTTTAGTCTCATAACCTTCTGCATGAGAATATCTTCCTTGTGCGATAGTGTAATAACCTTCTGCGTGTGCTCCTCGTGCATCCCAAAAATCATCTATACTTCCTTCTTTAGGTATAGTTTTAGTAAACATACCTTCAGCATGTGAATAGAGTCCTTTTGCGTTTGTTTGTACACCTTCAGTATGAGAATAGTCTCCTATTGCTTGAGTAGTTGACCCTTCAGCATGCGAACCAACGCCTTTTGCTACTGTATTACGGTTCTCTGCGTGTGAAAATTTACCTTCTGATGTAGTAGATTCACCCTCGGAATGAGAGTGCATACCTAATGCTTTAGAGTAGTAACCTTCAGCATGAGATACTGCACCTGCAATAGTACCATAGCCTTCTGCATGTGCATGACCTAAAACTGCTAGCGTATTTGTACCTTCTGTATGAGATGCATATCCCAACGCATGTGTTAGGTATCCTTCAGAATGAGCATAAAAACCCCACTCAGCATAAGGTTTTCCTGTCTCAGCTAAGGTACTGTCATCTGCCTCTTTAGCTGCTGCATACCTCTCATCAGTGCCGTCGTAGTCTCCGCCAGTTTTTGTTTTATACCCTGTTGCTGTAGAATACTCCCCTAACGCCTCACAGTTATAGCCTATAGAGGCTTTACTTTTTATATGTATTGCGGATTCAGTAGGCGTATAAGCATCAAATTTCAGTTTCAATAGAGGGTTTTCACCTTTACTGTCGGTAAATAAATGTATTGAGTTATCTGTATATACCGCAATATCTCTATCTTCTCCAGAGGAAATAGCAAATCTATAGTCGGGTATATCTGTACCTGTATTTCCTATAGATGTTGTGGGACCTAAGATAATTCCATCCCTACATGCATCAAATAAAAAATTAGATATATGGTCTATCCTAGTTTCAATATTATTAAGATTTACATGGTTAAGAGGTGTTTTGTAAGCAACCCACTCAACTCGTTGTGATATATGGTCGTATTTATAAGCCATAAATACCCTCCTTATCCTGATACTCGTAAATTATATGTGTCATCTATTAATAATTCTTCTCCAGCTGTATAGGTTTCTGGAGCATCTCCTGTAAAAAGACCTATATCTACATGTGCACCTAGTTCGTAACCTTCTGGGCATTCATCAATGACAAGTATAGGATACTTTACAGCTTCTATGCCTTGTATAGTAACTTCTATGCCTGGTATAGTAATGTCTAATTTAAAATTATCATACAAAACAGCTCTTGATAATATTTTTTCTGCATCTTCGGAGCTATAATTATAGTATATAATAGCTGGAAAATCTTCCGATAAATTCTGAGTTAAATTATAACAAGTATCTAAGTCTAAAGTACCGTTATTCCAGGATACTTTAGATATTGTTAATGGTATCGGGTAAAACTTATTTAATGGTATGTAGGAACCATTAATATGTTTAATAAAAGGTTCTATAGTATATAAAGGGTAGCCCCTTTCTGTTTTTCTATGGAAACCTGAGTTATTTTTCCAGGGTCTTATTAATAGTGCTAACTCTTGCGGCTCCTCGAAGCCATGATATACATGAATATCTCTTGATAGATTATTATCTAGAGCTGATTTATGATTAACTATATGTATTGCTTGGTCTTTTTTTACATATAGTGTAGATAGTTCTCCTGGGACACAGATTAATTTATCTGACCATAATATAATATTATGGAATTTTAATTCCGCTGTGATTGTTACGTGTGCATGTTGTTCTAACATGGTTGTTATGTGTTCCCAGGAACCTTCTGTTTCAAATACTGTTATGGACTCTTCCGAGAACTCTGTACTTTGCTTTGCTGTAACTGATATAGCTAAGGTCAGCTCTTCTTTTTGTATGTCAAAAAGCCATGAGGTCTCTTTAAAGCTGTATTTTATGCTTAAGTCATAGGTGTTTGTATCATGACATTTAGTAAATTCTGGTTTTATAGAGCCTACTATATTAAACTCTAAGGGTCTCGAGCATAAGTGCAGCTCTTCAGAAGACCATAGTATTTTTTTAACATCTGCATAGTCTACAATAGTTATTATAACATTCCTATATAGGTGGTTGTTTTTGTACACACCAGAAGATAGGTCTACAGGTATTTGTATTGTGTTATCTATACCTATATCTTTATTAGTATGCGTCTTAATATCGCTGTGGTTTATCCAAAACACTACACTTTCAAAGATATCTTCTTCTGAAGAGACAGGGAAAGCGGATTGAAAAACCTCATCACCTATATCTTTAAAGCCTATTAACACAGCTTTTGCAGGAACTGTCTCGGATATAGCCTGTATATTTAAGTGTACGATAGCTTTCGCTCCTTTGTAATCTACTTTAGATATCTTACAAATAGAGTTTGTCTCTTTTATATGCAACATGATACCTCCTACTTAAGGACATCTCCGAGTTTTAAGAATATAGAACCCTCTTCAGCATCATCCAGAGCGTCTTTAGGGTCTCCAATACCTATTATAAACTTATTTTCTAGCTTCCTAACTCTATCTTCTAGTTTTTGGAAATCTTCATATCTAGGTATAGCGGTATATTGATACTCTATAGTACCATCTGGATGTATTATTTCGTTTCTTATTTTAGGTGTTATATTAAATAAAGCTTCTTTGAAAACAAGAAGCTTAGATACAGAAGCCTCTTTATCCATAGAGGGGTTGATTAATATTATATTTTGTGTTATCGGATTATAACGAATAAAGCACACTTTATTAGCTATAATATCGCCTTTATATATAGGTCTTTCAAAACCTGTGTCTGAAATTGTCTTCATATTTATATACGTTTTACTTGGCATAAAACATATTTTAGCTTGAGACTCTTCAGAGTCTGTGTCTATAGAGTTGTGCGAGGCTATAAACATCATAACAGTAAGACCTGTATTAGAGTTTGCAGAGTATATGTCGGATAAATCACCATGAACATAGTATATATTTTGATTAGCTGTTCCTCCAGATGGTGCCTCACATAATGCTATAGGCATTCTACGTAAGAACTCAGGCGTTACAGCTATATAAGTTTTACCATCTTCAGGTGCAGTAGAATTAAACTCTAGATTTCCCTCGCTATCTTCAGACATCCAGTATGTTAATGCATTGCTCATTTAAGTTTCTCCTGTTTCCCGTATTCTTTAAGTATCCAAGCGTTATATTCCGCTACGATACCGCCTCTGAATCGCATATCTTTTAAAGTTACTGTTTGAATCCACTCTCTTGAGTATCTCATACCAGTATAAATGTTCCAAAGAAGTCCAAGTACTTTTACAACAAGCTGTAAAACAGCATTAGGCGAGTATGCCATATCGAAAACCATAGCAGAGATTAGGGATATGACAGCAAAAGAGGCTAACATACTCGGGGCTCTGTCACGAATCATTTTTCTAGTCTTACTCTTTGTTATAAAAGGGTTTACACCATCTTTACTCTTTGAGTAAAAACCACCTAGAATAATATCGTAGGTTATCTTATCATACTTTACAGATAAAGTCTCTATATTGTCTTGTATCCAAGCAGGGTCAAGCTGTTTTAGATAAGCGTCACGCTTTAAACAGTAATCACAAGTACGTTTTTCCTCTGGTGTACCTATGACCATAATCGTCTTTTCTCTATCTGTAGCAGTATCATCTAATAACTGCAGAGATTTTGTAATGTCGTGATGGAATTGACGTTTCTTTCTATCTAAATTTATTTTAGCAAGAAAGGTTGCAAATGCTGTCGGTCTGTATGTGTTTAATGCAAAGTGCTTTATGGAATTTTCCAGAGTTAAATATTCCTCATCTGTAGAGGTGAAGGTATCTACCTTTTTTAACACAGTACTAGCAACTATTAGAAAGAATGCTAGACATGTTAGTAGCGTAGAAATATAGTAACTAGCACTTTGTAAGTTTGACAGGCTTACATCCCCTGTTATAAAGGATGTAAGACCTACCATAACACAACCTATTGTAAATAATAAGTAATATTGAATCTTCTCGAAAATTTTCATTCTTTAAGTACCTCTCGTAATTCATCTTTACGCAACTCTTTTTTAACAATATGAGTGCATTTATCTATGAACGGTTTAATTCCTAAGTGTGCTATAATACTGAGAATACACCACCAGCGTATACAGTATCGTACGTTGTCTAAGGCGGCGAGTAATTGTTGTAGTGTGTCTTGAGATGCTGTTTTAATTATTACTGATATAGCAATTTCTACAGAAAGGACAATAATTAAAAAGCTTACTTTTGTTAGTCCTAAGAATATGCTTTTAAAGTAGCTATACTCTAGAGAGTTTATATGGTCGATAATACTTTTTCTACAAGAGTACGCTATAGATAAAAGTAATATGACACCAATTATAGATATCTTTTTAGCGTTAACCTCTGTTACCAGATTTATTTTATCACAAACAATGAGTATAGGAAAGACAAAACCTGTTAAACAGAATAGTATTGTTAACAATAAGCGTACTATTTTTGCCTTTTTTATGCTCATATTAATCACCTATATCTAATTTGTCTATAGCTTCAGAAGCATCGGGAAGTCCCGAGGTAATTATTTGCTTTAAGGCATCTATATCTTGTGTATTATTTTGTATGTCTTGGTCAGCCTCTTGCTTGGACTGCTCGATACTCTGCTTTACTGCAGCTATAGTTTCTTGATATTCTGCGGTTTGAGATGTGGAAATTATACGAGCAGTTATTTTTTCCACGTCTAATGTTGTACCGTGCATTAATTCATCTGCATAAGCAGCGAGTTTCTTTTTCAATTCAGGGTCAACTAAATTGTTTGATAAGTAAGCACAAACTATCAAGTTTCCTAGCAAACCTACTTGGTTGCTTAAGTCTTCATTAGACTTTTGTAACTTCTCTATTTCTATGTCTGTTTTTGAAATAGCTTTGTCTTTTGCGATAAGTTTTCTCTTGTATTTATTATAGAAGAAAGAGAATATTGCGGCAGCCACTATAGCTCCGTATTCTACAATTTGTGACACAGTTATATTACCGTCAAAGAAGAAGGCAACTATCTGCTCTATTGCTGGGAGTATTGCAGTACCTGAGTTTTCTGACTCTGGAGATTCTTCTAAGGGCTCTGTTGTAATAACTTGTTCTGTTGTAATCTCGGGGCTTGCTGTTTCAATTATTACAGTGTAAGTAGCAGTAGATTCTTCTGCGGATACTGCAATACTTAGCCCCATTAATAAGCTTAAAACAAGTAAAAGGGATAAAAATTTTTTCATGGTATACCTCCTAAATTATTCCTGTATTTATATGCGTGGATATACTTAAGTCTATCTTACTTAGCCTATTATTTAAGTCCTTTATTTGGGCTTCTACCCTTATTATAAAATCAAGAATTTTTCCTGTTGTGGTTAAGTAAGTTTGCCAAGCCTCTTCGAGAGTTATATTAGAGTTTAATCTTATATGCTCGGCATTTAAAATTAAACTTCCTCCTGCTGGCTTAACACCATTGATATCTTTTATCATATCATTAAAGGGATAGGCACCTACAAAGTTACCTTTATTATCTATAGCAACAGGAATCATTCCAGGAGATATTAAATCAGTATTTTGTAGATGTATCTTGGTTAATGCACGACCTTCGGTAAGAGCTTTTAGAGTCTCCTCTAAGGTGCGTATTTGAGCTTTTAGCTCTTTTACTTCCTTATATTTAGTTGCAATATTAGTTTGTTTTATCTTATTAAGGTCTACAGGAAGTACATATTCTGGATATGTATAATTGAAGGAGGAAGATACTACCTCTATATATAACTTTGCAGCACGTATTGTACTGAGTAAGTCTGGGTCTATACGTATTCTAGAGGCTAAAACCTTATCACTATGTTTTGTGAATTGAATTACAATTTCTGTTTTACTAGGTAGTAAAATAACTCTTCCATATATCGTGGCATCAACAGGGTCGTCGGTATATATAGTTACAAGGTTATCAGAAGACTCAATGCATCCAGATAATAGTTTAAACATAATTATATATCACCTCACACTTTCGTACCAGCATTAAGTTTATTAATCTCTTCATCCAGATACGTAAAACGTTCTCTGATGAAAGATAGTATTTGTTGTATATTATTAGTGCTATTACCAGGTATGTCACTATATAACTCTGCTTCTTTATTAAATAGTAATTGAGGTATATCTATTAATAAGTTATTAGCAATATAGGATATATTACCTTCTGTTAATATACTTTTTCTTAACTCAAAGTACCTCTCTTTAAAAGCATCCATATTACTTGATATTATACACTGTAATAATTTATTTTTATTGAATTGATTCCATGGTAAAGATACATCGGGGTTATTTATCGGTATAGCAGGTCGATAAGAATGCCCATCGTCGGAATTTCCAAAAGTATTTTCGAGGAAATATGGGGATAAGTACCATGGTCCGTATGAGTCATACGCACAGTAACAAACATTTTTTGAAATGTTATTATAGGCACCTAATACAGATACAAAGATTGCATAGTCTATTACCGACGCTATATCTAAGTAATCATCTAATTCTATTTGTACATCTGGGTCGTTATTTACGGCTCTAACTATGTAACTTAAATACATTTCTACAGAAGATATGCTATTTGGTGTTGTTATAAACGCCCAGTCTATTGAGTCAGCGTTACTAGCAAGGTTTGGTGTTGTCTCAAAGCATGTTTGCTTAGAGTCTGCAATACTACGGATAGCCACATGCTCACTATAATTCTCCATGTTAAATAGTTCAGGAGTATCTGCTGTACTTAATGTATATATACCTAGATATTTATCTTTGTAGAACAGCATAATAGGAAAACCATCTGTAGCACCGTAATTAGGTGTATCTTTTAAACGCTCCTTTGATATGGATTCATCAGTTCTACTCTCTACTAGCTGTCCCCATAATTTAGCACTAAGGAGATTTCTTATATGACTCGAATCACAGTGGTTTGCATTTAGATAAAATTTATTTGTATTACCCCATGTACTCTTGAACTCTACATTAAACTTGTCTTGCCTTTGTGAATCAGATACAAAAGTCTCAATAAGGAATGCCCTTTTGGATATATCTGGTGTTGTTGTTTTAATATACATATCTCCAGAATACTCCACTTCTGAACCGTAATAAGTAAAGCTTAATGGTATATTATCTGCATCTGAAACTATCTCAGATAACGTATGTAACTCATCTGTTGTATCATCATATGCATCATAAATGTGAAATCTCGGAATAGGATACTCCTTTAATCTGCTATATGTATTGCCTAAATATAGCCATGTATATCCTGTATAATCAGTAGGTGCGAAAAGTCCTGTGGCTATGCCTAGGTACTCTTTGTTTTTATCCCAGTCAGCTGAAAAACCTTGCCCAGTGTTTGTCTCAGCATATCTAACGAATATGTTGATACCGTCTTTACCGTCTTTACCATCGTTAGGTGTAATTGTTTTATCAGATGTAATTACATCTGATGCGGATACTTCAGTGTTCGCTCGCTTCTTAAACGATATAAAGGTTTTTCCAGACGCGTCTTCAATAAACTCTGGTACATATACGTAACCTTGTGTAGGTATGTAGAATTTTTCTGGAGAAGATACATCCCCATCAGAGTTAATACTATATAGAGATATCTCTAAATACTGTTGACTACCTTTCGGTACTTTAGAAGTATCTGTTACTGTATCAGTGTATTTGGCATCTACTTTTACGCCAACACCTTGTTTACCAGTAACACCTCTGTAACCTCGAGGACCTATCTGACCTTGCTTTCCTTCGGGTCCTTGCTTTCCTTCTGGTCCTTGAGGACCAGTCTCACCTTTAATACCCTCTCTTATCGTAAATGTTGATACTTTATTCCATGTATTATCGGTATCTTTTGTTTCTAAGGATATTACTACACTGCCTTCTTCTATGCCAGGCTCCATACTCCAGCGTTGGTCAAGACATGTGGTTGCTTTGCTGGATGTAGATACTATATCTTTTATAATATCTACTAGAGTTTCTAGTGTAGATTGTTGAGATAATGATTGTAAAAAATGCTGATTAGCTAATAGGCTCTCTAATGAGGCATCTCGTTTAGAGATACTGGATGATATATCGTCCCGTATAGTCTCTAACTCGTTCTTTGTAGTATGTAGAGCATTAACTTTATCTATAATAGCATTAAGCTTATCTATAGATATTGGTTCACCAGGACGTATTTTTGGTATCATGTTCACGAGGGAATATCTCCTTTCCTTATAATCTTAGTGTAGTTATCAAAGGGTGTGCCATCAGGTGTTTCTGCAGATGTATACACAAACGTTATACTAGACAATGAGAACATGCCTTGCGTTCTTGCAGTAATTAAAACACTAGCACTTAAGCAGGGATATTTATACTGCGTATTATATACAGTATTATTTATCTGGGTCATACCTAATTTCATAGGGGTTTTTATAGGCTCAGATGTTGATAAGTTTCTTAGATTCTGCAAAGTTTTTTTGGACGAGTCTAGCAATACATATTCTGACTCGTTCTTTACAATAACTTTAATATCTGCAGCCTCTAGCAAAGATTTTTGATTCCCGAGTATTACAGAGTTTATGAATTTAACCTGTTTGGGATAGCCCATATCTAAACTTTTAGTGTATATATAGCAGGGGAATACCTTACCATTATCAACGTATCCTTCGCTAGTGAATAACATATTGTCTATTAGGTATTTTGACTTGCCTTGTATAGTTATAATATTAGATATATTATAATCAAAGGTGTCTAGCAGTGCAGGCATACTGTACTTTGTGGTGTCTTCTGCCAGCATTTTATAATATATCTTTAAACGTAGTGTAGGTCTTACTGTATAAATGTTATTACTATCACCGTAATATAGTGAGTTCCAGATTAGACCATAATAATCCTCAGTTACTTCAGATATACATGAGTTATCATTCCAAGGTATTTCACAACCTATGGCAGATATAAGAGAACTATTAATATTTTTTAATTTATCCGTAAGAGAATAAACAAACAGTGATTCGTTCTGTAACTCAGAGGAGCTTGGCATAATATAGTATAGAGAATCTTGGTATTTAAAGATTAAAAACCCTTCACATATTTGTACCGTGTCTGGATTATCACACGACACCTCTGTGTTAAGCGTAGAACGCTGGTATGGAGAATAGTAATTACCATCATCGTAATCATCTCCACTACCTTCAATTAGATGTATAGAGCCTCCATAAGTATCACTATTTGCAAAAGCTATTAACACGGTATTATAGGGTACAACTTTTACAAGCCTCTCGTTTTTAGTTGTTTTAAAGGATAGTGAACCTTTATCAGTGATGTAACTAGGATTGTTAAGTATTGTCTTAAACCAGCACCCAGTATTATAGGCATCATCGTATAATAAAAGTTTATTACCGTCTGTTAATACTTTTTTACAAGAGTGGATTGTTAAGAAAGTAGTCTCTACATCTAGCTTATTATCGAACAGTACAGTGCTAGCTTGAGAAGAGTTAGCAAGAGGCATATCAACAGTTAAATCCCACTCACCTTCTGTGGTGTTATCAAGATGTATCTTAGTTATTGCCTCTAAGCTCATTAAAGGTTCCCATAAAACACGAGATTTATATTCTGTAGACATGGGATAACCATCGGCACTTAAAGATGTTTCTGTATACTCAGGAGTTTCTTCAAGAAAGGAGGGCTTATCATCCCACATCACCTTGATATCTACATAATCGAACTGTTTGTTATTTGTAGTTATTATAGATGGAGTAGATATTGTGGACTTTATATTCTTACTGTCTGATTTTATATGGGTGTTAACACATTGATAAAGCGTGTTATTATGTTTCACCCAGTCACCAGGTTTAAACTCATATCCGTCAGCGTAGTCGTCCCAGCCTGGAATAGCAGTTATATCTGTAACACCTAACGTAGTTGGTAATTCAAATACATCTGCATAAGTTACTCTGTATAAGTATTTATCGGCATCATCTACTAATATCTCATAGTAATATCCAGGGTCTTTCGCTAAGTTATCTTTGTAGGAATGTAAAACATACCAGATACCGTTAACACATTTCTCCCATCTATATAGAAAGTGTGTCTTATCTGAGTCCCCTTTAAAAGTCATTATTGGGGTTAGCTTGAACCGACCATAAATGTTTTTATGTACAGAAATCCTATTTATAGAAGTACTAGCAGAGGAGTATTGTGAGGTTACACAAAGCTCTGGGTACGGAGATAAATAATTATACCCTATATTTTGTATCTCTGACCCATTACACATATAGGGCTCTACTATTGTCGCTTTAACTGAATAGTTGTCAGTAAATATCTTGATAAACCTTGTACCAGTAGCTAAGTAAAGGCAGTTTTGAAATGTTGTACCTTCTATCTTATATTTATTTTGAAATATTAATTCCAAAAAAGAGGGTACTTCATAGAATGTAGTATTCCTTGTGGAGTAAAAAGCCTCATATGTTCTATGTGAAACAAGGCATTTATATAATTTACCCCCATATTGCACTACTTGATTTTTATACCAGTGTAAAGAGGAATAATCCCATACAACAAGGTAATCAATACTATCTTTGGACTCTTCTACTTCCCAGTATGTTTTATTGAGAGGTGTTATTGCTTTGTTTAATAAGGATTTTGCTGTATTTATATTAGATACTACTTTATAAATTGCACTGTCAAGTCTATAATATACCTTATCTGAGTCGTTAAATATTGTGTACTTCTCTAACTTCTCTAACTGTTCTGCGTTTGCTCCAGGAGTATCTTTGAACTCTGCTGCAATAGTGGCTATAGCAGTATCTAGGTCTATGATATCAAACTCTTTAGAGTCTTTGTGCTCAGGAGAAGCGTATATGTAACCGTCATGGCTTGTAAAGTCCCATTCATAATAAGACATATCTAGTCCAGCGGAAGTATCTTTAGGATTAAACAAAAGTGTTGTATCTAAACGAGGTACCTCTATCTTGAGTCTTTTTAACTCTATTGTATCTGATGAGTATAGACCATAGTATAATTTACCGTCAGAAGCTACTATTATATAAGTTACTTTTGCGGGTAGTAGAAATATGCCTTGTATAAAACTTAAATCATCTTCGCAGATAAATTTAGATTCTATATTTATACCCTTACGTTTACATAAAACTTTGTTATCATATGTCATATTAACGCATAGCTGTAACTCATTGTCCTTAAGAGTATCGCTATCAGGGTTAGTATTTATTCCACCACTAAAATCTCTGTAAATGGCAGGCTCATCATATGTATATATGGGGTAATCTTTATACCTTGCGGGCATGGCAACCTCCCTTAATAGTCTTCTCCATATGTACGTATAACCGCATCCTCTTCAAAGTAATCGTCTTCATAAGCAAGTTCATGGGTTATATCTTCTACATAGTACTTGTAGTTATTTAAGTATAAGTTTATTTTGTCTGTATCCTTTATATATCTAGCATAATAAAAGTATGCTGCGTAGAATACAAGAGCGTCCTCAAACTCTTCTCGTATATCTATATTAATGTCATTTAGATTATCTAGGTTCTCTAAATCACTATCTTGCAAAGCTCTGAATTCTTTAGGTATGCATAGTCTTTGATAGTATCCGAAGGATACATTAACTATGTTACCTAAAGCAGGGTCCCATTCTACACAGACCCTATCTCCTTTTATATAAAAAATCGCACTGCCCTTTGGGATATAGCTTCTCCAGGCATCGTCATAAAACTGTGCTTGCACTCGTTTATTGTTTATAGAGTATCTGCTAGCGACTACAGCCCCTTGAGATTCAGTATAAACACGACAGTAGAGAACTTTACGAACATCCGAAGGTTGTGCGAACGTAAATAAATTTTTATTTAAAACAGCGTCTTCTATGGTGCCGTCAGTTTGTTGTACTTCTTTGAATACTCTATATCCTCGAGATGTTAAATCAGCAAAGCAGTTAGCGATAGCAGCTTTCAAGGAGCCTATAGTCATAACTTCGAGACCTGTAGTCTCTACAATCCTATCATATAGGTCTATTAATCTCATAAGTTTGTTCCTAGTGTCCTTTCTATTGTTTTCATTTTACTCTTAAGGTCCCAACGATTACGCTCAAATTCATCATATAAATGGTGCTGCTCTTCTCGTCTACTATGAACTTCAGAGAGGAATTTTTTAAGTTCATTCGCACGGTAATCTGTATAAATAAATCCGTTTACAAATTCTTTGTCTATATCAGCTTCGTATGAACTATCAGATAATCTAAAACTAGACACCGAATGAAGCTCATACTTGTTTTTTAATGTGTTAAATACAAGGAAAGTATCTCCCCGTGTGTACTGTAAAAGTCTTGAGGAGATACCATATGAATCCACAAACCTAAGATGTGGATTATATCTTAGTATATCTGCGTATGTCATATAGTATCTCCTCGTTTAAATTAGATTAGGCTTGCTCTTTTGTGTCTACAGTGCCCTTGACAACTACGCTACGAGCATAGTCACCGTCGAACTGAGCGATACCAGCAACCTTACAGTTGGTGATAACACCATGGCACTTGAACGCATCTACATACATATCTGCGTACTTGTTCATGATGCCCTCATAAAGCTCGGTACCAGGTCTACGCTGAAGAACACCTTGCTGCTCACCGTTGGTAATCCAAGTGAAGTCTCTACGAACGAGCTCACCAATCTTCTGCTGGTCGAGCATGTAGAGGTTGTTATCACGTGCGAACTTATCCTTAACGAGAGCCATGTTATCGAAACGGATATCAGGTCTTCCACCTAACTGGAATCCGTTAGCAGAGGTATCCATGTCGTATGTCTTGAGCTGGTAGAGCTGCTTCTCGATGGTTGCTATAACCTTGTGCGTAGCACAACAAAGAGTTATAGAAGTGCCATCAGGGGAGGTAGTAGAGAGGGTATCAGCAACATCTCTGAGAAGTTCCTCACCCAAGAAGTAGTTACCGCCAAGGTCGTACTTCAGACCTCTTAACTGAGGATAGATGGAACGGTCTACACCGAAGATGGTGGACTCGTTGTTTACTACGATATCCTCAAGTCCATGATACTCTGCAGCAACCTTGCCGTCGTTTGCAAGCTGACGAGAGTATACATAGAATGTAGCAGTATTAGCTGCGGTGGGTGCAACATCTGTAACCCAAGCGTTGCTAGACTTCTTGTAGCTTGCCTCTACGAACATGAGTATGTACTCCTTGGTAAAGTCGGAAGGGTCTTGAGCCTTCTGCCATACTCTACCTACGTATCTCTTTGTTGCAGATGCGTCAGCTTTGTTATCCTGAATCATAATACCCATGCCAGGTAAAATAGATTGAGAGTTAGCAAAGTTGAACTTGATTACGGTAGGAGCAGTACCGTAGAACTTATTGTGCTCGTCTCCTCTGGGGTCGTTGGGTCTAGCTGCTGAAGCAGTAGCGTTTGCGAGAGAGAAGATTGTGAATCCTGCCGTAGCTCCGACAGTTCCTGTAGCACCAATTAAACCAGAGGTGCTACCATAAGTGTAACGATTCATGGTGTGCTTAAGACCTATCTCCATTCTGTCGAGAGAGTCTTTAAGTACATCTAGAAGGGAGCCGTCGCCTGTACCCTTAAGAATCGCCTCATCGGTAATAGCGAATGTCGCCATAACCTTAGTGGTGTCGAATTTAGCCTCGACAGTTTCTACTCCCTTTACATTGAAATCGTTGATTCCAAGCTCGTAAAGGTCATAGTTATTGGAGCCAAGTGCACGGATGTTATCCGTTACACCTAAAGCGAAGCTCTTATATTTAAACTTAGCAGAAATCTGCTCTTTGGGAAGTCTGTTGATAAGAGCGTCCATGGTATTGAACTCGTTGCGAAGACCTTCCTGGTATTCAGTCTTCATGAAGTCTTCAATTACGTTCTTTGCGGAAAAGTTTCCGCCATACTGGGCATTACCCATGTGGATGTGGTTGTTCTCAGGCATAGTAAATATTCTCCTTTATTAAGAAAATCTGTTTGCCCCTAACTGACCGAACTTATCCTTTAAGCTTTTGAATGCATCTCTAGTACTTGTAACAGTGTTAGGTGCATCGGGGGGATTAGCAGATGCGTTTGAATCAGCTCCAGTCATAATAGGAGGTTTTTGTGATATAGCCCTATTTACTGCGTCAATCCCTGCATGGTTAGAACCTATATCAACAGTAGCTGCTGTAGTATTAGGAGTTGTACCCTTGGCACCTATAGCGTTAATAGGATGATTCTTATCCCTTCTCGCTCTTCCGTATATTAGACTGAATGCGTCAGTAACATATTCTATAGATACATTCGCTTTAGTCATATTACGGTTAAGGAAGTCTTTAAAATCCGACTCTATGGCTAGATACTCTTCTTCTGTAACTTCAGATTTTATCTGAATAATAGCTTTAGAGATAATATCTTCTCTCATAGTGTTTTCTAAATACTTCTGTAGCGTGGGGTCTAATGCTTGGGTTGTTTGTGCATTAGCGGGCTGTTGAGGAGCAGTGTCTCCTCTAGAAATTTTACCTTCAAGCTTAGTTATATAAGAGTTTTGTTCTCTAATATTACCTTCAAGCTTTTGGTTTTTGGCTCTCTCCTCTTCTAGCTCTTTTTCTAGTTGCTCTTCTCGTGTCATACGTTCTCCTTTCTACGCTGTACGAATCAAGCCTTGGCTCTTGGAGCTGTACTTGTTAATGATGCCTTGGCGTTTGCATAGACACTGTTGCTTTGGTTTTGTTGTAAGAAACTTTGATGCTGGTCTAGATGGGCTTGAATAGCATCTTGTAGTACCTGAAACTTCTTAGCGTCTTTTTTCTCCAAGCATCTAACCTCGGGAGAGATTCTGAATAGGTTGTGCTCGTAGATATGCTGTTCGTGCAAATGATAGGGCTCCGCCTTGACGGTGTGGTCATTCTCAAGTAATACTTGATGTTCATCCACACATAGGTCGTGGGTTGCCCTCTCTTGAGGATTTAAAGTATCCGTCAAGTAGTTTGCACCAAGAGCGTTTAATAACTCTAATTTTGCCCCGTAAGGCATTGAAGTTTGAGGATTATATAACCCCATCTCGTGAGCTTGCTTTAGTTTTTTGTCATGCACTTGGTCACTTTGCATCAGGAATTCCCTGTTGATAATGCTCAACTGCTCGGCATCAACATCATCAAGCTTATATTGTAAGGCATAATCATCTACCTTAGCAACTTTTAAATCTTCAAGAAGTGTTTTAACTCTGTCTTTCTCAAGATAGATTATCTTTTTAAACACTTCCACTACACAGTCTGAGATATTATCCAATGCATTTGATAACTTATTCTCATCAGACTCAGATAGTTTATCAACAACACCATCAGTTCTAACATTGGATTTACTAGAACCAAAGGCGGTCATCTGAGATAAGCCTGCGGTAACAAGCATATCTTCTTCAAGAGTTTTTAAGTAGTTAATAAACTCTTGAGATAGTTTATCTTTTTGGACTGGCTGAGGAGGACGTGCGTTCCTCTTTAAACCAATAAGTTTACCAGGTTTAGTGGAAAAATTATTTTTGTTTATAAGAGAACCTTCCCAGTAATATAGCTGACCTATTGCTATGTGGTTTACATACTCCAGATATCTATTTTTTATAGAGTTATATGTCTCTTGTATGGGAATAAGTTGGGAGTATACAGTAACTCCTACTAGGTAATTGGGTACGGACTGCATATTAAAGCAGTCAAAAGGTAATACCCTCTCGTTTTTTGCGTTCACATAGGGTAGTATATCGTCCCATAAAACTTTGTCATTACAAGTAACTACATATCTACCCTTTGGATATACCGCATCAGGCTTCTTGTAATACTCATATATGTAAGCATACTCTATGTCTCCTGAATTAGCTATACCGAAATCTGTGTATCTCGGGTATGTAGCTAACTTGGTATCATTCAGAGATTCTTTTTCTGCAGCAAAGCCCCAGCGTTTTCGGATGTAGTCTATAGGGAATGCTCTTCTATGAACTAATTCATTTACATCTTTAACACTCTCTATTTGAATACTATCCGTAAAAATCTCATACATAGGTACAACAGTAATAAAAGGTCTTCCTTCTTTTAATGTTACTGTTCCGTTAACTCCACCTACAGAAGAGGTTACTTCTGCGATTGTGTCCCCAGCAGTCCAATCTATGCCAGTTTTGAACCATACTAACCCATAAACATCAGCATGTTTTATAGCCTTTTTAAATATTTTAGAGAACCCTATATCTGCCATATAACCTTGAATAAACTTATTGCACTCTAATGATGCAACTGCCTGCTTCATTGTATATGATGTAGGCTTAATACCAGGTATAGGCATATTGTCAGCTAGAATACCATACCGTGTTAGGTATATCGGAAGTAATCGATTGAAGATTTTTCTTTCCGTATACACTGCAGGGTCTTGTTTGGAATCTTCTATAGATTGTCTCCTAGCATTCAGCTTTTTATTTTGCCTGCCTCGAATGAATTCATTATTAAGCTTACCTTGTAAGACATAGGGGTTAAGGTCTGTGGCACAATCATCTACGAAGTATCTTATATACTGCGAGATATTTTTAGCACCTCTCATCTCTTAACCTCCTGAATTAAAAATTATTGTCACTGAAAAAAGTAATTTCGTCATCTTCCTCTTGTGGTATGGAATACTGTTGTGTAGTTACAGAGTCTCTGTTAGAGTTGTTTTCAGTAGCAATAGCTAGTTGAACTAGAGAATCTTGCAACTGTTCTTTTGTCGTTCGTTCCTCTTTTATGCTATCTTCAGCAAAAAGTAGTAAACGTTTGTTAACTTCATTTACGAGAAGCATTTGGTGGTAGAGAATAATGCACAAAATTATACAGATACACACCGCAGCTACAGCTATAATACAAACAGCAAACATATAATACCTCCAAGTGTAAACATATAAGCTCTCTCTTTGATTAAAAAGAGAGAGAGCTTATATGTTTCTTAATTTAATTATAGCATAAGGACACAAAGTTTGTCAAGACTTTTTACAAACTTTTTACAAATCGTAGTAACTATCAGAGAAAATACAGTAGTCATCTTCTTCCTCCTCTTCAAGCCGTCTTTCATCCTCATCTAGGAGTCTTTGCAGATAACTTCTATTATCCTCTACAGGTGCTTGCTCTTCCAAGGGGTCAATGTCTTCAGAGTAGAATACAAGGAACAAACCAAAGTCATCTATGGCATGGTCTCTTGTACCTTTAGCCATGGTACCTGGAACTATGTCACTATGCACAGCGTGTTCTAACTCATCGATTAAGTTTATGCAAGAGCTGGATATTATAAACTTATATTCCCCATCATTCTCATCAACTTTGGATAACGCAGAGTGTATTTTATCATATCTTAGCAATACCTTACCCTGACCTGAAGCTACGCTAATAGGATTAAGGTCTGCTGCTGCAAAGACATCTGCTTTTGTTTCGCCTATTATTTGTCCTGTAGCATCTCTATATCTATCCCCATGACGAAACATATCATGAGGTAAACATGTTCCTGCTATATACATACCCTCGGATAGTCTTGCTATCTCTTTTACAAAATCTTCAAAGACTAGCTCCTGACCATATAGCTCCTGGAATACTAGGACTCTATGATTAGGTAATACTGCCATCCAGTGTGCAGAATAATAAGATGGTTTATATCCCCAGTCTATGGATACATATATCTCTACATGTCCTCGGGTTGCTGCAATCAGGTTTAAAGCGTAACCAGGTGTAACTATCTGGTCACTTTTCAAATCAAACATTTTTCCTGCAACAACATTCCAGTTGCCATACATATCTAGTTGCTTTTGGTGTTCAGGTAAACTATCGAGGTTTGCAACATAGGAGGGGTTTAGATAAGGGTTGTCTTTATAGGAGGCTGGGATAAAGCGTATGCGTCTTTTGAAAAAATGATTCTCATCTTGAGGGTCTTTAACTAATTGGATACAGTCCTTGGTCTGTATGGGAGTATTGTGCTCATCATACTTTATAACTGTAGGGTCAATAAATGTCTCTTTAACCCACTTATGTCCTATGCCTCCAGGGTTACAACCAAATACCACCTTGGTTGGTATCTTTAAGTCTTTACCAGTATAGGGGTTTTGTACTATAGCGGAACGCACACAAGTTAAAAGGTAGTTAACTGTGCGTTCCTCTTGCTTTGTGACCTCGTCTATAGCGAGATAATTAAACTCCCAACCTTGCTTTGCCTTTGCTTCTGTATAATTAGCTACACGCTGGAGTGTTATGTAACTACCATTAGGAAAGACTATTGACCTAGAGGGGTACCATGAGCTCGACTTTTCTCTGTATTCATACAGCTTGTGCCCATTAACCTCTTGAGGGAATAGTGACGGCAGTTTGTCTAGAAAGGATTGCTTTACTGCGTCGAGAGATTCACGAAGTATACAGCATTTTGCTTTAGGATATGTATTGCAGAACATAAATGCATCTGCTAATATCCCTGCGGATTTTCCACCACCTCTTGAGCCTCCATAGAGGTTTATACATATATCATCAAAAGATATTGGAGCATTATGTAGTAATACTTGCTTAGCATGTGGTCTGTAATTAGGTGTAACAACTAGTTGTTTTGCCATAGTATCTCCTTCAGGTAGGGGCTATTAGCCCCTACCTTATGTGATTATTTTAGTTTACCTAGGATATAATTGTAAGTGCTTGTTGGTGTATAAGAATCGCTGTAAGGTGATTTGCTGTAAGTATTTTGTCTTCTGTAAGAGTTGCGTTTTCTGTACCCGTTGGAGTCACTAGAGTAAGAAGTATTTGGGTAGGACTTCTTATAATAGTACGGAGAACCATAGGCATTACTTATAGCATACCAGAGCTGTTTCTTCATATACTCAGCATCCTCCTTAGCAGCTTCTTTATCTGCAGTAGCCTTTTCAAGAGCTTCTTCTGCTACGATAGCATCATAGTACTCATTGAAAATAGGAAGCATCTCATCCTCATACGCTAAAGCCATCCTAATGCTATTGTATTCAGACTGACTAAGCCCTCCTAGGAACTTATTAACATCATCCATATCTTCTAGCATAATTCTTACAGAGAAGTTTTTGAGTATATACTTTAGCTGGTATTCTGAAACTCCATCCTCTATAGCTTTCTCTATAAGTTTGATAATGCTCTCGGAGGAGGCTACTGTAGTTTTAGCAGCGTATAACTTATCATACAAAGTTGATACAGCTTCTTTTGTTTTTTCTTTTTGATTCTCATACTCTAAAGCACTTAGCCTAGAGTATACTGTTTCAGAAAATTGTAAATCTTTTTTAGCCTTAAGCTCTTCTTGTTCTGAGTATTCTTTGAGTAAACTCAAAGCTTTATTATAATTTTTCTTATTATTTTTAAAGCCTTTCGTATTACCCATCTCAGCAGATAATGCTTTTGATGCAGCCGTGTATAGTTTCTTATGTAAGTCATCAGAAGACCCGCTAGTTGCTTCCATGTAATCTGCAAAAGTAGTTGCTGCAGTATTACCAATCATAATTCCTGTAACATCTCTACTTAGGTTATCCAAGAAAGAATTGTAGCCATCAGAGTATTTTATACCTTGAGTGTCAGCTAAAGATACAACATCCAAAAGGCTCGATACCTCAGCTTTACCATCATTATCCTCATCTATAGGATTAGGTATAGCATTAACTGGTGTAGTTATAAGAGGGTTAAGTTTAGATAGTCCTTGAGTAGATACCCAGTTAAGCAAACCAGCCGCTAAATTACCCTCATCAAAACCAATATTCTCTGCATTACTCATACCTTCTACGAACGGTGTTGCAGTCATATTATATATAGCTTGATATGGGTGTAACTGAGCACCTTGATTGGATATTATGTTGTCTTGTAGAACTGACTGGAATAGGTCTATACCATAGCCGTTTGTCAAAAACTCTTCCTGCTTTTCGGCATCATCTTCATCATCTTTATCAAGCACTGTGCCTAATAATAGACTATATACTCCCTGTATTATAGCTAAGGATATAGCCGTTGTAAGTACTTGTTGTGATAAGTATTTCAATGCATCGCTTCTAGAAGATTTAACAAAAGCATCTCTAACAGCACTTACATAAGATAACGTAGTATCTTTAGTAAAACGTGTGAGGGCTAACGGGAAGGTTACGAAGACTCCACCTAATTCAGAAAGTTTAGATGCCAAGTAAGGCATGTCACCAGGAGAACCATATTGATTGGATATAATATACATAGCCTTAGCACCTTCAGAAGTTATACCTGCTTGAGGGTCTCCAGATATTTTATCCAGCTTATCTTTGAAGCGGTATGTGGAACCTAGCTTCCATGCAGGTAATTTACCATCAGCTTGAGAGTGCTTTAAGTCTAACCACAAAGCATAACGTGTAAACATACTTTGCATATTAAACATATTTGCCATGGTATTAAAGTAACCTTTTAGAGGTCCTCTAGTTTTTGCGGAGAATTGTTCTCCTTGGTATACACCAGTATTAGGTGTCATGGCTGTTATTCTAATAAACTCTTCAAGCTCAGGAGATGCTGTATTACCCTTGGAGGCAAAGTATGTAGATACTTCATTTCTAGCTTGCTTTAGATATAAAGGACTCTTCCAAGAAACCATGAGATTATTTACAACATCAAATCCTGTAAAGTTCATAAATCTACCTAATGCTTTTGTGGGGTTAGACATTATGAGTTTCATGGTGATGTTTCTAACATTTTGCATGAATTTAGTCAAACCTCTAGGTGAACGTTTTGTGAACACGAATTCATCTAGAACACGGGCTAGATGTTTATCCATTATATAAACATCTCCAGAAAGCATGTCTAATGCAATTTGTTCTTTGACGGTACCTTCTTGACTTACGGATTTTGCTCCGATATAGACTAAGTCTTCATGACAATTAGGTGATAAAGCCTTAAATTTAGTTAAGTCTTCGGATATCTGTCGTCCAAACTGGTCTACGATAGCATAATCGTCTTTATACTTAGCAACAAAACTGTCGTAAATATCTGTAAGCAAACTCTTTATTGCAGCATTATTAGGTTCTACGGCACATAGTCTTGCTGCTGTAACACCTAACATCTGATGAGCATAGATTATACGCTCGTAATTAACCTTATTAGACGGGTCTTGTTTAGCTAAAGTTATAGCTTCATGTAGACTAGGCTTATTTTTGAAGTAGTCTTGAAGAGCTGAGAATAGCTGGTAATATCTATCGCCAAGATGCACACCTGCCTCTGTGCTTATATGTATGTTGCCACCGCCAAGTTTGTTAACTAAGTCTTGAGCATACATCAAGTAAGAAGCATAATGTATATCTTCTATAGAACTATTGCTTTTTGTACCGCATGTTCTGGCTTTTCTGAATACGTTTAAAACATTCTCGTCAGACAACATCTCTAAGGACTTAGCATTAGCCATGCCACCGATACGCTTAAGTTGCTGAGATAATTCTACTATAGATGATAGCGTACATAGTTCTTTAGCTCTAACTTCAAATGTTTTGAAGAATTCTACATCATCCCACGTTAGAGGGTTAGATTGCGAGAAAGCTTTATTAGAAGACTCTGCATAACTGAAATAGTTTTTAGCTATAGTTACAGGTGTTTTGCTGTGCCCAAATAGCATCTTATGGAATGCTTGGTTGAAGTTAGCTTTATCTGCATCTTTATCTCCAGATATTACAGTACTCATAACCCAGAAACTATCTGGGAACGGGACATTAGTGACATTCTCGACATGCTTCTGCATTCTATAGAAGTCATATGTTAAACTGTTTAACTCTCTAACTAAAGCAGCACATGCGGTAGAAGATTCAAATCTAGCTATATATGCTCGAGCAGCCTCTTCGGTTATACCGTCTAGTTGCTTTGTTAAAGCATCAATCTCTCTGGTGGACTTTAAGCTTAACTGCTTACCATAATCCGAGTCTGCATATGTCCTAGCACCTTTTCTCGTTGTTATGTCAGCATTATGCTGATTCCAGTAATCTATTTTAGCAAGTATAGCTTTGTATGCTATATACTTATTTAGGTTATAGGAATCATTATTTCCAGATAGCTCGATAAACTTATTAGCAAGATATTTTAGATTCTCTAATCTTGCACCAAAGCTTCTTTCATACATTATGCTACGCTTTGCTTTGTACTGTTGAATAAATCTGCTTGTTGCTATAGCTTCGGATGAGTCAGGAGCTATGTTGTTGGAGTCTAATAAATTGCCTTTTGTTTTGTATGGTGTATCATAGATGTATGAATATCTGTTTTCAGAGTCTTCATAAGAATAGAAATCATCATCGGACTCTGTGATACTAGGTTTCATACCCTGTAATAACCCATAGGCTTCAAAACGTTCAGACTCTTGAGAATCGAGTTGCTTTGTCTGCTCAACTACTCGCTTTAATACATCTTCGATACCTTCTACGGGGTTGCCGTTAGTGTACCTCGCCTTTAACGATGCGTAATAGTCATATACATCTTTACTAGCTATATCCTTTTGTTCGGATAGTTGATTAGAAAGTGCGTCTTTCCTAGTCTTTACTCTGTCATAATAAGTATTCGAGGAAGTCCTTCTACCTTTGTTGCTGCCGAACTCTTCCCAAGTGATTCGCTTTGTTTGAGGTAACACACTATAAACTAACTCATTACCGTTAAGGTATATTACTGAGGGGGAGTAATTCATGATTAATGTATCAGAATACTTCTTATTAGAAAGTCTATAAGCTGTATCAATACTATTAACAAAGGGTTGTATTGCCTCAACAAGTGTTTTACGAATATTTATATCTAAAGGTCTAGCAGCATATTTATACTTATATTTACCATTAGAATCTAAACGTTCGCCCTTTATGTTGTTATAAGATAAGGTCATGTAGCTTTCGTCCATGATGCCTGCACCCTTTTCAGGGGCAAGGTTAGCATTAGCTAAACATGCCTGTATATCAGCTCCACGGTCTGTAGTACCTGCCTTGCTATACTGCTGACCCAAGTATTCTTCTGATGTTTTATAGGCATCATTCAAAGCAATACCATGGAATCTATTTTGGTAGTTTCCTCTAACCATATTAGGAGAATTGAAAACGCCTACTTGAGTTCCGTTCTTAGCTAGCTCAAAGCTAAAACCGTCGTATCCTTCTGCTTTTAACATGTCGTTTAATAAAGAGAAGAGAGGGTAGTATCCAGAAGTTAGGTCAACGTAACCTCGAGAACGTGCTAAAGCATCTTTATTCATTTGAGGACCACGAACGTTTCCAGGTGAATATAGAGGAACATCTTTATCGAGAGATTTATCAGTTTTACCTGTACTTCCAGCCCCTGCTGAGGTGCTTGTAGCTAGTCTGCCAAGAACAAATTTATTTGAGAATTTGTCTGCTAACTGTTCTGAGAATAAAAGTTTGTTCTTATTAGAACTATTAATAACATTATCTAATCTCTCTTTACCTTCGTCATCAGAATAGTAGTCTCTTATTAATGTAAGGATTTTATCATTTCCAGAAGCTCCACCAGCATCAGGTAATTCCATAAATTCTTTGAGCATTGTTACCTTTGGGTCTTGTCCTTGCTTTTGCTCTTGTGGTAGCAAGCCTTTTGGAATGCCGTTCAATAACTCTTTGTATTTAAGAATGTTGTAGACTCTTGCACCATTATATAACAACATGTTCGGAGATTTCATTCCGATAAGAAACTGCTGTATTTCGGCATATCTCTTACTATTGTATTTAATGGTTTTACCTTCTGTATCTACATCTAAAAACAGTGAGCCAATTAGATGCAAGCCGTCGGGAGTATGCCCTGAATTGGATATGAATACTTGGTCTAGAGCCTTTGGTTTAACAGGGCTCTTATAGAATGCGTCAGAAGCAGATAAGGTTAACGGTACCTCGAATACACTATAATTTTTACCGCTGATATTTACAGAGTCTAGCTCTTTTATATGCGGTAATGATGATAGTTTAGCCCATTCAAATTGACCGATAACAAGGGCGATACCATTTTCTTCACACGCCTTGTTAAAGTCTTTTCCAAGAGCAGTCTTTACATTTAGAGAGCGGGTAGTTTTTCCTACGTTTGTTCCTGGTATAGCAAGCTTAGCTACATTACTTACATCTGTATAGGATTGTGACTCAAAGAAAAGGATTTCATCTACTGTGTCTAGCTGTGCATAGAAGCTATCTTTATCTAAACCTTCTAGCTCTGTTACAGCACCTTCAGAGAAGAAGCTTGCAACGGTAAGCCCTGCCCTTACATCTCTACCATCATCGTAAATAGGAGTATCTTCATCCAGTACAAGAGGAGTATTGTTTTCAAATGCTTTGAATGCTGCCTCTTTAAACTTGTCAGAAAACTCTCCAGTTCGTTCTTCTAATCGTCTATGAGTTATAAGGACATTATCCATGCTAAAATCTTTTTTAGTTACAACAGGATATGCTGTAGATTCAGGAATGTTTTGGTCATCTGCTACAAGTATTTTACGTGTAATATATGAACCATATCCTACCCCGTTATCATCCCAGGAAGCTAATGCACCGAAAAATTTTGTCTTGGGTGCTGTACCTTTGTAGGAACTTTCTGCAATATCTAAAGCTATTTTATCTCCAAAGAAATGTTCTGGAGATTCATAGAAGGCTTCTTTGGATTTATCGTCATACATCTCTTTAACTATGGAGTGCTCTAAATCTTTAAGTTTTACAAAGTCATAGTTTTCCAAATCTCCTTCTATCTCAGATATTGTGTTAGAGCTCATGCCATATGTTCTGGCAAGTTGTGCACGAAGCCTAAGCTTATTTATCAGCTCTTCTTTAGCTTCCCTAAAATTCTCTTCCGAAGTTATATACGAACTAAACTCTTTGTCATATTCCTTATAAGCACTCTCGTATTTGTGCTGGACAAGCTGAGCGATACACTGCAAAGCTTCTGGACCAGAAAGATTTTCAATAAACACTTTTGGCTTAAAGTGCTGCTCATCTAGTTCCTCATATATTTTAAGGGATATATCGATTCGAAAATCTTCATTTGATGCCCACAATTCAAAGAAGGCTTTAGAGGTGTCCTTAGAGAAACCAAAAGCATTATGACGGAACATAGACCTGTTACTAGCCTTATCATTTTCAGAAGCTAAGTTAGGAGTAACATGTTTTAACTTATCGAATGCACCAGTAGAGCTATCTACAATACCTAATATATTGTGTAGTATTCTATCTCTACTAGCATTATGTCTTTGTGCTAAAACTGTTTCGGCATCGTCAGGATTATACAACATAAACAGCTCTGAGTATATAAGATACTTTCTGCCTATAGCATCTATCTGTTGCGAGGTAGAGGGTTCTACTAGTTTAAAGTACCAATTCTTTGCTTGGTCTTCAGTATCACATAAACCAAGAATAGTCTTATTGTATTCCTTTAGTTTTTCTTCTGCCTCATCTCTGGTATCAAAGCTCTTGACGTTATTTGCTATCTTGTCGTATACCTTTTTAGAGTTACTGTAGTCAACTTTTTCAGCATATTTCTTAATACTAGTATTTATTAACGCATCAAAAGTATTAGCTATACCATAAGCATCTTTAAGTTTCCCAGCTTTTATTTGACCTAGAGCTTGTATCTCTTTAGAGGGTTTCTCGAATACAACTGAGTCTCCATCAAAGTCTCCATTATGATTCAATAAGAACTCATCAGGTATAAGACCAAGCGTAATGCCTTCTGTATCTTCTGTAATTGCTATCTCATAGATGTGTACAGGGTCTTCCTTAGCACCAGGATGTCTAATAACTCTAGCATATAGCGGAGAGTCTTCTGATACACCTAAAGAAGCACGAACAGCGTGATAGTCATCCCCATAAAAATGTTTAAATCTTTTTGAAGACATGTATATGACACCACGTCTAGCTGTTTCCTTGTGGTACTTTTTCGGAACCGTAGCACTACTATTTAAGACCTTAATCTCTTGAGATACAGGCATTCCTGTTATCAAAGAGTATAACCCCTCTTTTGTTAACCGAGCATCTCCCCAGTCATTGACATAAGATTTTAACGCTTCCACATGACTACTAGATATATTGACACGTCTTTGAGTTATTCCAGTAGTGTTATCAGGCTTCTTACCCGCCTTGTCCCAATCTTCTCCTACAAATTGAAGCATTAAGTTATGAAGATTATCTGCAAGTGTTATACCCTTTTCAGAATCCTCTAAGAAGTCACCTGTTAAGAAACATTTTTTTATATTATCTGCAACAGCCAAACCTCTACGTATGGTACTTTCACTCAATATATAGTCATCAATGTCTTTCGAGGCATCTATGAAACCTCTATCATCACAAAGACGTATAAATGATGTGGGGTTCTCTCTAATCTTTGCGAGTAGCTGTTTACCCTGAAGAATATTCCGTTCAGGGTCTACATAAAAGGGTGTATCAGATACATAAGCCTTATTCATATAAGAGAGAATCTTCTCAGCACATTCTTTTGCGTCTAACTCCATATACATAGTATCAACAGACTTTATAGTAGCATAGTCATGTTCAGAACTAGCTTTACCATCTAGGCTTGCTAGTTTTATAGCCTCTGTTAAATTCTCTATGATTAGATGTGTTGAGCTGATATTTGTGTTATCAGAAAAATCGAGAGGACTATCGCCATTCTTAATTCTACTTAAGAGTATTTCAAGCACAGCAGTAAGACGTTCTCTACCACCTTTATTATCTATGAAATCTATAAAAGCGAGCCTAGTCTCTGCTATAGAACTTAACATATCCTGAGTTATAGCTCTCTGGTACTTATGCTCTTGTCTGTACTGAATGTCTTGCAATAAGCTTAATTGCTCTTTAAGGAATAAATCTCCTTGAGTAGTACCAGCTTCTCTCGCAGCATTATCTGCATTTCTGTAGTTAGTTAAAAACTTTTTGCTGTTTTCTGATAGGCTCTCCTCATTAAGAAGTTTTCCAAAATCAAGTAGCTTAATTACATCATCATACTCACCTGAATAGCCTACAACATCAAGTAAATTCTTTATAGACTTTTCTAAATCATAGGTCAAAGTATTAATGTCTAGTTTAGAGTTAAACATCCTACCTAATATTTGAACCTCTAAATCTATGTCTGTAATAGCATCATGCTCACCAGAGCCTAGAGAACTCTTTATACCTAAAGACTCAGATAATATTTCTACTGTCATGCGTCTTTCCGCATTTGTGATTTCTGGCATAGTAAAGTTTGCCTTTTTGAGAACCTCATACATATCACAGAATTCTCTATGCTGAAGTATGTCAGGCAACTTAGGGTCATTAGATGTAAATGAGTCACTGAATACCTTGCCAGGAAGAATCTCCCATTCGGGGTCTAGTAGTCTAGTCAGCTGCACCATGTCATATGCGTTACCGTTATAAGACACAATAGGTAATGGGGTACCTTCTATATCACCATAGGTACTGATTATCTTAGAAATATTTTCAATTAGTGTCTTAGAGTCGGCAGTACTAAGCATAAAATAATGTACATTATCTATAATAATGTCAGACTTTCCGTCCTTTCCAGGCTTCTTCATCTTACTATAGTTCTTTAAGGACTCTGGATTTACTACCTCCCATTCTTCAACACTACCCTCAAGATTGTATTTAGAGTTTACACGCTTGAATTCACCAGAAGTAGGGATTCTATCAAGATATATTACAACAGCCTCTCCAGTATCTACGGGGATTTTTACACCATTGTCATCTTCAAACTTATATCTTCTAAATGCTATCTGATAAGGTATTTGTTTGGACTTATCATTACTCTGGAAGAATGCTTCTATATCTAAAACTATAAACCCTGGTTTAGAGTCTAATCTAGAAAATACTGGGTAACTATCCCTTGCGTCACTAGCTGGTTTAATTATATCAAAGCGGGGTTTATTAGCTAACTCAGAGCCTTTCCAGCCATTAAAGATTGCTTGCAAGTCTTTACCCTCTAAGCTATTCAGCATAGACATATAAATTATTCTCTCTAAAGAATCCTCTGAAATAGTTATCTCGCTAATATCAGAAATTTTTGTGGCTGTTTCGGAGATGTCTTTCCTTGTTGAATCTTGTAGGGCGATTGATTTTTCGAGTAAGGCGTATGCTTCCTTCCTCTTTTCGTGAAACGTTTTTACTCCTTTACAATATGCATCAGCTTCTTCTTTATTAAGCTTATTCAAGTTCTCCCTAGTATGCGGGTCAATAAAGAATGGATTTATACCGTTATGGAAGTCGTTAGCTAATCTGCTATATAAGCCGTATTTTCCTGAATGTCTTTCTGTATTTGCAGCATCAAGCTTTTCTTTTATGGCTTTATATAAAAGAGACTTTGTATTAGCAGGAACCTCTTTGACAGAATATACCTCTAAGTCTAAAGCTTCATTGGAATAATTATATGCCTTTAAGTATCCAAAAGCATTATACTCAGACCTAGCGAATTCGGAAGAGCTAGTAACTGTAAGTAAGTGCTCTTTTTTAGCATTTGTATTCTCGAGTAACTCAGCCTTCAAAGAGTCTAATTTAGCCTGTGTTTCCGCTATTGCTTTATTTCGTGCTATGGCATTCTTTAACAGGTTAACCGCTGTTTCTACATCCCCCTTGTTAAGGTATGCTTGTGCTATACGCTGCTCTGCTGCTAAAATTTTTGGGTCTACATCAGGGAATATATCTCGTAAGTCATAGTGTTCTAACAGCTTCTTGATTTCTTGAGGGCATGCTCTCAGGTTTATACGATGGACGAGAGCATCAAGCGTATCTTGAGCGGTTATATTCTTTACACCTTTAACTAATTTTGCACCTTTCTTTTTGGTTAGGTTATCCAGTTCGATACCTTTTAGTTGGAGATATCTTAAGACAGCTTCCTCACGAGCTGTTCTAGAAGCTTCCCCAGAAGCAAGGTTCTCTACTGTAGGTAACGCTGTTCTAGCAACAGCTTTCATAACTTCTAAAGTATCTTTGTTAAATTTTGTGAATGTTTTTATCCAATCATCATGGATATCTCTTATAGACTCTTTAGAAGCTAGGTATGTCATAATAGCTAAAGATAATTCCGAATTATTTGAGCTATTGGCTAGATTATGTAGCTCTTTTTCAGGTACATGATTCATGGCTTGACGAGCTAATCCCTGTCGTAACTCTTGCTTTGCATCCCTATCCAATTTACGCAAGTACATACTAGAGCTCAAGGACTTTCCATCCAACACCGAGTTCTTATCAGCCTTAACTAGGATTACTGTATCATCATTGGATTCAGATAAATAACCACTAGAACCATCAGGGTTAGTAACTAAACTCTTATATAAAGACAGAGCATCGTCACCACTAATCTGGTTTTGTGCGAAGCGTTTAGCCTCATAGGAGTAGCTGTCGTTGTCCTTGTCCTTGTGTCTAACTAGGACATAGTAGCTATCATATACAGAGGTGCTTTGAGTGCCTGTTGTACCTAAAGCTATATGTAATGCTAGTTTAGATATAGCTTTATCGTCCTGCATAGTACCATCGATTTGAGCTATACGAGCTTTAAGAGCATTAGCTGTTTCATAAACATCGTAGAATAATCTTTGTACTGCGAAACTATTATCGAAATTAGTTATTAAAGCAGAGCCTGGATGTTCAGAAGAGAGCAGAAAATCTTTGTTTAATAATGTTGCCCAGACATTAGCTAAGGATTCTTCGTTGTGTAGTAATTTCTCTAAGCTAGATAACTTTATTTCAAATTTAGTTTTTCTGTTCTTTATTGTATTTAGGGTAAGGGCTTTAAGAATTTCTGTAGCATTAGTATCTGATGCCTCATGCAATACAGAGGTATCAGTAATATTAGCAACAGAGTCTGTATCCATAAGAAGTCGTGCGATTGTAGGTGCGTAAGAAGTATCACCATTTAAACTTTCTGACCAACCAAACTTTCTAAGTAGACTATCTTCATCTGAATACAAAGAGTCTGCATCTGTACTATGACCCATATGCTCTCTTAAAATATCCAGCTCTTTAGTGCTAAGACGCATAGCGTTATCTAGGGAAATTAAAATCTCATTAGGTTCATCACCTTTAACAACTACAGAAGATAGTAAAGCATTAGGATTGCTATAAGTAAGAAGTTTATCAGTACCTTCTATGGTATAGCTTGTATAAGGATTATACTGTATAAGAAGCTCTAATGCTTGACGTACATGTTCCTCAGTTATTTCTAACTCGGGAGAAGATTTAAGATTTAAACCATATAAATGCTCTCCAGGCATATAGGAGTAAAACTTAAGTTGTGCATTAGCTTGCTCCGTAACCGCAGCCAGCTCTTCAGGGGTATCTATGATATACTGAAAACGTTCTTTGTTAGTTTTAAAATCTTTGGGTTTATACTTACCGTCCCCAATATCTTCTACAGCTGCTAGGTTTAAAGCTATACCTATTGCTTGACGACCACGTATATCATATAATGCAGAACGAGTAACATCGGATTGTTTATGCTGATAATCCGTTAGCAGGCTTCGTAACATTATATCGTATATGTTATTAGAGCTTGCCGTAGCGTCAAAGAACTCTTTAACAGAAATATTATCCGATACATATCTACCCTTATTAGGAGATGTATCAGGGTCAATCTTTTTGGAAGTTAAATCGTAATCACCTACCTCTAGTTGTTCATCTACCATAAAGATGTTTAAAAAGTCATCAGATGTACCTAGCTTATCTCCTAAGAAATTAGATAGTACAAAATCAAACAAGTTGTGTCCAGCGACAGACGTGTTTGTTGCGACAGACGTGTTTGTTTTATTAAATACAAGCTTAGGTTCACCGTAGTTTTCTGAGAGCGTTCCTGAGGTTACCTCTATTTTTGTGCTATCTAATACAGGGAAAATTTTACTGAAGTTTATGTAAGAACCGTCTAAGCAATTCTCGAGAATATAGTCAACATCTTTAAGAGAATCTATTTTCGGTAACAGCTCTACAGTAGGTGCATCAAGACTTTCTACAGGAGTATAGAAAAGCTCTAACTCTTTTGGTCTCTTGTCAAAGTCCTCTTTTGATATTAAGATAGCAGACGTTTGATATACAACATTTGTTACATCGTTAGCCCACTTAGCTATATATCTAGCTATTTGTATAGCTTTTATAGCATTATCTATATCAGCTCGATATGTCTCATGCAAGGGTGTTACTGCACCACCAAATATCTTTAAACTTGCATTTTGTTTATTAAGAGATGCCTTCTTGCCTTGTTTATGAGATACAGGTAGTGCTCTATATAGAACACCTTTCTCATTCCAAGTTATATCAGAGTCGTCACTAACTCTATATAATAACGGAGCACCTTCAGATATAGTAATCAAGGAATCCTCGTCGATATAAAGCTTAGCTTTAGTAGCCATATCTAGCATACTTACAGCACAATCTACAGATGTGTTTTTGTCTAAATCTTTATATCTATACTCTGCGGTACTAGTGCCTAGAATAGTTTTAAACTCCTCAAAGGATTTGTTCAGCTCAATTTTTATAGCATGGCTAACACCTTTAGATGCCCCATGTAGTCCAGGGATATCTAGCGGGATTCCAGAAGTAAACCATCCTTTGACCTCTCCAGTATTATAACCTATACTGGTCATAAGGGATATGAACTCATCACGTTGCTTCACATCATCTAGATTAAAGGAGACTATTGTAGACCTAGCCTTATCCCTGTAATCTCGGAGGATAGATGTCTGTTTGTACACCTTGCTTAGTGAAACGTCCTCTAAGATGTTATTAAGAACTTTGTCTTCTTCGTTCTCAAAGTTCGAGATTCTTGTAGCATCAGAAGCTTTTCTGAATATCTTTTCAACCTCAGCTCCGTGTAGTGCGGATAAGTCTACGGTAACACCATTTGTTGTTTGCGTAAGATATGTTACATGCTTATTATTATATCTATCTTTAGCAATATCTAAATGGTCCTTTATTTTCTTAGAGTATTTACCCTCTCGAGAGATATCTTGAGCAGCTTCTCTCCACTCATCCATTAGAGCTTCTACAAAAACTTCTGTCTCGATTTCGTTTTTAGCACCTCGAAAGTCATCAAGAACAGACATAACTTCTTCTACAGCAGATGTTAGCTTGTTTCTGAAGAAGTCATCAATATTACTTTCGGATGCGTTTGTAAAATTTACGGCTGCTCTTAGAGTTGTAATGAGGTCTACTATATCGTCCTCTGTCTTAGAATTGTTCCATACCATATAGAAGTATTCAGGGTTGTCCTTCATTAGACTATATAATTCTCTCAAGTCATTTCTCTCTCTGTGTGTAAGTTCTTTAACAACACTCTTATAATCAGAGGATTTCTCAAAAGCTTTTTTAAGAGTAGTAATAACCTTGTCTACAGACTGAGCCATATTGGAGTAAGACTTTACAGCCTCTTGGAATTTGCCATCACCACCAGGTAATTCCATATCCTCGAGTTTAAACTTACCTTCGAGATTCCCAGCTTTGTGAGCGAAGTATATTCTACTAAAAGGTATTATACCGTTGGTATCTTTTAATACTGCATTAGAAGAGTTTTTAATCGAAGGATGATTAGAGTCTGTATCGAAGTAAGTCATGACAGCAACAGCCTGTGCTAAAGCTTTTTGATATTTATCAGAAGCTCTCACAGCAGCGTCTATGGGCTTTATAACAAGGCTAGCTTTGCTATCAGTATCCTTGAGAGCCTTGAATGCGGTCTCTAACTTAGAGGTATCCGCTTTAGTAGATGCTTTAAGAGCCTTGTTGCAGGCACTATAAATATCTACTAAAGACATTTCGGAGGAGTCGGAGGATATAGGTGAATCAGGGTGAATCTTATTGTACTCATCTACCACGTTGTTTACTAATGCTTGTAATTCGTCATCTCTGATTTCCTGTATACTAGTGAGCCTTCTTATTTCTTTTATAGCATCACTATCTTCATACCTCGTCAGGTCTTGGAACATATAGCAACACATAAGCTCAGCAGAATGCAACCATTCGCTGGAGTGTACGGGTGCTAATTGTAAGTTCATTAAAGAATGTATAAAGGCACCAAGCTCTGCTTGACCTTTATAAATATTAAGGTTTATACCCATAGGATTGAGAAGTATTACGGGTTTATTATCAACAGCTGTTTTTAAAATGGAGTTAGAGTTAAGCTGGTTTAAGTAATCACAGGCTTTTAAGAATGCTTGATATGCGTCAGAACCCTTTCCGCCTTTTATGAAATCACCATTCCACTTACTCTCATCAATAGTTATAACCATAACACCTGCTTGTGCTGGGTTACCTTTTATAGCATTTCGTTCAAAGAACTCTGCTACTTCAGGATACTTGTCTTTATTCTTAAAGATATCATTAAAGGATTTATCATCAGAACCAACTTTATCATGTATAGTTTGGATATGAAGAACATCCCCTAAAGCTTTCGATAATTCTGTATTATCTACCCACTCCTGTATAAAAGCACGAGTACTTAAGTTCCTAAAATTAATTATGTTATCAACAGTATACTGTTTGAATAATAAAGATGCTGCAGTTTGAATAGCTTTATTTGTTGCCTCGATTTGTTTGCTGGAAGGCTTATATTTTATCATAGCTTTATTAAGCTTACTCCACCCTCCTTTTGCTTCTCCATATACCCACTCAATACCAGCTTCTTTAAAGATTAATCCAGATACTTCAGAAGAAGCTGTCATAGCGTCTCTGTAACAGTCAAGAGCAAACTTTATATCATTCGAAACTTCTTTAGCTATAGTTGTATGATAAGCTAAAGACATAACAGCACCAACAAGAGTATTATTATCAGAAGTTAGAGAGTTCTGTACTTTGTTAGTTATTCTAGCTATATCTGCGTCTGTTATGTTAAGATTCTTACTCTTCACTAAATCTTTAAGTAAGGTATCTATCTTACCTTTAACTTTAGGGTTTGTAGATGTTAAAGTTAAACCTAAATCAGTAAGTGTCTTATTTAATTCTCCTAAAGCATCAATCTTAGTAGCTAAGATATCTCCATCTTTCCTAGAGAGTTTATTGGTGAAGTCAAGCTCTATATACTCTAAAGCTTCTTTCATTTCTGGAGATATATCGGATAGCTCCAACTGAACTTTATGTAGGATAGTATAGGTATCATCTATAACTCCAGCAAGGTCTCTTACGGTATCTATTACGTCATTGTAAGCTCGTGCTGATTTGGTAGCGTTCTTACCAAAGAAGTTTCCTCTAGTTCCGAAAACATTTTCGTTATAGATACCTATATTCATGATAAGCATTTCTGGTGTGAGAGCAGTGCTCGCTAAAGCATCTAACCACGTATACTCACCACCATTTAAAGAGGCTATATTACCGAAGTATGCATTATTAGTTAAGGTTATAACGTTCTCTAGGAGGTCGGCTACAGAGCTAACTCTTTTACCAACAGTGCTTTGAGCAAATGTGAAAAGCTTTTTTCCTGCTTCAGACACAGTGAGCTCAGAAGCAGCTTTGGATGATTTTGACGAAGCCAGTCTTGTGGCAGCACCCCAACGAGTAAGAAGGTTACTTTCTCCTACAGAGCGGAATACCAAGGACGTGATAAAACTCCACCATAGGTGTTGAGCAGAATGCCCGATAATTTCTCCTGATGAATAACCTACGCCATCGTTTAAAGCTTTATAAACTTCATTTTGTGATGCTAAGTTAACACCTGTTTGAGTAGCATCGGTTAGTGCTGTAATAGCTGCTCCCTCGAAGCCTTGACCTATAAGCCTGCTGAAATAGTTATTAGATACTTTTTTGGTAGTATATTGATTAACCACCTTTTGCATAGCTTCAGAAGTTATAATATTTTTAACCTCAGCTTCTGCACTTTCAGAAGCAACAGTTTTTAATACAGCCTCGATATTCTCTTTAGTTGCTGCTATACCAACTTTTTTCAAAGCGGCTTCTACGGTTTCTTCTGTAGCTTCCTTTCCTAT
>JAEIGA010000657.1_pt1 | contig 51068 bp, 39 predicted proteins | sample 9270691 | NCBI WGS metagenome assembly JAEIGA01 (sample SAMN17057246, study PRJNA624740) | gut metagenome | biome: biome; isolation source: fecal sample | host: Bos grunniens | place: China: Xizang | collected 2019 | reverse complement strand
TTAGTTCCCGGAGCAACGTCGAAACCATAAGCCCAGTCAATACCCAACATACCTACAACGCTGAGGAATATTCTTGCACCGAAACCCATCGAACGTTTAACCTCAAACGGATTTAAGTTTTTGATGTGATTAAATGCGTTACCACCTTCAGCGAATGCGAGGATATAGATTTGAGATGCTTGTTGCATTACAAGCGGGTATCTCAGTTCGATTGTGTATTTATTATATGCACGAGCGTAATCCCCTTTATTGCCATTTGGCGTGATTGATCCATCTTCGTAACCTCTCAGCCCGATAACTTCAACACCATAGACGTTGTATCCAGACATACCATCACCACCCATATCATAACCTTCGAATGGAGATTGCTTGTGGTAGTTGTATGAACCGAGCAATCCGAATTGGGCACAAGCTCTCAGAATTAATTTGTTGGCAACAAGTGGGTGATACCAATCGTATTTGAATTTCCATTTGTGGAACTCAATCATTTTGTATCGTTTGTTGTCACTTAGAGCACGGCCACCGTAGTCGTGTCCGTCAAAGAGAGAGTATGGTGGGGTCAGAGTCATACTGAGTGAGAATTCCGATCCTGATCGTGGGAAATATGGATTATCAATTGTGTTACGAGAAATGACACCCCTGAAGGAGATTACATTAGACGATCCGTTTTCGATGATGAAATAGTCCCAATCTTTAAGGTTGTAAGATTGGTAAGAGAGTTCTCCGTAAACCTGGAAGTTCGGGTCAGGCCACGACAGACGTTTACCCAGACCAATGCTGGCACCGATTGTTCGGAAGAATTTTTCACTATCCTGCCACATATAGTCTGCCGTATTCTGCTCGGTGAAGTAAATTGAGGTCGAGAATGAATTTGGCTTTTTACCACCCAACCAGGGTTCAGTAAAACTCAACGAGACTGATTTATAATATGACCCATTTGTTTGAGCTCTCAGTCCGAGAGATTGTCCGTTACCAGCTGGGTATGGTCTCCACGCTCCTTTTTTAAAGAATTCTCCGATGTCGAGGTTATTCAGAGTGATACCGATTGATCCGACGAACATACCGGCACCCCAACCGCCTGATATTTCGAATTGGTCACTTGCCTTCTCTTCCAATGGGAATTTGATATCTATCAATCTGTCGCTACCGATTACAGGGCGGATGTCCGGAGCAAACACCTCTGGGTTGAAGTGTTTTGTTGCCATCAGTTGACGGTATGTTGCCATCAGCAATGAACGGTCATAGAGTTCACCCGGACGTACATAGAGTTCACGGCGGATAACGTGGTCATTAATTCGGTTGTTTCCGGTGATTGTTACAGAATTGATAGTTGCTTGATTGCCTTCGATGATTTTGATTTCCAGGTCGATAGAGTCTTGTCCTACGATATTTTCCTCAGGTTCGATCATTGAGAATATGTAGCCGTTATTCTGATACAGGGCTGTTACATTAGTTCCGTCCATATCTGCATCTTTCCCGATACCTAGACGTTTGTTCATAGTTTTTCTATCGTAGATATCTCCAGGGAGAATGCCGAGAACTGCACTTAATGTGTATGTGTCATAGATACTATTACCAATCCATTTTATATCTCTGAAATAGAATTTATTCCCCTCATCAAGAGTGATTTTTATACCGATGCGTTTGTCGTTAATCTGGTAGATTGAATCTTTAAGGATAATTGCATTACGGAAACCTTTTGAGTTGTAGAGGTCAATGATATTTTCCTTGTCTTCTTCAAATTTTTCCTTTTTGAATTTTGCATTCTTGAAGATATTCCAGTTTTTCTTGTTTGTGTTCTTCATTGCACCACGCAATCTTGCGTCTGCAAACTCTTTGTTTCCTTCGAACAATATTTCACCGATTTTAATCCTACGTCCTCTATCTATGACAAACGTAACATCAACCATATTGTCAGACTCGGCGCTGTTTGTTTGTTGGATCTTAATTTGAGTATTGTGGAATCCCTTTTCTTCGTAGTGTTTTTTGATAATACTTGTTGCACGATCAAGTACAAATTCAGACAATTCGCTACCTCGATTCAAATCGAGTTTGTCAAATAATTCATCTTTTTGACCTTTGCCCACGCCTTCGATAATCCATTCATTGACCATAAGTCTCGGTTTGACGTGAATTTCGATATTAACTTTTTCGTGATCAATGAGCTCCATATAGATTTGGATATCCGAGAAGAATTTTTCGTTCCAAAGTCTTTTAACGGCATCAGCCAGGTGGGTACTACCAGGCAACAACAAGGTGTCACCGCGAGACAAACCACTATTAGCAATCATCAATTGAGGGTCAAAATGTTGTTTGTTCAACCCTGTCATTGTGATGTCGTTGATAATGTATAAACGTTGAGTGGTATAGTCAAGATTCTTAATGGATTTAATAGTGTCTTGTTGTTGGGCAGTAATTGGTCCAACAATTAACAACGCAGCGATAACTGCTAAGATTTTTCCTCCAAACGATTTAATTTTCATCGTATTTTATCTATCAAGTTCTCAAATGTTACAATTTCGGCTCAACCAATCCGAAGCGTCTTTTTCTTTGGCTGAAATTTTCCATTGCCTGTTTCCAACACTTTTGGTCGAAATCTGGCCACAATACCGATGTGAAATAGAACTCGGCATATGCAGCCTGCCACAACAAAAAGTTACTCAATCGGCATTCACCGCTTGTCCTAATAATCAGGTCTGGGTCGGGGATGTCGAATGTATAAAGGTTTTGTTCAATTAGTTGATCGTTAATTTGTTCTACATCAATTTTCCCCGATGCGAGCAGTTGTGCAATTTTTTTTGTAGCAGACGTGAGTTCACATCTTGCACTATAGTTGAATGCGATAATCAAGTTCAGCGTGTTGTTGGTTTCGGTGAGTTTTTCACTTTTCTCCATACTTTGCCGAATTTCGTCATCCAATTGATCGCGTTGTCCAATGAAAGTCAGTTTGACACCCTGTTTGTTCAGTTCTTCTGATTCCTGCTCAAGACACTTGCAGAACAGTGACATCAAACCATTAACCTCTTCCGAAGGACGTCCCCAATTCTCAGTCGAGAATGCGTATACCGTAAGGTATTGTACTCCACTTTTTCGAGCCTCTTTAATTGTAGTCCTAAGACTTTCGACTCCGGCGATATGTCCCTCCATACGTTTCAGACCGCGTTCCTGAGCCCAGCGTCCATTACCGTCCATAATAACGGCAACGTGTCGTGGAACATTGATTCCCGACATTTCAGTTGGTTGATTTTCAATATAATTGCTCTGCTCGTTATTAGAACTCATCTTTTGTTCTTAAGTGGGTTAATTTTACGAAAACGCAATAATTTGCAAATATAGTGCTTTTACCTCAAATAATTCAAATAAAATCGTCATTTTTTTATTAATAGAGGTGAGAACTCATATCTTATCGTTTATTATCACGCTTGTCAACGCCCCACATCCTCTTATTTCTTAACGTTTGATAAAACGAATTATTTTGGAGCTGTACTAAAATAATTGATTTTTCACTCTTTTTTATGTTCAGTTTGCAACCATTCGGAATTTCATAGCTGCGGTTGTCGAGAGTGAGAAAGTTGTGGTTATTGCGAGAGTGGATCGAAATCGATAGGTTGACATTATCTGGGATTACCAAAGGTCTCATAGTTAGTGTGTGTGGAGCTACGGGTGATATAACCAGACAGTTAGCCTGAGGTGAAAGTATCGGTCCTCCGACACTAAGCGAGTATGCAGTCGAACCTGTTGGGGTTGCAACAAGTACACCATCTCCGCGATATGTTGCTACGAATTGGTTGTCGGTAGCCACCTCGACATCAATCATATTTACGTGGCTTTTCTGGATCCCGATTTCGTTCAATGCGTATGGGTATTCGATGGTGTTATCAAGTCCATCTATTTGCAACATTGTTCGGTTTTCTAGTGTGAATTCTTTATTGCGAAGAGATATAATAGCCTCTTCCAGTCCTGATTTTGTCACGTTTGCAAGAAACCCGAGTCTTCCAGAGTTTACTCCCAATATCGGAATTTGTCTTCCTGCGAGAGTTCGCACACAATTCAAGAATGTTCCGTCGCCACCGTAACTGATTACAAAATCGACATTTGATGGAAAATCATCTGCCGAGTTGTAGATATACTCCTGATTCAGAACTCTATCGGTAGTGGCAGTTATTTGCTTAGCGAAATCAATATTTACAAAATACGATTCGGCATATCTCTCCAATACATCTATCAACGATAAAAGTTCATCTTGTTTGTGTGAGATTAGTTCAGTTCCGAAAATGGCAATCCTCATAAAAACGTGTTTTTTTCGGTACAATAATACAAAATTTATTGGAAATTGACTAACTTTGGGCTTTAAATTTAAGAAAGGGTTAAGAGATATGACAAAACTTAGTGTCAATATAAATAAGATTGCCACTCTGCGTAATGCTCGTGGTGGAGATATGCCTAATGTTGTAGAGGCAGCAATTAATTGTGAGCGCTTTGGTGCACAGGGAATTACGGTTCATCCTCGTCCCGATGGAAGACACATTCGTTATTCAGATGTTCGTGATTTGAAAAAGATTGTGACCACTGAGTTTAATATCGAAGGTTACCCATCAGAATCATTTATTGATTTGGTGTGTGAAATTTGTCCAACACAGGTGACTCTTGTGCCAGACCCACCAGAAGTATTGACCTCGAATAATGGTTGGGATACGATTCGCAATGTGGATTTTCTGAGAGGAGTTGTCGAAAAATTCAAGTCACACGGAATCAGAGTGTCGATATTTGTTAATCCTGAAGTCGAAATGGTTGCCCACGCTGTAGATTGCGGAACTGACCGTGTAGAACTTTATACTGAATCATATGCACGTGGATATACTCTGAATCGAGAGGAAGCAATTGCTCCGTACGTTGCTGCGGCTGAAGAGGCTCGTCGTCAAGGACTTGGACTTAATGCAGGACACGATTTGAATCTTGATAATCTCAGCTATTTTTCACAAACAATTCCGTGGCTTGACGAGGTGTCAATAGGTCACGCACTGATTTGTGATGCACTGTATCTCGGAATGGAGAATACTGTCAGAATGTATCTGAACAGATTGAAACAGTATTAGTTTTTTTATGTCAAAATCACCGTTGGATAGACCGATTTTTCGGAAGTTGGGGGAGACAGCCGACCGACTCGGAGTCGAGGCCTACGTTGTTGGCGGGTATGTGAGAGATTATTTTCTGCACAGACCTTGTACCGATATTGACGTTGTTGTGGTAGGTAGTGGTATCGAATTGGCTCAAACGATAGCAGAACAGGTCCATACGAAGGTTTCGGTCTTCAAGAGTTTCGGAACAGCAATGTTGAGGTGTGATGGCTGGGAAGTTGAGTTTGTCGGTGCACGCAAAGAGTCTTATCGGAGTGATTCGAGAAAGCCGATTGTCGAAAACGGGACTCTTGAAGATGATCAACTCAGACGTGATTTTACAATAAATGCTATGGCATTTTGTCTGAATCAAGATCGTTTTGGAGAGTTGGTCGATCCGTTTGACGGTATGGCAGATTTGGAAAAGTGTCTGATTCGAACTCCGTGTGATCCAGATATTACCTTTTCGGACGATCCGTTGCGGATGATTCGAGCAGTGAGATTTGCTACGCAGTTGGGCTTTGATATTGATGATTCGACATTCGATGCTATTGAACGTAATGCCCAACGGTTGACAATTGTCTCAAAAGAACGAATCGTAACCGAGTTGAACAAGATTATGATGTCTGAGGTTCCTTCAATTGGCTGGGTGCTTTTCGAAAGGAGCGGACTTTTGAAGTATGTATTGCCACAACTCGCGGCACTCAAGGGGGTTGAGCGTCGGGCAGGTAAGGCTCATAAAGATAATTTTGTGCATACGATGCGTGTTTTGGATAATATTTCACGCAATTCGGATAATCTGTGGTTAAGATGGAGTGCATTGTTGCACGATATTGCAAAGAGTCAGACTAAAGCATTTGATCCGATTCAGGGGTGGACATTCCACGGCCACGAGTTTCTGGGTGCCAAGATGATTGCATCAATATTCAGATATATGAAACTTCCTCTGAACGAGCATATGAAATATGTTCAGAAAATGGTGTTGTTGCATATGCGTCCTATTGCTCTGACGCAGGAGGAGATAACAGATTCGGCAATACGCAGATTGCTTTTTGAAGCGGGTGATGATATTGACGATTTGATGAAGTTGTGTTCAGCCGATATTACCTCAGGTATAGACGAAAAAGTTAAACGATATCTTGAAAATTTCGAGGAGGTGAAACGCCGTATGGCAGAGGTTGAAGAGAAAGATAGAGTACGAAATTTTCAGCCTCCGATATCGGGTGATTATATAATGCAGACTTACGGTGTAGCACCTTGTAGAGAGTTGGGGCTAATAAAGACAGCTATAAAGGATGCGATTCTTGAGGGAACAATATCCAATGAGTTTGAGCCTGCACGACAGATGATGGAACGGCTGGCAGCTGAGTATGGCTGGACGAAAAAATAACATTGAAGCTCACCTTCAGAGGTGGGCTTCTTTAATTACTTTGTAACCTTTGACTGACAGAGCTTGTAATGCACCTCTCAAAATCAAGAATGTTAAAAATGCAACCCAGAGAGCATCGTTGCTTAGAATCGGTTTGAGTGAATAGTAGATAATAAAGAACGCTGCAGCTGCAATGATGATGGCATTACGCATTACATCGGTGCGGGTTGCACCTGTCAGAATTCCGTCGTAAATGAAAGCCGTAAATCCAACAAGTGGCACTGCCAGAATCCACCATAAGAAATCACCAGCCAGGTTGATAATATTCCAATCATCGGTGAATATTGATAGTACAGGTCGCCAACTTACGGCATAGATTAATGTAAACAGAGTTCCCATAACTATGCCCCATAACATTAAGTAACTGACACATTTGCGAATCATTGGTAGATTATTATTCCCGACGAATTTCCCGATTAGAGATTCACCAGCATAAGCAAACCCATCCATTATGTACGAATAGAGTGTGAAAAGTTGCATCAGAAGTGTGTTTACTGCTAGCAATTCGTTCCCCATACCAGAAGAGGCAGATGTGAAAAATGTAAATACTGAGACAAGACATAGGGTGCGGATGAAAATATTACCATTAACCGAGAAGTAAAGTTTTAGACTATTCCATTGCAATGCTTTGTGAATGTTGATATACTTCGATAATTTGTGGTAATATTTGATACAGAATCCTATTGCCGATAAGAGACCGCAGTATTGGGCAATCACAGTACTGAGAGCAATCCCTACAATTCCCATATTCATTCCGAATACGAACCATACACCGCATATGAAATTTACGACACATACTATAATTGCAATAACCATTGGCGACCGAGGATTTTGCATTCCGATAAACCAACCTTTGAATGCATACAATCCAATTGTTGCTGGTGCTGCCCAAATCCTAATGAAGAAATATTCTTTTGCAAGTTGCATAACTTCTGGAGACCCCTGCATTATCCATAATGAGAATCTTCCTAATGGCAACTGAAAAATTAGTAGTATTGCGGAAATAAATAGTGCGACACAACAACCTCTGATCAGTACGTTTGTAGCTTCGCGTAGATTTCTAGCTCCGTATGCCTGAGCTGCAAAACCTGTTGTTCCCATTCGAAGGAAACCGAAATTCCAATAGATGAAATTGAAAATGGCAGAACCGATAGCAACTGCTCCGAGTGCTAAGTCTGCATTTACTCGTCCTGCTATTGCAATATCAATCATTCCAACCAGAGGAACGGTGACATTTGTGACTATGTTTGGTAGGGTAAGTTGCAGAATTTTTCGGTTCATACTATACTCAGGTTTAATTATAAAGAAACGACACGTCAGGACTTGACCGACGCGTCGTTTCAGAAAATATCAGTATGTCTTATTTAGTGCGTCCAGGGTAAACCTTCAAAGCAGCTTCAAGACATTCCATTGCGCCTTTCAAGTCTTCAATTTTCAAAACGTATGCCACACGAGCTTCGTTTTTACCTGCACCTTCGGTTGAGTAGAATCCTGATGCAGGAGCAATCATAACAGTTTGGCCGTTGTATTCGAACTCTTCAAGCAGCCATTGTGCAAAGTGGTCAGCATTTTCAACAGGGAATTTGACTACTGCGTAGAATGCACCTTTTGGCATCGGGCAATAAACTCCTTCGATTTTGTTCAATGCATCAACAAGGAAGTTACGACGTGCAACATATTCGTTTTGAACTTCGTCGAAGTATGATTGTGGTGTGTCAATAGCAGCTTCACCGGCAACTTGACCCAGATACGGAGGACAAAGGCGAGCTTGAGCAATCTTCATTGCAGCTGCGATAACATCTTTATTGCGAGTAATCAAGGCTCCAACTCTGACGCCACACATACTGTAACGTTTAGAAACTGAGTCCATCATAATTACGTTTTGTTCGATACCTTCAAGATTCATTGCTGAGAAGTGTTGAACTCCGTCGTAGCAGAATTCGCGGTAAACTTCGTCAGAGAAGAGATAGAGGTCATATTTCTTAACGATATCGCGCAATTGTTCGAGTTCTTCTTTGCTATAAATGTAACCTGTTGGGTTGTTAGGGTTACAGATCATAATAGCACGAGTTTTCGGAGTGATAAGTTTTTCGAACTCTTCGATTGAAGGCAGTGCGAAATCGTTATCAATTTTAGATGTAATTGGTTTAACAACAGCCCCTGTTTGGTAAGCGAATGTGTTGTAGTTTGCATAGAATGGTTCTGGAACAATGATTTCATCACCCGGGTTCAGACAAACACTCATAGCCATAGTGATTGCTTCAGAGCCACCTGTTGTAATCAGGATATCTGTATAGTCGATATTGATACCAACGCTTTTGTAGTAACCTGTCAATTTACGACGGTAACTTTCAAGACCTGCTGCGTGAGAGTATTCGATAACTTTGTCAGACAAATTTTTGATAGCTTCCAAAGCACAATCTGGTGTTGCGATATCTGGTTGTCCGATGTTAAGGTGATAAACTTTTACACCACGTTTTTTAGCTGCTTCAGCAAACGGAACGAGTTTGCGAATCGGAGATGCGGCCATTCCGAGGCCTTTTTCTGAAATTCCTGGCATTTTCTTATTTATTTTAAGTTTAATATATCAGTTTAATTGGTTGCAAAAATACACAATTTACTCTGTATTCCGCAAATTTTTTTGTACTTTTGTTCTTTACTAAATCTATTTTACAGGCTAATGTTGTTACGCAGACTTGCAGGTCAAACTGCTGTTTATGGTTTGAGCAGTATAGTTGCTCGGTTGTTGAATTACCTATTGACTCCCTATTTTACGCGATTTATGACGCAGAGTGAGTATGGTGTTGTGACTGATTTTTATGCACTCATACCTTTTGTGTTGATAGTTCTGACGATGGGAATGGAGACGGGATACTTTAAATTTTCGGGTGAGTGTAACGAGCTTGTCGATAAGAGAAAGGTTTTTGCGACGACTTGGGGTAGTGTAACTTGGATTAGTCTGTTGTTTTTGGCGGTAATCTTTTTATTTAGAGTGCCAATTGCTGAGATAATGGGATATGCTGACCACGTTTCGTACATCACAGTAGTTGCAGCTATTATTGCATTAGATGCTATTACGGCTATCCCTTTTGCACGATTGAGAGAACAGAATCGGGCGTTAAGGTATGTTGTGGTAAGGCTAATCTCAGTGGTGATTAATTTATTATTGTGTATATTTTTCTACTCAATTTTGCCTCGTTTAGCAGAGGGCGACGCTGGACTATTGAGTCTGATATATTATGCAGATTATGGAGCAGGGTATGTATTCGTAGCCAATCTCGTGGCTAGTCTTTTTACTTTTGTTGTATTGCTGTCAACGTGTGACGGAGTTTTTCCTAAAGTTGATAAAGCATTGCTCAAGAAGATATTGTTGTATTCATTGCCATTACTTATCAGTGGAATCGCTGGGACTGCAAATGAATTCATAGATCGTCAAATGATTAAGTATCTGATGCCAGAAAATGTGGCAATGGAGGCTTTGGGTATATATGGAGCTGTTGTTAAAATCGGAGTATTGATGTTGATGTTCACACAGATGTATCGTTTGGCTGCCGAACCATTTTTCCTTTCTGGTTTTGATAAGGACGATTTCGTGAAGATAAATGCCGAGGCTATGAAATATTTCATTATAGTATCGATATTTATTTATTTGGTTATTACTCTATTTTCACAAGAGTTTGCACTGATTATCGGTCGTGATTTTCGAGTGGGAATGCATATTTTGCCGACCGTATTATTAGCAAATATCTTGTCGGGAATGGTGTTGAATTTGTCGTTCTGGTACAAAAAAGAGGGAGCTACGCGTTGGGCAATCGTAGTTACTGGAGCAGGTCTTGTATTTACGATTTTAATGAATGTTGTGTTGGTTCCGAGATTGGGATATTGGGGAGCTGCATTGGCACGTTTATGCAGCGAAGCTGTAATGGTTGCAGTCAGTCTGTACCTCAATCGAAAATATTGTCCTACGCCTTATGAGTGGAATAGAATTCTTCTGTATGTAGCCGTAGGAGTTGCTGTATATTTCTTTGCAGAAAACTTTACTAATAGTAGCTGGTGGGTACGTTGGGTAGTGAGTTTGGCTCTACTGAGTGGCTATTGCAGTTATGTGATTCGTTGTGAGGGAATCAATATCAAGGCGATGTTAAAATCTATAATCAAGCGATAAGATGGCACAGATAACGATGTATACAGATGGTTCGTCATTAGGAAATCCAGGCCCCGGTGGTTATGGCGTAGTATTGATTAGTGGACCTTATCGAAAAGAAATTACAGCGGGTTATCGTTTGACTACGAATAATAGAATGGAATTATTGGCTGTCATTGTCGGGCTTGAAGCACTAAAAGCAGATGGAAATGATGTCACGATATATTCAGATTCACAATATGTGGTTAATTCAGTAGAGAAAGGGTGGGTGTTTGATTGGGAACGAAAGAATTATAAAGGTCGTAAAAATGAGGATTTATGGCGTCGTTTTCTAAATGTATATCGCCGACATAGTGTGCGTTTTGTGTGGATAAAAGGACATGCAGAAAACCCCGAGAACGAACTATGTGACCGAATGGCCAACGGCAGTGCTCACGGGGTTAATCTTAATGTAGATGAGGGATATATTCCCGAATAGAACTATTTTTTTACACCTCCGAGTTTCATTCCCGGTTTCAGTGCAAAGATATTTTGGTCGTAAGTGAGAGTTTTCATTTGGCGATCATGATTTCGTTTGGTTGCAATCACAATGAGTTTGTCCATCAGTTTATCGAAAGACAATCCCGTGGCCTCCCAAAGATAGAATGACAACGAACCTGGGATTGTGTTAATCTCATTGACAAATATTTCGTTAGAAGCCTCGTCAATAATGAAGTCGATTCTTGCAACTCCAGAGCAACCCAGCGAGTAGAAAGTTTCTGATGTAAGTTGTCTGATTCGATCTGTCGTCTCTTTATCGAGCGGGGCAGGAATCAATCGCTGGGTCGAAGCCATACCTTGTGATTTGGACGATTTTGAACCTCCGAGATATTTATCCTCGTAGCTTAATATTTTGTCACTTTTGATTGGTTGTTCACAAACCGAAGTTTCTATCTCTCCGTTTCCTCCCAGTGCTGAGCAGTTGATTTCACAGAGTTTTTCAACTAAGCGTTCAACAATTAGCCTTGACGAAAATTTCTCGGCAGTAGATATTGCATCAATAAGTTCGTCTCTGTTGGCAGCTGTCGAGATACCCACACTTGAACCAAGATTTGCCGGTTTTACGATTGCGGGGTATCCGATTTTGTTTTCGATTTTGGTAATGATCTCATCTCTTTGGGCGAACCACTCCTTGTCCGTAAACCACACAAAGTCAAGCACAGGAATATTGTTTCCTCGGAGAATCATTTTCATTGTAATTTTATCCATACCGTTTGCTGAAGATAACACGTCACAGCCTGCGTATGGGATTCCTATTGCTTCGATAATGCCCTGGAAGACTCCATCTTCACCATTAGTGCCGTGTAGTACGGGTACGACTACGTCAATCTTAGCAAGAATTTTTCTTTGTTTACCAAGCAGGGACGAGTGATCGTAGAATATCTCATTAGAACCAAATTGAGGAATCATATAAACTTTGGTTACTTTTTTTAGTAACGAGTTAATGTCTTGATAGTTTTGCACATCGAGCAATTCTGCACCACTGTACCAATCGCCTTGTTTGGAAATATATACTGGAGTAATTTCGTATTTGTCGGAATTGAATGCATTAATTGCTTGAATTGCAGACAAAATTGAGATTTCGTGTTCAACGGATTTTCCTCCGAAAAATACAGCTACGTTGGTTTTCATTGTGTTGTGGTTTTTATTTGAACATATCAGGGAGGTCATTTTCGTAAAGAATAGTATCTCCTGCTTTTGATATTTTATTTAAGATTGAGGTTGCTTCTAAAAAGTTTTTTGCAGTTTTAATTTTATCATCACTCATACCGCCCTCTTTCAGCCCTTGAACAATAGCTTCCGAGTTGAGTTTGTTTACTACGATTGCTACGTCGGCACACTGTGCAATTTTCACCCCGAATTTTCTGTTTTCATCGAATTGTTTTTTACCAAGTTCGATCATACCCGGAGTTACTACAATTCGGTTTTGTGGAAAACTGCTCAGTACATCCAGAGCCATTTTTGCTCCGTAAGGATTAGAATTGAAGGCATCATCTATAACTGTAATTCCTGATGGGTGACGTTTCATACTTAATCGGTGTTCGACTTGTTCGACACGCATTACACCTGTTTTGATCTGTTGGTCTGAGAGTCCTAACTCTTTAGCGACAATTACTGAAGCCATTAGGTTAGAGAGGTTGTATTCACCTACTAGAGATGTTTGCAGTTCGAGTGACCAATCTTTTGCGACTACTTCGAATCGGGCACCGCTGCTGGTGTATGTGATATTTTTTAATATAACATCAGCCTGAGACTGACTGTATCTTATGGTTGGGCATTTGTATCTGTGACAATTCTCTGCTATAGCTGGGAAATCGTTGTTTATTGCCAGCAACCCGTCGGAGGGGAGTGAATCTGCCAACTCGAATTTTGTCTTAAGAACATTTTCGAGGGAATAGAATGTCTCCATATGTTGTTCAGCAACTGCAGTAATGATGCCGATTCGCGGATTTACAAGTTCACAAATCTCTTTGATATCACCAATTTGTTTTGCTCCCATTTCGACGATGAAAACCTGGTGATAAGGTTTCAGATATTCTCGAATAGTTCTCACTACGCCCATCGTTGTATTGAAACTACCCGGTGTCATCAGGGTGACATATTTTTCTGAGAGAATCTTATGCAGATAGTGTTTGGTACTTGTTTTTCCATAGCTGCCTGTAATTCCGATGATTGTCAGATGAGACATTGATTTAAGAATTTGTTTTGCATCATCATAGTATCTGCGTGCAATTTTTTTCTCAATCGGAGCATTAATCACATTGGCTGCTTGTACAATCAGGAATATGAACAATATCAGTATGAAACCGATTTGAGGAGTATTGGTCAGTGAAAAGATTGCTACTTGGATCAGTACAATCAAACAAACGCACGTGCAGATAAGTCTGCGAACGCGAGGTGTGTAGACCAGCGGAAGCTTATGCTTACGTACATATTTGAATGTCGAAAAGTAGTTTTTCCACGAGAACCATTTGCGGTAACGTTTGTTTCGGTAAGAGTTCTGTTGTAGAATGTGAATATTATTAATACACAGAAAAATCGGCAATATAATATCAATTGTCGCAAATGCTAGAATCTTTATGATTGTCATAAATATTTCAGACATAATCAAAGGTTTAAGAGTTCAAGAAAGCGTCTACGATAGCGAAGAATTGTCTGGGATTGTCGAGGAACGAGTAGTGGCCACATCCCTTCATTACGGCAACACCTGAGCCTTTAATTAGTTTTTCCATAACTCGGGCATCGCCAAGTGGTGTGGCAGTGTCAAGTTCACCCCAAATCATCAGAGTCGGAGCCTTGATATTGGGCATAACGTGTTTTAAATCTTCGTTAACAATTTTTACAAATATTTGACGCATAATGCCTTTTGCTGCACGGTAGTCGGCAGATCCGCTATGATTTTGTCTCTCTTCGATGCGTCTTTTAGCTTCGTCTTTTCCCACGAGCAGTGGTAGTAGTCTTTTGTAGAGCTTATAACTACGAACCTTGATGTGGTATCTCAGCGTGCGTTTGGGAACAATCCCTGCCGAGTCGACAAGCATAACTTTATCAACTTGATTGCGAGATGAATATAATATAGATATGCGTCCACCGAATGAGTGTCCGAGCAGTATGGGTTTAGTGATATTAAGTTTTCGACAAAATTGTTCCACCACTCTGGTGTATTGTTCGATTCCGAAAACCTCACAAGGAGGAGGAGTCTCTCCGAATCCGGGCATATCAAGAGCATAGACCAGATGTGTTTTCGAAATGTGGTCTGAAATTGACTTCACGGTCTCTTTTGAGCAACCCCAGCCGTGAAGTATAATCACGGGATTGCCGTTGCCCTGAACATTATAGCTTAAATTAATACCGTCTATATCAATTGTTTGCGTCATTTTCGGTGGAAGTTTCATACGACTTGCAAATATACACTAAAAATGTTAAAAAAGAAACCAATCAAGGTGATTTAAATTAAAGTGTAACTAATTTTTTTTAGCAGGATATTTCAAAACAAAAACATTACGATTGCGAAGTTCTGAAAGATTTGGCAAAGAATTTGATATATCCAGTCAGAATTAAAAACAAAACAATTATGAGAAAGAGATTTTACGCGATTATTTTAGTTGTTACCTTCTTGTCGGCGGCAGCTTTGTCGGGTTGTAAACAACGTGGTTGGTCCAGTCAGAATGAGGAGACATTGACCGAGTATATAATGCCATTGAAAGATGGTGGATTTATTGCTGAGTTTACCGATCAGGAGTGGGGAATGTTTCAGGATTGTGTAATCGAAAAGGTTAAGGCTCGTTATCCCAATTATTCGGATTTTGAAAAATTGAAGGGTAATAAAGATTCGGTTTACAATGTTGTGATTGAATGTACAGCTGAATTTTTGGGCGTAGATTTCCACAATCTTCGCAGAATGTTTCCGTACAAGGATTTAGTCGGTGCAGGTATTCTTGATTCGAAGATGGACAATCGTCAGAAAGATGTTTTTTATAAGGCATTGGCTGACACAATAAATGCTACATATATGTCAAATTATGCATTTGTTCAGGCCATTGCGGGTGATAGTACAGCACAATTGGTTGTCACTGGAATGATGATTGAGTGTGCAAAACAACAAGGCGTTTCACCGCTGCCCAATGAAGAAAAGGGTTCTGCCAATAAAAAATAAAATTTAGAATCTGTCTGTTTGTTAGGTGAGGGGTGTCTGCTCGGTGTGCAGTGTTTTTTTTCGGGCAGGCACAATGAAAGAGTCCCAAGCAATTCGGCTTGGGACTCGCACTATTTTTAAGAACTATTTGTTTAGTTGTTTCTTGTAGTTGTTCAGACCCTCGGTCATAAATTTAAGATAGTTGTCTACGTTTAGGTCGTGAGAGTGAATGTCTGTCATCAAGGTATTATCCTCGTTGATGATGAAGTACAGCGGCATTCCGTTCTGACCAAAACGATTTAGCATATACAATTGGTTGATTTTTCCCAATTCTTTGACAACCTTACCTTTATCGGTTGTAATCCAGTCAGACTCGGCGACTTTGGTTTTATCGTCACCGTATAGTGCTACAACGATGAATTCGTCGGTAAGCAGTTGTTTTACACGCGGGTCGCTCCAGATTTTCTGTTCCATTTCGCGGCAGTTCGGACAAGAGTGGCCTGTGAAGTCTACGAAAATAGGTTTGCCTATCTCTTTAGAACGGGCAATAGCCTCGTCGATAGTGAAATAGTACTCTTTGAATTGGAACTCCGGTGGGAACTTCAGAAAATCACTATATTTTGAACTCTTTTGGGTATTTTCCGAAATCGAAACCGATCCTGTTCCAAGCACAAAATCCTGAGTCTGCATCGGTGGTAGATAACCGGAAATGGCTTTCAGAGGAGCTCCCCACATTCCTGGCAACATATAGAGTGCGAATGTGAAAGATGCGATTGCCAACAGCAGACGCGTAACCGTAATATGTTTAACATCACTATCGTGTGCAAACTTGAGTTTGCCCAGCAAATACATTCCCAAAAGAATGAATATTACAATCCAGATTGCCAGATATATTTCGCGGTCAAGGATTCCCCAGTGATAAGCCTGGTCAGCAGCACTCAAGAACTTCAGTCCCAGAGCCAATTCGATAAAACCAAGCACAACTTTCACAACGTTGAGCCAGCCACCCGATTTTGGCATCTCCTTGAGCAGTGATGGAGAGAATGCAAATATGGCGAATGGTATTGCAAACATACTTGAGAATGCGAACATTACGATGATCGGTTCCCACCATACACCTGCACCTGTGCAGGCTTCGGTGATGACGCTACCAACTATAGGGCCTGTACACGAGAATGATACAAGAACCAGGGTCAGTGCCATAAAGAATACACCTTTAAGACCTGCCTTGTCTGAATTTGCGTCAGATTTATTGACCCACGAACTCGGCAGAACCAATTCAAATGCTCCGAAGAATGAAGCTGCGAAGATCATAAATACGAGGAAGAATATCAAGTTAGGCAGCCAATGAGTTGCTAACCAGTTGAATATTGCTGAAGTTGCGGCATCTCCTCCAAATATTTGAGTTGAGGCTACGATTACGGCAATCGGCAGCGTGTAGAGAACTACGATAAATAACCAAAAGAATAGTGCATTGACTTTGCCCTGAGCCTTACTTTTGTTGTTTTTCAGGAAGAATGATACAGTCATCGGAATCATCGGGAATACACACGGAGTTGCGAGTGCAGCAAAAGCCCATACTATCGCGGCTAAAATGTTGCCCCATAAAGAACTTGTTTTTGTCGATGCCGATTTGATTTCAGGCGTAGTCTGAGGTTCTTCTGCTGCTTGTTCTGATTCAGATTCTGTTTCGACCTGAGAATTGCCTTCAGCAGTCAGCGACATATCGAATTCGGCAGGTGGCAGACACGAACCATTGCCACACGCTTGCCATTCAATTTTGACTTTAATTTTTGCTTTTGGATCCGACGTTTTGAACTCTTGCGTAAAAGTAGCTTCACGTTCATACTGACCGACCTCAATACCGAACGAATCGTCGAACTCACGTTTCGGAGGATTAACCTCTTTTACTTCGCCAATAAATTCAACGCCTTCGGGTTTGGTGAAGGTAAATTTTGTTACAACTGGTCCATCTTCATAAGGTCCCATATCATAGATGTGATATGGCTCTTCGATGGTTGCTTTAAATGTTATTACATAGCGGTTGCTATCAACATTTTGTACACTTGCAGACCATTCTATTGGTTCTGGCATTTGGGCTGTTGCTGTCAGTGTTGAGACCATCAGCATCAGCAATAGAAAAAAACGTTTCATATAAAATTAAGGAATGTGTCGTTAATTAGTTCGAAAATTCCCACGTTGCACCCTCACGGCTATCCTTTACGGCGATGCCAAGTTCCTTGAGTCTGTCACGAATCGCATCTGACGTAGCCCAGTCTTTGCGTTCTTTTGCGTGTTGACGTTCGGTGAGTATCATTCCGATTACTCCGTCGAGCAGTTCTTTATGAGATTCGTTTTGTTTTTGATTCTTTAGCCCGAGAATATTCTCAACTATAACTGCAACACTCTTTTGCAGAGATGTAAGATCTTCAGCGGTAATTGATTCTTTGCCTTCTTCAAGCAGGTGGAATGTTTTAATCCACTCGAATAGTGTCGAGATTACCACTGGAGTGTTGAGGTCATTATCCATAGCTTCGGCGACCTTTTTGTCAAGTGCCGAGATGTCAATCGTAGTCTTGTCTGTAGGTTTGACTCTCTGCAGAGCAGCTATGCCGTTCATCAATCGAGTGAATCCTTTTTCAGATGCTTGCAGTGCTTCGTTCGAAAAGTCGAGAGTACTGCGGTAGTGTGCCTGAAGAATGAAAAATCTGATTGTCATTGGCGAGTATCCCTGGGTTAGTTTCGGGTGATTACCTGAGAACATTTGTTCGAGGGTAATAAAATTGCCCAAAGATTTGCCCATCTTTTGACCTTCGATTGTAATCATATTGTTATGCACCCAGTATTTTGCAGCTCGATGTCCCGATGACGCACAACGTTGTGCAATTTCACATTCGTGGTGTGGGAAGAGTAGATCCATCCCGCCACCGTGAATGTCAAATTGTTCGCCGAGGTACTTAGCACTCATTGCCGAGCACTCCATATGCCAGCCCGGAAATCCGTCACTCCACGGAGAGGGCCAACGCATAATGTGTTCTTTTTGAGCTTTTTTCCAAAGTGCGAAATCGAAGGGACCCCGTTTATCCGATTGACCGTCCAATGTACGAGTATTAGCCATTAGGTCGTCGAGTTTGCGACCCGACAAAATGCCATACGGGAAATCTTTATTGTATTTTTCTACATCAAAATATACCGATCCGTTGCTGATGTAGGCATATCCATTATCAATGATCTGTTGAGTCATTGCAATCTGTTCGATGATGTGTCCCGAAGCGTGAGGCTCGATTGAAGGTCTGAGTACATTCATACTATCCATTGCGTCGTGGTAGCGGTTAGTATAGTACTGTGCAACCTCCATAGGTTCGAGTTGTTCGAGACGAGCTTTTTTTGTGATTTTATCTTCACCTTCGTCGGCATCATTTTCGAGGTGTCCGACGTCGGTAATATTGCGAACATAGCGAACTTGGTATCCTTTGTGTTTCAGATATCGGAACAGAATGTCAAACGTGATGGCAGGACGTGCGTGACCCAGATGCGGATCGCCATAGACCGTAGGTCCGCAAACATACAGCCCGACGTGCTGAGGATTCAACGGTATGAATTCTTCTGTTTTTCGGCTCAGTGAATTGTAGAGCATTAATTTATTTTCCATAATAAAACACTATTTCTAAGATAACATAACGCAACAAAAGTACAGATATTTTTTTACAAAATCAATTGATGATACTTTCTTATTACAAGTAAGTGAAAAAAATGTTGAGAATGATATTATAATCTCAGATAAAGTTTGTATCTTTACCGAATAATTTTGCAATAAAAAGGATAGTTATATGAATATTATGGCGGGCCTTTTGAAGGCCTTTTTCGGGACCAAAAGCGATAAGGATCGCAAAGAAGTTCAACCCTATGTAGACAAGATTCTGGCAATTTATCCGAAGATAGATTCACTTTCTAACGATGAATTGCGAGCACGTTCGGCTTCACTCAGAGCCGCAGTTGCCGAGTATGTTAAGCCAGAAGAGGACGAAGTTGCCAAACTGAAACAGAGTCTTGAAACTCCGGATATGGAGATTAACAAAAAAGAGTCAATTGCTTCGAAAATCGACGAACTTATTAAAGAAATTGATAATAAGATCGAAGTTAAACTTGATGAGATTCTTCCCGAAGCATTTGCAATTGTCAAGTCTACGGCCCGTCGTTTTACACAAAACGAAACAGTTGAGGTTACTGCTACTGATTTCGATCGTAATTTGGCTGCCACTAGAGATTTTGTGACTATTGATGGTGAACGTGCAATCTGGAATACAACTTGGACTGCCGGTGGAAACCAGATTAAATGGGATATGATTCATTATGATTGCCAGTTGTTTGGTGGTGTCGTACTGCACAAGGGTAAGATTGCCGAAATGGCAACAGGTGAAGGTAAAACATTGGTGGCAACTTTGCCCGTATTCCTGAATGCATTGGCTGGTAAAGGTGTTCACGTGGTTACGGTCAATGACTATTTGGCACGACGAGATTCGGAATGGATGGGTCCATTGTATCAGTTCCACGGACTTTCGGTCGATTGTATTGATAAACATCAGCCCAACTCGGAAAGTCGTAGAGATGCATATCTGGCAGATATCACATTCGGTACAAATAACGAATATGGTTTTGACTACCTGAGAGATAATATGTCAATTCAGCCGACAGATCTGGTACAACGTAAACATCACTTTGCAATTGTCGATGAGGTTGACTCGGTATTGATTGACGATGCTCGTACTCCGTTGATTATTGCAGGTCCTGTGCCTCGTGGTGATGACCAGATGTTTGAGCAATATAAACCGTATGTCGAACAGTTGTTTACACTGCAACGAAATATGGTTACCAAACTCTTGTCAGATTCACGCAAATTGATCTCTGAGGGCAAAACTGATGAGGGGGGTGTGTTGCTTTACCGTGCCCACAAGGGACTTCCGAAATATAAACCATTGATTAAGTTCTTGAGTGAAACGGGTATCAAGGCGTTGTTGCAGAAGATAGAGAATATCTATATGCAGAACAATAACGAACGTATGCACGAAATTACAGATGAATTGTTTTTCGTGATTGATGAAAAGCAACGTTCGGTAGATTTGACAGATAAGGGACTTGATGTGTTGGCACATAGGGTAGATGATGCCAAATTCTTTGTGTTGCCTGATGTGGGAGCCGAGATTGCCGACCTCGAAAAGAAATCTGTTTCGGAAGAGGATAAGATGGTCGAAAAAGATAAACTTCTGGCAGACTATGCCGTTAAATCAGAACGTGTTCACACAGTGAACCAGTTGTTGAAGGCATACAGTTTGTTCGAAAAGGATGTCGAGTATGTTGTGATGGATAATCAGGTTAAGATTGTCGATGAACAGACAGGCCGTATCTTGGACGGACGACGTTATTCAGAGGGGTTGCACCAAGCCATTGAAGCAAAAGAAAATGTTAAAGTTGAGGCTGCAACACAGACATTTGCAACAGTAACCTTGCAGAACTACTTCAGAATGTACCATAAATTGAGTGGTATGACAGGTACTGCTGAAACAGAGGCTAGTGAATTCTGGAGTATCTATAAACTTGATGTTGTCGTAATTCCGACAAATCGTCCTGTAATCAGAAAAGATCGCGAAGACTTGATTTACAAGACAAAACGCGAAAAATATAAAGCCGTAATCGATGAAATCAACAACCTTGTGAAAGATGGACGTCCAGTATTGGTTGGTACAACTTCGGTCGAAATCAGTGAATTGCTCAGCAAGATGTTGACAATGCGAGGCATTAAACACAATGTACTCAATGCAAAAGAGCATATGCGTGAAGCACAGGTCGTTGCTGAAGCAGGTCGCAGCGGACAGGTTACTATTGCAACGAATATGGCTGGTCGTGGTACCGACATCAAACTGACCACAGAGGTGAGAAATGCAGGTGGTCTTGCAATTATTGGTACAGAACGTCACGAGTCACGTCGTGTTGACCGTCAGTTGAGAGGTCGTTCTGGACGTCAGGGAGACCCAGGTTCGTCACAATTCTTCGTGTCGTTGGAGGACGATTTGATGCGTCTGTTCGGTTCTGAACGTATTGCCAAGATGATGGACCGTATGGGACTCGAAGAGGGCGAAGTGATTCAGGCTTCGATGATGTCAAAGGCGATAGAACGTGCACAGAAAAAGGTCGAAGAGAATAACTTTGGTGTTCGAAAGAGATTGCTCGAATATGACGACGTTATGAACTCGCAACGTGAAGTGGTATATTCTCGTCGTAGAAATGCTCTCTATGGTGAACGAATCGAAATTGACATCAATAATATGATGGTCGATTTTGCAGATACGTTTGTGGCAGAGCATAAAGATGCTAAATATGAAGAGTTTAAATTGGATTTGATTCGTCAGATTTCGATAGAACCGTCATTCGATGAAAATACTTACGAAAAGGCCTCAGAATCGCAATTGTGTGAATTACTGATGAATGACTTTACATCGACCCTTAAGCGTCGTATGACTACGATAAAATCACAGGCAATGCCTGTGTTGCGTCGTGTTTACGATGAGCAGGGTGATAATGTCGAAAATATCTACGTGCCGATTACTGACGGAATCAAGGGATTCAATGTGCCGGTTTCACTTAAACGTGCCGTAGAGACAGATGGGGCCGAAATCCAGAAATCGTTCTCGAAGGTTTTGATGTTGTTGCTGATAGATGAAAATTGGAAAGAACATTTGCGTGAAATGGATGAATTGCGTCAGTCGGTACAGAATGCTACGTATGAACAGAAAGATCCGCTGTTGATCTATAAGTTTGAGTCGTATGAATTGTTCCGAAAGATGTTGGATAAGACAAATCGTGAAGTATTGTCAGTAATGTTCAAATCGTTTATTCCGATGAAACAAGAGACATCGGCAGAAGATTTGAGCCGTAAACAGCAACCAGAACGCAAAACAACCGATATGTCAAAGTTGCACACTTCGAGAATGGAGGCCGCAGCACGAGCAGGTGATGCTGAAAAGAGCAAACCAGCTCCGGTGCGTGTTGAAAAGAAGGTCGGACGAAATGATCCTTGTCCTTGTGGCAGCGGTAAGAAATTCAAAAACTGCCACGGTAAAGAGATGTAAGTGTTCAGTGACGATATAACGAAAAACGAGGGGTGTCCGATTGTTGAGTTGGGCACCCTTGTTTTGTAACTACAATTCGTTTATTACTCGTTTTGTTTTTTCAGATTACGCATCAATAGATTTCGACCAGTACGTAATAGAGATGATTGTCGATAGCGATGAGCGAATTGCTCGTCAGTCATAGTTGTCAGGTCTCCTAAATCGATGTGCAGTAGAGGTTCTTGTGGTAGAAAATTTTTATTAGTACAGATTTTTGCTCGGTTGTTCCAGGGGCAAACATTCTGACAGATGTCGCAGCCAAATGCCGTATGGCCGATTTTATGAGCAATTTCTTCAGGAATTTCTCCTCTGTTTTCGATAGTATGGTATGCAAGACAACGGTTGGCATTGATCGTTCGGTCGGGCATTATCGCCGCTGTCGGACACGCCGAGATACATCTGTTGCAATTTCCACAACGATCGGGGTGTAATGAAGTAATCTCATCCGGCTCAATTCGAGCATCAATTATCAGTGATCCAATCAATGTAAACGAACCAAGTGTTTGATTGATTAGCATTGCATTTTTGCCGATCCAACCAAGTCCGCCTTTGGCAGCCCACGAACGTTCCATTACGGGAGCAGAGTCACAAAATGCACGTGCGGACTTGATTTCCAAATGGTGTTGCAGTTCAGTTTTTAGCCTGAATAACATATCCCTTATGGTGTAGTGGTAGTCAGGGAAACGGGCATAACGTGCAATGTTTGATTCGGTCTGAGGCGAATTATAGGATACCATACTCACAATGATTGTTTGGGCATCGTGAACAAGCAATCGAGGGTCGTGACGTTTATCCTGATTGCGTTTGAGGAACTCCATATCGGCACCATATCCGTGTGCAATCCACGATTCTAGTTTTGATGCCTGAAGGTCGAGTTTTTTGCACTCCAGAATGCTGCACTTGTCGAATCCAATCTCAGAGGCTAACGAGTGTGTGAGTTTGTTAATATCCATTGATGAGAATTAAATCGTATGCAAGATTGAATTTTTTTTTCAAACTTCAAAATTTTTATTACATTTGCCAATAGTAATTTAAAATAAAGCAGATTATGGCTACAATTGAAACGATTTATTTAGGCGATTTACGTACCGAAGCAACACACGTTGCCTCTGGAAATAAGATTATTACAGATGCTCCGGTAGATAATAATGGTCGTGGAGAATATTTCTCTCCGACAGATATGGTTTGTGCCGCTTTGGGTAGTTGTATGTTGACAATTATGGGAATCTCTGCCCGTACTCACGGATTTGATATAGATGGAACACGTCTGAAAATTGATAAAATTATGGCTGCCAATCCAAGACGTATTGCTGAAATTCGTATCGAAATGGATATGCCACACGACTACGAAGAGAAGCACAAACGCATTATTGAACTCTCGGCTAAAGAGTGTCCTGTTGCGAACTCATTGGGTGCGGATGTTAAAAAGACATTGATATTTAACTACAAGAAGTAATTCGTTACTCGTATAATGTCGCGACTAGAGCGTACGGTAGCAAACATAAAAATCGGCGGACTGATTTATGTAGTCAGTCTGCTGGTTACGCTTTTTACGCGAAAGATTTTCATTGAGTATCTCGGTGATGATCTGGTCGGACTAAGTACTATGATGACCAATGTACTCGGATTTTTTGCTTTGGCTGAAGCTGGAATTTCGGGTGCAGTTTTTTATGCTCTATACAAACCACTTTATGATAATGACCGACAGAAGGTATAACAGATAATGACTCTGTTCGGGTGGTTGTATCGTCGTGTAGGTTTGTTTATTCTTGGGGCCGCATTAATATTATCCCTCTTCTTAACCTATATATTTAGGGATTCGAATGTTGCAGATGGGTATATATATGCCTCATTTTTTGTATTTTTATTCTCATCGCTGCTTGGATACTTTGTGAACTACAAGCAGTTGCTCATTGCTGCTGACCAACGTAACTATATTGTGCTGAGTTATCTGAATGGCTGCAATATGGTTAAATTTGTGATTCAGGCTCTGTGTCTTATAAAGACCGATTTTGGATATTTGTTGTGGTTGTTCTGGGAGGTTGTTTTCGCACTGATAAACTCGTGGTTACTGAGGAGGCGAGTCAAACGCGATTACGGCTGGTTAGAGGTGGATATGGCTCAGGGGCGCGATATGATGCGCAGGTTCCCCGATGTGATGAAGCGCGCCAAACAGGTATTTGCTCATAATATTTCGAGTTTTGTTGCATCACAGACTGACAACATACTGATTTATTTCTTTGCAAGTTTGCAGTGGATTACGATATTTGGAAATTATGTATTGATTACAAGTAAGTTGGCACAGTTTGTTTATATGTTGCTGAACAATTCGAATGCGACGGTCGGAAACCTGATTGCCGAGGGAGATTCTCAAAAGACTTACCGGGTCTTTTGGCAGTTTATGGCCTTGAGATATTTGATGGGAGTAACCTTCATTTTTGGACTGGCACGATTGACCGAACCTTTCATTACAATTTGGGTTGGTAAAGAGTATCTACTTGACAATGCGACATTTGCAATGATGTTGATATACACGTTCATCACATTGACACGAGCTACAGTTGATACCTATTTGTCGGGATTTGGATTGTATCAGGACGTCTGGGCATCATTGACTGAAGCTGGTTTGAATTTGGTAATTTCACTTATTGCGGGTTTCGCTTGGGGATTGAAAGGTGTTGTGTTCGGAACAATGGTCAGTATGATACTGATGGTATTCTTGTGGAAACCCTATTTCTTATTTAAGGCTGGATTCAAACGCAGTGTATGGGATTATTGGAAAAATATGAGTCTCTATATTGGTGGTGGAATATTGATGTTTGTATTGTTGTGGTATCTGTTTGATCGAGTGTTTACTACGCCAGCAGATAACTATCTGGTGTGGGTATTATATGCACTCGCTCAGTGTGCTGCGATGTTAATTGCCTATGGGTTATTCCTCTATGTTACTACGCGTGGAATGAGAGAACTATTCCGTGTGTGGTGGAAATTGCTGATGGGGTTCTTCGGCCGTAAGATTGCGTGATTGGGTGTGTCGTCTTGAATTGATGATAAGCAACTTTGTCCGAATCAGCAGTGTTGCTGCAGCCATAATCGGAATAAAAATTATCATTGAAAGTATTGTTGAAAATCCGCAACCAATCAATCCTAACAGTTGAACAATCACAGATGCCGAAATAATTCCAATCGCCCAGGCTACAGCTCCGAATCTGTAGTTCAGTAGAAATGGTTTATGACACTTTGGACAGTAGAATACGATTTCTACGCCACACTTCCAGAGAAAAGGAATCTTTACTTGAGAGTCGCAACGATTACAGGTTGTATGTTTGTTAAAAAATGTCATTGAAAAATTCTAATTGTCTGTCAAGGTTGATGTTTGGGTATTTATTTTTCAGATAGACAACTTTTTCGAACATCTGTTTTCTGAATGAAGCGTGTTGCTGAGAGTCTTGGTTAATTGGACGGTGTGCCATTGCAGCGTCAATTTTGCGTAATTCTGTTGCAATCTGTCTGGTTTGCAGTGTAATTGCCCAATTCGAAAATTTTTCCCATATATATTCAATTGCCATTTTTGATGGATGAGTCAGGTCGTCGGCATAAAATCTGTAATCCCTCAGTTCGTCAAGCACAATTTCATAGGCCGGAAAGTAGTGTACATTTGCAGATTTTGCGACGAGTTGGTTTATTGCCAGCAGAAGTGTCGACTTGCTGATGTTGTTCCCGTGCAGAGAGTCTTTAATATGTCGTACTGGACTGACTGTCAGAATTATCTGTTTATCAAAAAATGCAGTTTCTGAGAATAATCTCTGAAACGATTCCACGATTTTATCTACGGAGAGCAATTCTCTGGAGAACTCTCCATCTGGCAGTTTATGACAATTATTCACAATCAACCCCGATTTCAGGTGTCGATAAATCCACGCTGTGCCCAAAGTTATGATAACAAATTTAGCATTAGAAAATATTTCACGAGCCGATGTCAACGCAGCCTCGATGCCTTCGAGCAATAGATTGCGATCGGTTTTAGAGAATTGTGTTGAGTGGTACAAGCTGCACCAAAGGTCGCCATTTTGTATTAGAGCATCATTGCCGATTTTGATTTTATTGATAATCAAATCAAAAGTGTTAATTACCGAGATCGGATTAAATGCTACGCCACAAGGGTTTAACGAAATTGGCAGATGCCATTCTGCCATTTTATTCCCAATATTCTGTGCAAAACACGACCCTACAATCATAGTTGGGGTGTCATATCCGATTGTGAAATTCGAATTTGGGATTTCGACTTGTGTCGTAAATTTCATTTTTTAATGCGAATTGGTTAACTTTGCAAAGTTAAGATTTTTCGTTGAGAAAATTATTGTTATGATCACATTTCCGGCAAGCAAGATTAATCTTGGACTGAGTATTCTGAATCGTAGAGAGGATAATTACCATAATATCCAGACAGTTATGTATCCTGTTGAGGGGTTGACTGACGTAATCGAAATTTTGAAAAGTGATGATTCTGGTTGTCAATTCTCGTCAAGTGGACTTATTGTAGATTGTCAGCCGCACAAGAATCTCTGTGTCAAGGCGTATGAACTGATGCGAACACGTTACGGACTTGGCGGTGTAAAGATGCATTTACATAAGAAGGTGCCGTTCGGTGCAGGACTTGGTGGAGGTTCGGCAGATGCAGCTGCGGTACTGAATGGCCTGAACGACCTATTTGAGTTACATCTTTATGCGGAAAATTTAAGGTCATTGGCAGCTGAACTAGGCAGTGATATTCCGTTCTTCATTGACTCACAATCAGCAGTGGCTTCGAGTCGTGGCGAAGTGCTACAACCGGTCGGACTTTCTCTTGCGGGTGTGAATATTGTAATCATAAAACCAGATATTTTTGTTAGTACAGCCGAGGCCTATTCGGGAGTTATTCCGTACGTGCCACAAATATTCCCCTCTGACATTGTGTCTCAGCCTATCGATTGCTGGAGAGACCGATTGGTGAATGATTTCGAAGAGTCGTTATTTGTTAAGTTTCCGTTGCTGAGAGAAATAAAAGAACAACTTTATGAAATGGGAGCAATTTATGCATCAATGTCAGGTTCAGGTTCGGCAATGTTCGGCTTGTTTTCAGATGATGTGTCGATTCCAGATTGTCTGAAAAATCATTTTATTTATTCTGGTGTACTTGGTTGATTTTCAGTGACTAATTTACAGTATTTGTCGTAAGTTGAGAGTACATTCTTAACGAAGGCAATAGTTTCTGACCCGTTGAATTTGCCATATCTCAGTTCGTTGGCCGAAGGTTTTTCGTTTCTGAGAACATTGACCAGTTCACTCCATTTGTCTGGATTACCACCCTTTGAGCGAACAATGTCGCGAATGTCTAGGATATGACCGATACCGCCATTGTAACAGGCAAGTATTACCGAAAGTCGGTCGCGGTCAGAGGTATTTGGTGATATGTATAAAATTTCTTCGATTCGTTTCAGAATTTTTGTGCCTAACAAGATGTTATCTTTCGGATTCATAATGTTTAGAGAGTCGTGCCCAAGCGAGTTCGCAACAGCTGGCATAATCTGCATAAGGCCTTTAGCTCCGCGAATTGAGATGCAGTATTCGTTGAATTTCGATTCGTTATAGGTTATTGCCGATATGAATCTCCAGTCGTAACCCGAATCACGGCTGACTTCTTTTATGATGTTATCGAAATTTGAGATGCGACCTGAATCGGGATGTTGCATAGATTGTGTTATGATATACGGTGCAATATATGGCTCGGAGTACAAACGTGTGAGTTTTTTGAATTGTTCTTGTTTTTTGAACTCCTCAAACCAGCTCAGGAAATCTCTTTTAAGGATATTCTTTTGAGACTCCAGCTTCAGATATATATGTATCGGAGTCGGGAAATCGAATAGTTTCCGAACGGTCTTGATTAGCCCAGATCCCACGTTAGCTACCTCTTCGATGCAGATAAGGTAGTCGCAAGTTCCGTCATTCAAATCGATAATATCAAGAAACGGATCCTGTAAACTGAATGTTATCGTACAGCCTGCTTGAGTCAGTTTATTAAATAGGAGAGTGTCTGTTATTCCTCGTGCGATTCTGATTTTCTGGTTTTTGGGGAATACCAATTTTGACGAATCGCCGGATAATTCCGAAGTGTTTTTTTTATGTGTCAGTAGTGAGAGATAAGTCTTATGTATTAACAATTTATCCGAGTCGGTCGTTGTGTTGTAACTTGGTGAAAATGAGAAGTCTATGTCCTGCTGTATGTTTTCGGAACTATCTTGTTTGATTGTTAATAGAATCAGGTTTCGAGATTTTGCATAGCACTCAAGTATCTCTATCGGCAAGCCAAATATCTGTCTGTTAATAGAGAAACAACCAGACATAGAGTTGTTGATGCTGACTTTAAGAAGTTTGTCCGAGATTGGTGGTGAACTTTGATGAATAATTGTGCTTAGGACGAAACTTAAAATGATCAGGATTAAAGAAAACGAGATCAATTTATTTTTCATAGACATTAGTCATAGAACTCCCAAGAAAAACCGAGTTTTAACATTGGTCGATTCATTGGGTAGTGTAGTACGGAGAATGAATTGCGAGTCTTGAATAATCCCTCATTGAAATGTTGGTATTTGATCAGAATTCTCATACGTTTCCACTTGGCATTTACGAAGATATCGCCGTAAGGGTATTTGCCTAATTCCTTTTCACGTTGGTTGTAGAATTGGGCAGTAGCTGGATTATAACCGAATGCGTAATAGCGGCTATTGAAGAATCCGTCGGCACCTAGTTGAACTCTCAGAACATTTTTAACGATGTCAAACTGTAAATAGTATTGTGCCATAAGACTCACTTGAGGAACGGGTACAACCTCCTGCACGTTGCTCCATTGGAACAATGCTCGGTTATTCAGGTGTAATTTACCCAGTATGAAATCTTTTCTGACAAAGAGTCCCGTAACATTTACCGATCCGCTGTATTGTTTAGGAAGGGCCTCTGAGTTGTAGTAGATTTTGTCCGAAGTCATTATATGGCTAATTCCGATTTCGAAATTGATATGAGGAATAGTCATATTTGCTTCCAGACGAGTTTCGGTTTCTTTCTCAAAATTATTGGTCCACATATAGTGGTTCGAGTAGTAGTTTTCGTACCACCAGTTCGGAGTTCGTTTTTCGAGAGAAGCCTTAAGTGTAAGTGTTGCAGGTTTATTTCCGATGAATGCAAAAAAGTTCATCTGTCCATATAGTTTCATATCCTGACTGCGGAATCCGGTCAGATGGTACTGGGCATCAGCAATCCAATTGATATATTTTTTCAGTGCACCTTGAGCTGAGCCGTAAATGTAAAAATCTGTACGTTTGACCTCGCTGTTATTCAGAGTAATGAACTGATTAGGTGTGAATTGATAATATTTATGTGTAGCATATCCCATACCTGCATCGATTAAGCCAAGTATGCCGTTTCTGTCGTATGGCTGAATCTGCATAAATAGTCGATTCTCGAGTAGTGACTCGCTCAGCGTATCTGCCGATTGATTGGGATTGATATACCAGTTTTTGTAGAAATCTTTGCTGTTCGATTTTGTATCGGTATATGTCATATGGTACCGCGAGTATTCGATTGAGTGACCGAAGAAGAGCGAACTTTTGTTTGAGATGGATACGTCTTGATCTTCAGATCGAGCAAAAGTCAATCCGATTGACTGCACTGCAAAGAACGAATTGCCTTTGAATTTAGTCTTCGAGTCCAATAGTCTGACATCGATGTTTGCGGGGTCTTCGTATACTGTGTCGGCAACGTCGCTATCTCTCAGAATACCGCCATTGTTTCTGATGTCCCCCATATTGTAGACATAACCTGCGTGGGCCGAATATTTTCTGCCGGTGTGAGAGAATACAAAGGAGAGGTTCTTATCTTTGGCATTTTGATTGGCATACATTCCCTTTGTACCTCGGTTTTTGTAGTCGAGGTTGAATCCTGATGACGGCGAGATGTTTTGTGCGTGGGTTACACGCAGTTGCTCTTCGGCTTTAGATTTCTGTCCCGACTCGAAGTAGGAGAGATGGGTGAACGGTCTTTTGACATTGAAGAACCGAGCCTTAGACGGATTGAACAGATAGGCATCAAAAGCCTGAACAAATTGGAAATTATTATATTGTGGTCTGAGTCGTGCATTTAGTGGGATTGACGCAGCTCCAAGGTTTCCGAGCCAAGCCGAACCCACGTCTGTCTTATGAAAGAACGGGTAGTCCTGTTCGAAGTTCTGCATCATTGTATCGACTGCAATGGTATCGATATGGTTGAAATATCTATTTACATTCCACGCAAAGATTCTTTTTGATTTAAGCGAATCGTTGAAAAAATAGGAAGTCAGTGGTTTGCGTTCTTTTTTGGTGGTATCTTTTTTGGCACGATTGGCCATCATTTCTTGCAGTTTTTCCAAATCTTGTTGGTTTCTGTCAAATTGGTTAGGGTTTTGTGCAGAAACGGTTTGTGCAAGAAAAACAAAAACCAGGCCGGTAATAATATACAGACCTGATTTTATCTTATGTAAATATTGGTTTGTTATCATTTTTCTGCTCGGCAATTCCGCACAAAGATAACGATAAATCCTGCCAATTGCAAATGCTGTGTCAGAAATTGTTTACCGGCGGGCAGTTGCTGCTTTAGAGCAATCGAGCCAACATATTTTTGACATTTTCTTCGATGCGGGATTCAACCTCTTCAGTCTTATCACGAACGAACTTTTCGCCTGTAATATGTTCATACAGTTCGATATATCTATCGCTGACACTTGCAACAAATTCATCTGTCATCTCTGGGAGTACATCGCCCTGACGGCCTTGGAATCCGTGTTCCATCAGCCATTCGCGTACGAACTCTTTTGAGAGTTGACGTTGTTGTTCGCCTTTGTCGAATCGTTCTTGGTAGCCATCAGCGTAGAAGTAACGAGATGAGTCTGGTGTGTGAATTTCATCAATCAGACAGATTTCTCCATTGATTTTTCCGAATTCATATTTTGTATCGACCAGAATCAGACCACGTTGAGCTGCAATTTCTGAGCCTCTCAGGAATAATTTCATTGAGTATTCTTCCAATTTTTCGTAGTCTTCTTTCGAAACAAGACCTTTGGCAATAATCTCTTCACGAGAGATATTTTGGTCGTGGTCGCCGATTTCGGCTTTGGTTGTAGGGGTAATAATTGGTTTTTCGAAGCGTTGGTGTTCTCTCATTCCATCAGGGATTGGTACGCCGCAAATTGAACGGTTACCGGCTTTGTACTCACGCCAAGAACTTCCTGTAAGATAGGCTCGTACAATCATCTCTACGGGGAATGTTTCGCACTTGTACCCAACGGTTACCATTGGGTCTGGAGATGCAATTTTCCAGTTTGGACAGATGTCAGATGTCTGGTCCAGAAATTTCGACGCAATCTGGTTGAGTACCTGGCCTTTGTATGGGATTCCTTTGGGGAGTACCACATCGAATGCCGAGATGCGGTCACTTGCAACCATTACAAGATATTTGTCATCAATATTATAAACATCACGAACCTTGCCTTTGTAAAGATTAATTTGTTTATCAAAGTTGAAATTGGTTCCTAAAACAGCTTTTTTCATATCTATTCTTCGATTTGAGTTTTACTTTCCTTTTCGAATGCCGCTACTATTTTGCCGACTAGCGGGTGACGGACAATGTCTGAGTTGTCGAACATCACGACTCCTACGCCCTTGATTTTTTCAAGCAGTTTGACCGTAGACATCAATCCTGAGTCGTTTTTTCTTGGTAGGTCTATCTGGGTAATATCGCCGTTGATTATGAATTTCGCTGACCGTCCCATTCGTGTTAGAAACATCTTCAATTGTTCGCGGGTTGTATTCTGTGCTTCATCGAGAATTACGAATGCATTGTCCAATGTGCGACCTCTCATATATGCTAGCGGGGCAATTTGTACGACACCATCTTCCATAAACTGCGATAGTTTGTGGGGCGGAATCATATCGTTAAGGGCATCGTACAACGGTCTGAGATACGGATCAAGTTTTTCTTTCATATCACCTGGCAAGAAGCCGAGTTTTTCACCGGCTTCAACTGCGGGGCGGGTCAGAATAATACGACGCACTTCACGATTTTTCAGGGCACGAACTGCTAGGGCAATCGCCGTGTAGGTTTTTCCTGATCCGGCAGGGCCGATTGCGAAAATCATATCGTGGTCGTCATACAGATTTACGAGTATTCGCTGATTGGCAGTACGAGCCTTAACAACGAGCCCATTGTTGCCATAGACAATCACATCTTTGTGGTTTTCGTCACTCGGAGTGTCTGGCATCAGTGGCGAATCAAACAGTTGGTCTATCGTATCTTCAGAGGCGTGACCATAGCGACGCACATACTCCATCAGATCCAGAATCTTACTGTGCAGTTCACGAACATTCTGGTCTTCGCCCGAGATCTTGATTTTTCGACCACGTGCTACGATTTTTGTTGCAGGGAATTTTTTTATCAGGTGATTCATTACCCGATTTCCTGCTCCGTAGAGTATCTGGGGATTAATATCTCCTATTTCGATAATTTTTTCACTCATTAACGAATTCTGTCGATTGATTTGATCAGCAATTCATCGTACATAATCCGGCGGTAAGCCAAGTAGTTCATACCCATTGACAACAGCGGAGTGATGCATATGAAGAGGTTAAGTTTGAATTCGTGAACCTCCGGGAGTCCTGCCTCGGCTATTTTTGCAACGTCGATATTTGAAAATGTATACCAGTCAACAACAATCATACCTACCAGAACTGCACTGAGAATGATGTTTGACAGACAGAATTCCAATTGAGCCTTGCGATGTTTGTAGAAGAAGATGGTCAGAATCGGAACAAGAGTTGCAAAGATCAGGATTACGAATCTCATTGTTGCAGGAGTCATCGTGCCGCTGTTTGTCAGTAGCAAACCTTTCATAAAAATCAGAGCTTCTTCTTCGCCTGCGAGGAACGATGCGAATGGAATAAACCACAGTGGGATTAATACAGCTGCAGAGAGCAGCAACCAGATTGTTTGTTTTCTTTGAATCATTATTTTAAGTTTAATTTGTTGTCAATCAAGTAGTCGTTTCTTGAGGGAGATTTACGGCAGACGAGTTCTCCCAGGAAGCCTGCAAGGAACATTTGGGTGCCGATAATTACCATTACAAGAGCAAGGTAAAACAGAGGTTGTTCGGTGACCTGTCTGATGACAAGTCCATTCATTTGGCGGATAAGTTTTTCGGTAATGAGCCATACTGCGATTACTCCGCCGAAGAGGAACATAAGTGTGCCGAGACTGCCGAAGAAGTACATTGGGCTTTTGCTGAAACGTTCGGTAAACGTTACAGTCAGCAGATCGAGATAACCTTTGATCATACGTTCCCATCCGAATTTCGAGAATCCGTATTTGCGGGCACGATGTTGTACGACTTTTTCTCCGATTTTGCGGAATCCTGCACGTTTGGCAAGGAACGGAATCCAGCGGTGCATCTCGCCATAGACTTCGATGCTTTTAACTACTTTATGTCTATAGGCTTTGAGTCCGCAGTTGAAATCGTGCAACTTGATGCCGGTTACGGTGCGGGCTGTAGCATTGAAGAACTTGCTGGGCAGACGTTTGTTCAGTGGGTCATATCGTTTACGTTTCCAGCCTGATACCATATCGAATCCATCTTCGAGAATCATTTTGCGAAGTTCTGGAATTTCGCTTGGTGAATCCTGAAGATCGGCGTCCATTGTGATTACGACTTCGCCCTCAGCGGCCTTAAAACCCTCGTATAGTGCAGCCGATTTGCCATAGTTGCGCAGGAATTTTATTCCGCGAATTACATCTGGATATTTGTCTGACAATCTCAACACTTCGTTCCACGAATGGTCAGTTGAACCATCGTCGATGAAGATTATCTCGTAGCTGAGTTTCAGAGGCTGCAATACACCAGCAATCTCGTCGGCCAATTCGCCGATAGATTCATCTTCGTTATAGGTGGGGACTACAATAGAAATATTCTTATTGAATTGTTTCATCTGAGTTATTTTCAGTTTCTTGAGAATCGTTATCTTGGTAATCTTTAATTGCTGCAAGTCGGCGACGGACAAAATAGGCAATGAATACCCCATACAGTACACCATAAAATGCCATCTGGAACATTGCAATCATAATCCAATATGCCGCACTTGATAATAGTTGTTTTGTAAATTGAGCAGTCTCCTCTTTGCCTTGTAGCATCTGGTTTACTGTGTCGGAGATGTAATCGGGCTGGAGTTTTACAAATTGGATATAGTATCCGATGCCGGACAGAAATCCTGCAAATACCATAACCATTACGATGAACCCCATTCCGTGTGCGACAGAAAAAGTTCCTTCGGGCTGACTGCGGGCGTAGCGAACTGCTGCGTTCCACAACAATGTGAATAATATCACTATTTTAAAGAACCCTAGCAGTGATGATGAAATCAGCAGTGCCTTCTCCTGCAGTTCAAGAACGTTAGTGAGCATATAACCCAACAATATTGCAGCGATGGAGAGGGCTCCAATGATTAATCCTGCACTTGCACTTTGTTGCCAGAAGTTGTTTTTCATATCAAATTTAAGTTATAAAATAAATTCGCCTTGTCCCTGTCTGATTATTTCGGGGTCAGGTGTAGTACAATCAACAACCGTTGTCGGTATAATTTCGCCGATTCCGCCATCAACCACAATGTCAACAATTTTGCCGTAACGCTCGTGAATTAGTTCGGGGTCGGTCATATATTCTGTCTCTTTCTCTTCGGTGTGAATTGAAATCGACACCATTGGTACACCCAACTCACAGATGATTGCTTGGGCTACGGCATTACTTTGAAGTCTGACTCCCACTGTTTTACGTTTGTCGAAGAATTTGTTCGGCACTCGACTTGATGCATTAAGTATCAGTGTAAACGGTCCTGGAAGATTACGTTTCAGTAACTTGAATGTCTGGTTATCGACTTTTGCATAGTCGGCGATTGTACTAAGGTCGGGACAGACGATTGTGAGTTCTTTTTGTTTTCCACTGATTTTTTTGAGTTGGTCAATTGCTTTCAGGCTGCGAATCGAGCAACCGAGTGCGTAGACCGAGTCTGTTGGATATACGATAATGCCATCATTATTTAATGATTCGACAACAGTTCTCACGCTGTTTTCATTGGGATTTTTATCGTAAATTTTTATCAGCATAAATAAATTATCAAACTCCGTTAGAATAATCTAAGCATCTCCGATATGTGGAAACTTTGTTGCAAAGATAATCAATAAAAATGAGAAATTGTTGATTGTATAAAAAAAAGAGCAACCACTCGGTTGCTCTTTAATGTTTAGTATTTGGAAATTATTGGTTCATCGTTGCTAATAATTCGGCGTTTGATGTGGTATTGTCAATGTGCTTTTTGATCTCTTCCATAGCTTCGACTGAGGTCATATCACTCAGATAGCGACGTAATATCCAAGTTTTCTGCAATACCTCTTTGTCCAATAACAAATCTTCACGACGTGTACTTGAGGCATTGATATCGACTGCTGGATAGATGCGTTTGTTAGAGAGTTTTCGGTCAAGTTGCAACTCCATATTGCCGGTGCCTTTGAACTCTTCAAAAATAACTTCGTCCATTTTTGAGCCTGTCTCAATAAGGGCAGTAGCAATGATTGTGAGTGAGCCTTTTTCTTCGGTATTGCGAGCTGCTCCGAAGAATCGTTTGGGTTTGTGCATTGCATTGGCATCAAGACCGCCTGATAACACTTTACCAGAAGAGGCTTGCGTTGCATTATAGGCTCTGGCAAGACGAGTAATCGAGTCTAATAGAATTACGACATCATGTCCGCATTCCACCATTCGTTTAGCCTTTTCGAGTACGATTTCGGCAACTCTGACGTGGCGTGATGCCTGTTCGTCGAATGTCGAAGCGATAACTTCTGCCTTGACGCTACGTTCCATATCTGTAACCTCTTCGGGGCGTTCGTCAATCAGCAGAATGATCATATAAACCTCTGGGTGGTTGTCTGCGATGGCATTAGCTATGTCTTTGAGCAACATTGTTTTACCTGTTTTAGGCTGAGCAACAATCATTGCACGTTGACCTTTCCCGATAGGGGCAAACATATCTATTACTCGTGTAGTCGCGTTGTTGTGTCCATTCTCTGTTAAACAAAATTTTTCTTCAGGGAACAGAGGTGTAAGATATTCGAATTGTACTCGGTCGCGTACATCTTCGGGTGAAAGGTTATTGATTTTATGCACCTTGATCAGTGGGAAAAATTTTTCACCCTCTTTCGGAGGTCTGATTGTGCCCGACACAGTATCTCCGCTTTTGAGTCCGAATAGTTTGATCTGTGACGGAGAGACGTAAATGTCATCGGGTGAGGTCAAGTAGTCGTACTCCGCAGAACGAAGAAATCCATAACCGTCATTCATTACTTCAAGGACACCTTCACTTTCGATTGTCCCGATGAAATCATCTCTTGTAGCCTTAGTGTTGTTTGGAGTCTCTTTGTGTCCAGTAATTGTTTGATTTTCAGTTTTCTTAGGTGTTTCTTTGTTGTCGATATTTGATTCAGCAACCTCGGTTTTTATCAAACGTTCGGGGCTTGCCGTGTATGTATCTTCGTGATGAATTGTTGAGGGTGTCGAATCTGTATCTGTTGTGGCGACAGGTGCCGTAACTTTCTTGAATCCTTTGGATTTTCTTCCTCTCATTTTCCGTTCAGGGTTGACAATCTCTTTGATTCCGTCGTGTTCGCCGATGCGAATTGTAGGTGTCGGATTTTGAGACTCGTGGTCGTCGGTTGAGGGTGCAGTCAATGGTTGGTTGTCTGTCTGCTCAGACTTGTTTTTACGTCCACGTTTTACTGGTGTTGTTTCTGGTTTCTGATCGGAAGCAGTTGTTGCTGCGATAATTCGGTCAATGAGTTCTTGTTTTTTAAGTGCACCTTTAATTCCCAGTGCTTTACCAATCTCACGTAACTCAATGATTGTTTTGCTGTTAAGAGTTTCTAAATCTTGCATTTGAAGAAAATCTGATTATTGATGACACTGCAGAGAAAACTGCAAATAGAATTTTATTTCAACCGCAAATGTATACAATTTTTTTAAAAAATTAATACCTAGAAGAAAAAATGATTTTTCCTATGTAAAAAACACAAAAATAGATTGTTTGTTGTGAAAATTTTAGTACCTTTGCCACGTTAGAGATTGTGTTTATGTGTGATGCAGTAGCGGTGTAGTGTGTGTAAATGCTTTGTTTATAGGAAAATAAACGAGGCAGAAGTTGTGTGCATATGACAAATTCACAATGTGTGACGAGTGATGGAGATTGGATGTCTTAGTAAATAAAGCGGATTCTGATTTTTTGAATAATGGGCAATTTTGTTCGGATATTATTGATTTGTTGCGGAGTGCTGATTGGATTTTCAGTGGTGGCTCAGAATCAGAATATCGAGAAGAAACTTGTTGAGGCGGGATATGAAAATGTCAGCCGAACATTATGCGGGAATGAGGAGATCATTACACTCGAAGCTTCTCAGTTTGTTACGGCGAGTGTAGCTGTGAAAAATATTGCCGATATTGCAAACAGTTTTAAACCGTTGTCGGGAATTACTCGCAGAATCGTTCTTTTGGAAACCGGTGTGCCTGTTGCATCATTTGTTTCGGGAAATAACGATATGTGGAGGGTTACGTACGACTTAGGAGAAAACTGGTCAAAAGCGGCGAGAAATAAAAAAATTAATAGTTCTTTGTTTAAGGTTGATCTTGTTGTTCATCCACAGTTGGCATATAAGAATGCTTATCTTGATCAGGTTTATGAATGGGTTTTCAATTTGTCTCCTGCATTGGAGATGTCTCCGCTGCCGGGAATGAAGTTGACCGCTCAGTTGATAATCCCGATTTATAATGATAGAATGGGAAGAACCTATAGTCGTGTAAGACCTGGTCATTTGACACTGCAGCAAACTGTGAGAATCGAAAATCTCTTTGCAGAGATGACACTTGGTTGTTTTGACGAACAACGTTGGGGTGTTGACCTCGCAGCGTGGAGGCCTTTGGCTGCGGATGGGTTGTTGTCGAGGTTTTCATTGATGGGACGTGTTGGTCTGACAGGCTTTTCGTCGTTCTATGATTGGAAATGGTACGTGGGATCAATGAAATTGTGGACCTGGAATTTTGGTGCATCGTACTACAATAAACGTTATAACGCACAGATTGATTTGAAGTATGAACGTTTTCTGGCAGGTGACCGAGGTGTTAGGTGTGATGTGATGAGACACTTTGCAAACTGCTCAATAGGAGTTTATGCAATGTTGAACAACTATGACAATTTCGATGCTGGATTCAGATTCGCAATAGCGTTACCACCATTTAAAAATAAACGTGGGAAATATGCACGAATCCGACCTGCTCGTTACTTTAAATTGGATAATACAATGGGCTCGTTCTTGTATCGCGGACATAGTTACACGACAAGACCGGCAAATAACATTGCAGAAAGGAACTATAATCCAAGTTATTTGGACTCGTATTTGCGATAATAGAAAATAAGTGAAAATTGAAAATAAATTAAGTTTAACCAAATTAAAACAATTAATGATGAAAAACAAACAAAAACGTTTTGGAATCCGTGCTATTATGGCACTGGTTGCAGCCGTGTTTATGGTTGGTTGTTACACCAAATCTGATGCTCCGTATGATCCGAACGTCAGTGGTAAAGACCCAGTTTATACGGCAACAATCACAGTATTGGACGCTGCATCTAAAGCAGGTGTTACAGGTGTGACTTTTAACGGTATCACAGCTACTGGTGGTACAAACGGTGTGTATACATTCACTCCGACTACAGCAGGAACATACACATTCGTTGTTAGCAAAGAAGGATACGAAGATGCTAAAGGTTTCGTAGTATTCCCAAGTATTGGTAAAGACCAAACAATTTCAACTGCACTTACAGTAAGTATGACACCGAAGGCAACGTTGGTTGCTGCAACTTACAAGGTTAGCGTTATCGCAAAAGATGCAAAAACAGGCGTTACACTCGAAAACGTTTCTTTGGCTTATGGAAAACGTGGTGCAGAAATGACAACAGTTGAAATGGCTACAGGTATCTATGATTTTGCTGCTGAAACTGGAATCTATGATTTCTTCGCAACAAAAGAAGGTTATGTATCTGCTGCATCTTCAGTATTGGTTGAAAAAGTTGCTGATGGCGAAAAAGCTAACGAAGTACTTTACAACGTTGTAATCAATATGTCACAAGACGTAGCTTATCCGTTGAGCGGTGAAGTTCGTGATATCGAAACAGGCGCATTGGTTACTACAGGTGGTAAAGTCTTTGCTGTTGCAAACAATGAGATCGTTGCTACTGTGAACGTTGGTGAATCAGGTCTCTTCTTCTTCGAAGGTTTGACTGAAAAAACAACATTGTTCTTCCAATTTGGTAAAGAATACCAAGCATTGTCAATGAACGTTGACGCAAGCACTCAAAATACAGTAGTTGCTTACTTGAGCCGTCCGACAGAAACTCAAACATCAGCTGTTGTAGAACCTACAACTGAATCTGAAATCGTGTTGTCAACAAATTCTGACAACGGAGTTGAAATGGTTATCCCTGCAGCAACTACATTGGAAGGTGTAACAGTTCCTCAAATCATCACAATGTCAATTGAAGAAACTATTAGCTCAGATGCAACTACTGAGTCAACTTCAATGGCAACTGTGACATTTGGTCCTGAAGGTATTCAATTCAGCCAACCAGTAGAATTGACATACAACAATGTTCCTGAAATGCAACAAAATGTAGCTTTGCGTTACTTCAACGAAGAAACTGGTGAATGGGAAGTTGTAGATAATAGTGATGTTAATGGTGAAAATAGTATTTCATTCGAGTTGGATCACTTCTCAACTTATGACATCGCAATTATGTGGAATGTTGTATCAGAAGTATCTGAAGAAACTGAAAAATCAACTTGGACTACACCGGTAGATATCGAAGTTTCAAAATTTGCTTACTTCGAACAAGTTGGTGTTATGACTGATTTTGATGAAGCAGCACACGCAGCTGGTACTCGCTTTGAACAAATGGTTCTTTCATTCGTGAAAGTAATGGGATTGTTGCCATCATATACTGAATCAGATAAGATCGGAGAAGGTCCTGCAATGACTGCAGAACAAACTTTGATCGCAACAATTACATATGAAATTGCAAATGTTGAAATTGTAGGTGTTGACCACTCTTTCACAGTTTATACAACTACAACATCAACAGAAGTCGTAAATTCAGGTGACCACTATGCATTGTACGATATCCAACACGGCGGCGACGCTGCTCACGGAAGTGCTGCACAACATGGTGGTGGTAGCGGTTTCTAATAACTGATTTATTGAGCAAAGAGTGACAGTGTAATGTCTGTTTCGAAAAAAAATATTTTTCGATTCAACGAAAACCTTACAATAAGGTTGATAGTTGTCACGTGTTTGATGTCTATAACACTGTCACTTTCGGCTCAGAATACTCTGGGAACAACAGGTTTGTTGAATAGTCCCTCAGCAGAGATGCAACGGGACGGAACTGTAATGTTTGGTGGAAATTTCCTAAATAAACACATTACACCTTCCGATTTCAGATACCATACATACAACTACTTTCTGAACATTACGTTCGTTGATTTCGTTGAAGCATCATATGTTTGTACGCTACTGAAGGCTACAGATGAGTTTGTGCCACACAAAAAAGGACGTTTTGTAAACCAGGATAGGTCGTTGTCACTTAGAGTAAGACTATTGAAAGAGAGTCAGTATTGGCCCGCAATAGTCGTAGGTTCTAACGATATTTATACACAGGTCAACGGAGGAGTTATCGCAGCCGAAACCGAAAATAACTATTTTAGTAGGTTTTATGTGGCAACAACCAAAAACGTTAAAACCAGTGTGGGAGTTGTAGGGTTTCACTTATCTTACGTATTCAATCGTCGTTCGAACCTAAATGATAAGGTTGACGGTATCGCGGGAGGAATCTGTTTTAAACCAAACTTGGTTCCCCAATTGAACTTAATAGCTCAATATGACTCAAAGGATTTTTGCATAGGTGCGAATTATCTGTTGTTTGATCATCTTTTTACACAGGTGGTGTTACAGCAAGGTCGATATCTGACGGCCGGATTCGCCTACAAAATATACCTTAAAAAATAGAGTAATAGAGAGCTGCCGCTAAGGTGTTAACACAAAAAAAGACTTTTTAGATGAAAAAATTATTATTATCCCTTCTGATGGTCGGAGCGTCGTTTGCAGCATCTGCTCAAACAAATGATGCTAATGATGTGACTTACGCTTCACAGAAATGTAAGAACAACATCTTCATCAGCATCGGCGTCGGAGCTCAAGGTTTAATAAACGTTGATAATCTTGATTATGGATTTTTCAAGAGTATTAAACCTCTGTACACAATCTCTGCGGGTAAAATGTTTACTCCAAAGTGGGGGGTAAGAGCTCAGTTCTCGGGTTATCAGACAAAGCTTTATTCTGACTATAACAGAATTAACAACACAGCTCAAGGTAGAGACGAATATCAAAAGTTCCATAGAGACTATGTAAGCTTTAATGCAGACTTCGTTGCAAACTTGACAACTCTCCTCCGTGGATATGATCCGTCACACAAGTTCGATTTGTTCGTATTCTTGGGTCCGGGTATGTCTTTCGGTAAATTCCACGATGATGATATTCGCGTGAAAATCAATGGTTCTGCCGGTTTGATCGCTAAATACTATCTCAACGACAAATGGTCTTTGGATTTGGACGCACGTGCAACTATGATGCCTACATTCTATCCGGAACAAAGAACATATCAAGATGGTATCATCGGTGTAACTCTTGGTGCAACTTACACATTCGGTGGAAGAAAGTTCCAAAAGTATGTGAATGCAAATTATGCAGACGATCAATATGCTGCTTTGAAACGTGCTAATGATAAGTTGGCTGAAGACAATGCTGCATTCCGTCAGGAGATGGAACGTCTGTTGGCTCAAAAACCGACTAAAGAAATCGTTAAGGAAGTTTCTGTTGAAACTCCGAGAGCTGCGGTTAATTTCGCATTCAATAGCTCTAAGATTACCAACGTTGAAGAACTTACAATTAAGTTGTGGGCTGAATTCTTGAAAGAATACAAAGATGTCAAGATTAGTTTGACAGGTTTCGCTGACAAGTATGGTACTAAGATGGTTAACAAACGTATCTCTGAACGTCGTGCTGAAAATGTACGTAATATGTTTGTTGAAAAATATGGTATCGATGCTGACAGAATCGAAGTTGCTTCAGAAGGTCACCAACCGATCTTCGGTAATAACCACGATTGGAACCGCTGTGTAATTATTCAAGTTGTGAAATAATTTCGAGCATATATGAGAAAGAGAGTGTCTTGAGTGGCACTCTCTTTTTTTTGTATAATAGGTAGTGTACCTAACTTATTGATGATGTTCTGAAATAATTAATTTGAGTTACACAACGAGGGGCGTGTTTAGTAAAGTTAAACAATAAAAAACGTTCACCCCAAGGCGACTGCTATTTTAAGAAACTTGAATTATAGCTATTTTTAGATTTAAGATTATTAATCTGTGTAAAGCATTGAATGTGATAATATTATGAGGATTAATATAAATAAGATTAATATAAATAAGATTAATATTTCTCTAATAACTATCGCTCTTTACTATTTATTATATTATAACATTCAACACTATTGTTATGTTGTCTAAATCGGGCAACTTCATCTATTGCAGATAGGTATTCGCTTTGATTACGCAACAGATTTTCGATTTGTGCTAACTGAGACAAGGTCAATCGCTCACCTGTTTGGGGATTTGTAGTCAGCATCAAACTATCGCACTCTGTTCTATTAAACACGAAGAGAGAATAAGGGCTGTATGGTGTTTTTGAGATATACTTAAACTATACACAGCCCTCGCATAGTTACTTATTCTTTCTCACTCCACTTAGGAGTGATGCCAATGAACACCTCAAAGTTGATACCGGGCATAGGTCGTGATAACACTGAGAGATATTCCTCATTAAAAAGGTTGTTTATTGAGCCTTTCAATGATAAGTCTGCCCACTTGAATGATAAACTTTTCTCGAGTGTAATGTTACTCATAAAATAAGAGGGAAGTTTCCCTGTCAGGGATATATCATTTGAAGACATTGTATATCTTTCGGAATAGTAGCACCACTTGTAAAGGAACGACCACGAACTCCATCTTAATCGGCCTATAATCGTTGAAGAGTACTCTGGTACATAGGGCAATTGCTTACCTACCGATTGGTCAGCCGGGGTACGTGGTTCTCCTTCGTTAATTGAAGGTGTCCACGAAAATGTGCCATTGAGCCCAAGTCTCCACTTCTTTGCCAAAGCAATATTCAAGTCGGCTTTCAACTCAACACCATAAGCGTGAACATCTTTAATGTTATCGGGAGAGAAGAATCCTTTAGTAGTAGGCAACCAAATAATCCAATCCTTTACATACGATTCAAACCAGTTTACCGAGCCATTGAATGAGTAACCACCCTCCTTACCGACAGCAAATGACAATCCAGCATCGTAAGTCCAGCCACTCTCCTTTTTAAGGTCGGGGTTGCCGCCCGGTAGGAAGTAGAGGTCATTGAGCGTTGGGAAACGAAAGTTGCGAGAAATAGAAACTTTGGCCATAATGTTACCTTTCTGTGAGATAACACCGTCAATGAAGAATGCAGGAATGATGGGAGTCCAATCGCTGCCGAACATATCTTCGCGAAAGACTACAGACAAGCCTAAACGGTCCATTGGTTTCCACTTTGCCGATACCGAACCTGAAAGTTCCGGTCTACCTTTACGATAGCCAACAATCGCCTTGTTTCCATCTTGGCGCAGAATGTTTTTATCTACACTCTCTACAACGTGTTGATGAAGTGCTAGGTTGGCTGTGAACAGCCATTTTTTGTCAAAATAATATTCCACATCTATTTGTCCGTAGAAGGTATTAATATTACTTCTTGAACGGGTCATCTCAGCCATAATGCCATTGCCTAGATCTCGCTTGTAGTCATATCCTACCCAAGTATGTATATATCCAGCTTTTGCAGCCAACTTATAATTCTTGCGCAGATGATCCCACGAAAGAACCGAACGAAAGGTCTGCTCACGCTGACGGTTATCGAAGTCTGTCTCATTCCCGTGGTCAACGGTTAACATTGCTAACTCACGATTTGAATTTATATACCAAGCATTAAATCCTAATCGATCACCCCTCCTTGTGTTGTAATAAACCTCTTGCAGAAAGTGAAAGTCTTTGAATGAGCCGCTCCGATTGCGTTCTATCGGGTAGTATTGGTCTATGATATTCATATTCTCATCATAGACATTCTCCTTTTTGTCGTGATTGCGGTATTTATAATCATTCGGAGATAAAGAATAAACCACACGAGTTGATGTTTGCCAATTGTCATTCCCGTAGGTCAGTCTCAGAAATTCGTCAAATGTTTTGAACGAACCGATACCCTGAATGTATTGCAGTCCTAATCCTTTGAACTGTGCCGGTTTTGTAGATAACTTAACCGATCCGCCGAGTCCGCCTCCTGTTTCATTTACCGATGAGGTGCCGTGTAACAGAGTCGCATCATCAATGAAATAGGCAGGAATAGTTGAGAAGTCTGTCATTCCGAGCATTGGGTTATTAATCTTCATTCCGTTCCACGACACTTGAGTGTGTGAAGGTGATGTGCCACGAAAGGCTACTGTAGAGAGTGTGGCACGACCATAGTTTTTGACAAAAATTGCCGAATTAAATGTCAGCACATCTGCCATTGAAAGAGCAATGTTCTCTTTGAGTGCAGCGGAGTCAAATTTCGTAATTTGTGCACCAATCTCCTTCATCGGCTTTTGTCCATAAACTATTACTTCCGGTATGGAGAGTTTCCACTCAGTGGGCTTTGTTTTTTGTGCCATTGTGATACAAGGCCCAATCAAGCATATTATGAATAAAAGTTTCTTCATTGTGCAAATGATTTATTTCCAGCAAAAGGCTCCTGGGATAATGCCCACATAAAAACTATCAATCAATACGCCATCTGATGAGTAGCGATAGACCATTCCCTGTTGCACATAATCTATGGCATCGGCAATATAGACATCACCGGTGCGAGGGCATATCGTCAAACCATAGTATATCGTGCCACTATATGGCAGAAATGGACGTACAGGGACACGCTCGGCAGTGACCTCCATCTCCCAGATATCATTATTAATCCAGTAGATTTTATCTTTTGTGCCATTAAGTTGAACTTCTGACGGTGCATCGCCAAACTTAAATTTGAATTGTTTTTCAATGGTAAAAGTTTCGGCATCAATACGATAGAGCGAAGGCGCTTCGTATCCGTAGGGCGATCCCTCATAACCTCCGTCAGTCACAGTCCACAACTTATTATTGCAATCCATCACAAGTGATGTCGGTTGTATTCCGACCACGAGTTCATCAACAACCTTGTCTGTTTCGGTGTCTATTTTGAGAATTCGGTTTTGATATGACCAGCAGTTCACATAGAGATACTTGCCATATTGTACCATCTGTTCGGTCGAGCCTGACTCCATCGTCATATTAGGCACGGTGATATAGCCCGTAATCTCAAATCGCTTAGGATTAACGATAAAAATACGATTATCCCAAATCTGAGTAATATATGCCTTTTCGTCAGATAGAAAATGTATGTATCGGGGCGAGGTGAGGTTCGTAATTCTCCCCACCTCTTTGAATGTATTGATATCAATAGCAAAAACTACGTGCGAGTTATTAACTACTACCCAACCTATGCCATTCCTGATTACCATAGATTGTGCGACATCGCCCAATTTCATTGCATTGGCACGATAGAACACTTCGTTCTGCACCGACTTGGTTGACGGATCGTAGTATGAAAGTGTCGCATTTCCGTATTGAAAATTACCCTCGTTACAAATGAATAGTCCACCGCCTGATATTGAAGTGTCAAATTTCTCCTCAGTGCCATACTCCCACTTCATACACGAAGTATGAAGCAAGAGTATAACCCCAACAATTAACCTTATAAACCTTGTCATAGTTAATCTACTTTTTCAAACTGCAATCATAAAATCCGCATACTTCGGTTGAGAGTTCGCCTAACCAGCCGCTCTTTGAATTAACTGCACTCTGAATCTTGACAAAATCAATATGCGACAGTTCTACTTTCTTGCCTTCAAAATCGACCGCATTCGAGATTTTGAAGAGATTGGCTTTATTCGAACTCTTGAAGTCTGAAGAACTGAAATTATCGGCATATCCCCAATCGTAGCTCGGTTGCACCCAATAGGACCCATTACCAGATTTGTCATAGTTGCGAGCCTCCAGACGAGTTCCGACAAGTGTGTAGCTATCCTTCTCAATCCACAGCGGGTAGTAATAATCTTGTGTGTGGAATTGTGACAGATAATCAATTTCACCGTTATTGCCCATATTGTCAGTCCATTGCACCGGCATACCTGTGCTGCTAGGACGATAATAGGTTACGGCATAATTTCGTATTGTTTCAGACTTGTCACTCTCCGAGCCAGCCAACTCATACCACGTATCATCAGGTAAGCCATTACCATTTTCATCTTGCATAACCCAGACTACGCCGGGTTCTGACGAGTCATCAAAGGCATTGCCGATAACACCCAAATCATAACTACCAGAATTGTCAATGCTGTGGTCAAAACCGACTACCACATATCCGCCAAATCCACCTAACGATACCCAATTAGCACTATTCAGGCGACCTTCGGCATAGGCAATAGCAGCCTTCATTGTTGTCTGCGACCCGTCAAAACCGCCTGTTTTCAGTTCATTGATAAACTGTCCAGGAGCAGGAGTATATTCATAAACCTTGTTCCAATCTGCTTTTGACAGGCTGCTTTTTGCACGGTAAAATTTATCCTCCTCGTATATTGTAACAGTGAATGAGTGAGAAATGGTTATTCGGTTTTCGCCTTTGAGGGTCGTTGCTGTAGCTAATATTGGGTACACACCTGCCTTGTGTGTCGTAAATACGAATTGCTTATCACTGCTCGTTGCATCATTTCCAGCGATCTGCCAATAATACTGCACTTGGCTGTCTTCGCTCACTTTGGAGGGCTTGATCAGTAGTTTTCGACCAACTACGCTGTGATATGAGGTGCGGTCAAATTGCCACACAAAGGGCATATCTTTAGCATCAAGCACCTCGATGTTTACCGTATCGCTGTGTGAGCCGTCATCATTGGAAGCAGTCGCTATAATAGTATGGTTACCAATAATGTCTGCCTTAAATGTATGGGCGAGTTCTTCGCTGACTTTACTACCATTAATACTCCAACTGAACTTAGTGGCAAGAGATGTTTCGCGTATGGTGGCATTGAACTTTACCTCAGTTCCTGCTGCGACCATAAGTTTTTTTTCACCCACAATCGAAACTGTCGGGATTTCCAACTCAACTACATCTACGCGAATCTCCTCTTTACTGACCCCGCCTTCGTTGCTTACAGCAATGGTGACGAAGTATTTGCCCACCTCTTCTTGCATAAACTTCAATGAGGGAGAGCTGCCGAGGACTTCACCATTCATTGTCCAGCTATATGTTGCACCCTCGGCAAACTCGTAGTCTGGAGCAATAACAATCTCTCGTCCTTGCTTTACGGTATAAATTCCTGTCTCGTTGTCAAGAATAATTTTTGGTGGCAAAGTAGTCGTGATATCCTCGTCTATATCGCAAGACGAAGATACCACAACAAGGCTCAAAATAAAAATTAACCTTAAAAATTTACTCATTGTCTGCTATTTGAATACTCGTTTAGTATCAAATTTAACTGTCACATCGTCGTATGCGAAATATGCCGGACAATTCATTCCATAGCTACCGATCTGATCATCTGATGCTGAGAAGTTAAATGTTATTTTCGCGACCTTTCCAAGCGATGACAGATCCCATTTTTCCCAAGTAGTAACGAGATTTCTGCCATTACACAGAGTAAATTCTGACGTACCAACCAACTCATCATTTGCATTATAACCATAGGCTACGATTTTAACGTAGGTATTTTCTGTGGCCGCAGAATTGAATCCATCACCAAAAGTGAGCGAGTTGAGAACATAATTTGTATTTGTAACATACATACACTCTACGATACGTTCTTTGCCATCGGCAAACTCAAAACCCTGAAGTGACGCATCATACAGCTGAGAATTGTAGAAGTCTGAGTAGCCATTGTGGACTGCGAAGTTCTTTGAACCGTTGTGTCCACCAATGGGATTAGACATTTGCAATTCATACCAGCCGTAGTGACCATCAGGGAGTGTCTCATAATCTTCAATTACATAGTTTGAAATCACGTGTCCACCGCCCCAATATGGAGTAGTAAATGAGTGGAAAAGCTCGGTATTACCCTCATCATACCACCAATAGGTATCTGACGAGTAATCGGTATATGTCAGCGAGCCACCATACTGCGAGTCGTCGACCAAATCGCTCCATTTGTTGATTGAGGCTCCGCCGTACAACTCATACGCACTAAATTTAGCATCACTATCCTCGAATGTCAATATGCGAATATCATCTTCATCGACCCATTCACCAGCCATAACATTGAGTTTTGTGATATCACTCTTGCCAGCTTTAGATACAACCATAATGGCAATGGAACCCTCTTTATTAAAATGGCACAAATCTTTTGCTGGAGCAGTCACAGAAAGACTATCCTCGGCATAAGCCACTTTCCAGCCTTCGGGTGCATAAATTGTGTAGTCTTCGATATTATTCGCATTTACTGCAAATTTAACACTCTTGCCATACTCAACCATCGCAACTTCCGGAGCATCTATTATCGTAAATAACGGCATAGATTCATCATAGCGAACGAGTTTGAATTCTGTGTCATCAGCGAGAGTAAACACTACATACTCATCGTTTGATGTATCAACAGACTTGAACAGTGAATTACTTTCGGTGTTTTTGCCCTCAGCAGTAACACCTGTTGAATTCCAGGTTTCGCCGCCATCTGTCGAGATTTCCCACTCTTTGCTTGTTTCGTTGATGCGAACTTTTGGTGCAACTGCATCTTTACCGTTTTCTCCATTTGCCTGCACTTTTTCGTCATCAACCAATAGCCACTCGCCATCTTGAGTCCAATAGTATTTGCCGTCTTCATCTTGTCTAACTGAGATGACAGGAGCGTCTATACCATTGGTGCCGTTGGTGATTGTTGCAGATTTGCCATCAGTGAACTTGATTACATAACCATTTGTTGTCTCACTAACCTCTGAAACATAGACATTTTTCTGCAGTGCAGCTAAGATTGTTTGCAGTGCAGTGAGATCGTCATTTGTTTTTTTGACAGCCTCTTCGAGTGTAGTTACACGATTTTTGACACTCTCCATTTCATCCCAGAGTGCGTCGTCGTCATAGCAACCTGTTAATGAAACGCTAATCAAGGCTGTGGCCAAAAGAATAAAAATTTTTTTCATCGTTTTTTGTTTTTAAGTTATAAATTAGGATTGTTTTCATTCGTTAATGTGGCATTGCACTGCTCAATAATCTTATGCAGTTCACCTAAATAGCGAGCTTTGAATTTGTAACGCTTGATGGTTTGAGGTGTCAGTTCAAAACGCTCGGTTCGTTTTATAGCCTCTGCACAATGATATGCAACAATGTCTGGCCATAAAGTCTTAATGATATCTACAGACAGCTCGTTTTGGTTGACTGCATTGTAGGTATAAATGCCTTTGTATTCTTCTGAAGTATGTGAAAAAAGATTTATACTCAACAGATAGTATTTATATTTCGAGGGTAGCTTTTTTTGTGCATTGACAAATTGAGCGATGGATATACGCTTTTGAATCGTAGAGTCCGACTTGTCGATGATGGTAATCCAAACATACGAAATAGGAGATGCCACAAGCAAACAGTAGATTGGGTTTGCTTGTGCACGCAGTGCCTTAAAAAACTTCCACAAGTTGCTTTTGAGAATACGATTCTCCTGCTTGTGGCAATTAGTTTGGATAGTATCCATACTCACACCTGGTTATATCACAATTAACAAATAAGACTTTAATTGCGATACTATCAGCCGTATGGATACAACATTAGCGTATAGTCATACTATTCCACACGCAGAACGGTGTATACACAAGAAAACAAGATGCAATAATACACTTGTTACATTACTTGCCAATAAAGTACGCAATTAAAAAAAAGCGTGATATCAACCAGTATCCCAGCAGGTAGAAATCCATTAAAACATTAAGGCAGGTCTTCTGACTTATCCCTATTATCGCGCCTTCCCGATAATTAATCAGTGGCAAAGAGTGCGATAAACAAACTCCTGATGGAGTGGGATTTACAGCAACTGGTATTGTTTCGGATTTGCACCGAATTCCCTTTTCACCTTTCGTAACGCACGGTTCGTAAAGGCTCCTTATGTGACGCAAAGGTAATAATTGTTTTTATTTTCACAAATTTTATATG
>JAEIGA010000656.1_pt1 | contig 51080 bp, 52 predicted proteins | sample 9270691 | NCBI WGS metagenome assembly JAEIGA01 (sample SAMN17057246, study PRJNA624740) | gut metagenome | biome: biome; isolation source: fecal sample | host: Bos grunniens | place: China: Xizang | collected 2019 | reverse complement strand
GCAGGACCTCTACAATAAGTACATCAACACTTCAAGAAAGGATGGCCTTCACGCATCAGCTGGTGCCGGACTCCGCTTCATCATGAATCAGAACTTCATCGTTGCATTCGAGTATGCACGCTGCTTCAACAAGCAGGATGGCACCGGAGCGTTCTACATCAACACCGGATTCTTATTCTAAGAGATCAGGCGTAGAAGCATTTGCTTAGTCACTGAAAAAATATTAATTTAGCGGGATGTTTGGGTATTTTTACCAACATCCCGCTTTTTAATTATCAGAAAATCCTTTCAATATGCATATCGGTATAGCAGGAAATATAGGTTGCGGCAAGACGACTCTCACCCGCATGCTCGCAGAGCACTATGGATGGACTCCTAAATATGAGGCAGTCACATACAATCCGTACCTGGAAGACTATTACAAGGATATCGAAAGATGGTCATACAATCTTGAGACATACTTCCTTGCACAGAGATTCCAGGACCTGCTTGACATCGCAAAATCTGACGAGGTGATTGTTCAGGACAGGACAATTCTTGAGGGTGTCCATATCTTCGTTGCAAACAACAAGGCGATGGGCAATCTTTCAGACAGAGATTACGATACCTATATGCAGCTTTTCAATCTGATGATGTCAATGGTAAGTGAACCGGATCTGCTGATTTATCTGAAAACATCCGTTCCGACTCTGGTATCACAGATTCAGAAAAGAGGACGCGACTATGAGAAAGGTATCAGCATCGAATATCTGAGCAATCTTAATGACAGATATGAAGACTGGATTGCAAATTACAAGGGCAAGGTGCTGATTGTTGAAGCAGACGACCTTGACTACGAGCATCGTCCTGAAGACTTCGCAATGATCACTGACAAGATTGACGCACAACTGTTCGGTCTGTTCTAGACCAGAAATCCAATAAAGAGGCAGACTCTGAAAATCATCACGATTTCAGAGTCTGTCTTGCAATATGAAGAGCCTCATAGTCTGGTCTGCAGAACCACTTGTGAGGACGAATGGCCACACGGAGATAAGCAATGTCCGAGCCATTCCACCTATTTCCCTATTACTTGATGTATATTGATTTTTTCGTATATTTGCCTGATAAAGAAATTATAACCATGACAATGTTCAGACAGATACTTTTGACAATGGCTGCAGTTATTGTTGCTGCGGTAGGTTGCGACAAAAACACTCAGCCGACAGACTCACCTAAACAGGAAAGAACCAATTTCTTCGTCTATGACGGATATTCTTTTGAAATCAACTCGGTAGTCCATTTCGATAAGGGCGACAACTCTGTAGAACTGTGGCTTTCCCCTGAATCAGGTTTGACAACAAGCGAGGCAATCGAGAAAGCCGGTGACTTCGTTGTTGTGAACACCAACGTCTCATACCTCGGAGGCAAGGACCGTTTCAGCGGCCAGCCTTCAAAGTCATCATTTCTGCGATATGGCAACAATCTTGAATTCACATACGGCAAGGAAGGAATTGCATATATCGAACTTAGTATGACTGACACAGAACTGACCTTGTCATTCATGAGTGAAAAGCTATATACAAGAAGTGCAGCAGAAACATCTGTCATGCTTCAGGGAAGCTACACAGGTAAATATATTAAAGAAATAGAACTTCCATATTCGAATGAATGGGGATTTGACAAGGAGAGAAAGGCTCTTGCAAAAGCTCATTACCAGACATACGAGGATGACAGTTTTTCCACTTTCACTCTTTACGACGAAGCAGGTTCACCAGCTGTTGAACTTTCAGTCAACCCGTCTAAAGTCGGAAAGAAAATCAATCTGACCGGAACAAGCACTGCACAGGACGTGAAGATCAGATACAACAACGGACAGAAATATAACCTCACCAATACAGTAGGAACCATAGAGACTTCATTTGAAGGAGAAACAGCATACATCAATGTGGACCTCAACAACGATGGACGTAAGTTCAGAGCGCACTACTCAGGACAGTACACATCCAGATATGTCAAGTTGAACAGATTCATCTATGAATATGGCGGAGCGGACGAGACAAGTTATTATGAAGGACGCCATGAGGTTGTAAAGCTCATGACAAAACGTTCAGGGGACAGCCAGACATTCTACTTCTCACCAAGCGAGTCTTATACAATAAATACAGCTAACTCTACAATTATGCCTGTCCTTACCGTCCCTACTTCAATCATCAATGCCGGAAAGAAGGCATTCACCGAGATCAGCGGATGGTATCTGGCATTCGACCTTATGCAGGTATCTCCTTTCGAAAGCGAGTACAAGCCTCATCCAGACGAAAAGGACTGGATCGAGATAAGATACGCAAATGACAAATATGAGATCGACCTTGAATTGTCTGGCATAGCAACAGGAATGCCTGTTACTCATCTGGATGCAAACTTTATAGGTAAAGCAGAGTAATCATCATATGAAGGAACTCGCTGCTTTTGTTCAAGAACACCTCAACGACGATCCGGCCAGGCTTATTCTCGACCGAAACAAATGGCCTGAGATAGACATTAACCTTGCTGTCACCTGCATAGAAAGCCGGAAAAAGTTGAAAAATAAAGTTCAGGACTGGTATGACCGTCCTGAACTTCTTTTTCCTGTCAGATTATCTGCAGAACAATGCAGCAGCTCAGCAACAGCACGATATAAGGCATTGCTTGCTGAAAGCATTGCAGGGAAAGCCCCTGTGATTGCTGACCTGACAGGTGGCCTTGGAGTAGACAGCTGGCATTTTTCTAAAATTGCATCTTCAGTATTATATAATGAGATGCAGGAAGTGTTGTGCCAGGCAGCAGAACACAACTTCAAGGTCCTGAATGCCGACAATATAAGGGTTACAAACTTCAAGATTGAAGCAGGCAGCGACACTCTTGACAAAATCCTGTCAGATAGCAGAGCTGACATCATATATATGGACCCGGCACGTAGAGGAGAAGGTGGAAAGAAGGTATTTCTCATTGAAGACTGTACACCTGACGTGCTTACATTGAAAAATGACATTTTTACCCATTGCAGGCATATTCTCATTAAACTCTCCCCTATGGCAGACATTACCATGGTCTGTTCAAGACTTGGAACATGCTGCAAGGAAGTCCATGTTGTGTCTTACGGAGGAGAATGTAAGGAACTGCTTATATGGATGGATAGAGAATGGGCTGGAGAATACGAAATCAAGGCGACAGAACTGCCGGCAGACTATCCGGATACCGATGCAGATTCCTTTAATTTCAAAAGCTCTGAAGAAAAAAATGCCAAGATCACTTTTGCCGCAGACACTGACGCATCATATCTTTTCGAACCGGGAAAGGCATTGATGAAATCCGGCTGCTTCAACCTCATCAGCGAAAGACTCGGACTTGGCAAACTTGGGGTATCAACTCACTATTACCTGACAGACGACGCCGATAAGATCAAAGCACTTTACAATACAGGCAAAGTATATAAAATCATTTACTGCGCACCGCTGGACAAACGTACCATAAAGGCAGCAGGAAAAGATTATCCACGTGCAGAAGTGACAGCAAGGAACATCCCAATGGACACTGACACCTTAAGAAAAAAATTAGGCGTCACCTCAGGAGATGACGCCCATATATTCGGTCTGAAATCCGATAAACACGGAAATCTGCTTTTTATCACCCGACGGATCTGCGACCAGGATTAATTCTGGTGTGCAGGACGGAGCAGGTCAAGAACAACCTTCACAGGGTTGAATGTATCGAGCGGAACTTCAACAAACAATGTATTCCACTTGCTCATTGCACCATTCCAAAGTCCAGGAAGCTCAAGAGCCTTGAGTTCACGGCCCTGGTAGCTCTTCGAACTGATGAATCCTGCATCCTCATCTACATATTCAAGGAGATTGAAGCTCTGTCCCTTGTAGTCATGCAGACAGCACACGATATCAACCGGATTGAAGTGTGTAGCATTTGCAAGAGATGCACGTGCAAACATGTCAGAAGTATTGATCTGAACACTCTCAAGAACCTGAAGTGATGTAGAACCATCTTTCTCTGAAATGATGAATGGACCGCCACCAGGCTCACCCTGATTCTTTACCATACCTGCCACTCGGATAGGACGATTGAGTTTTGCACGAAGTGCAGCTACTCTTTCCTTACATGTAGACGCTGCTGGCATCTTGATGCAGAGTACGTTCTCGAGATATTTCTCGATCTCATCACAAAGTGCCTGAACTTCAGGAAGCTGGTAAACATCTTCGTCACCGATCTTACCATATGCAGGATTGTCAACTCTAAGATCAGTCATATAATCACCTGTAGCCTGATCAAGGGCACGGAGATAACCATGAAGATCATCTCTTAGCTCGAGTGCCTTACCGAGGAGGACCTTCTTCCAAGTAGCAGTTACAGAAAGGAAACGCTCATTTGCTACATTGTCGATGTTCTTGATGGATACGACCTCTTCCTCAATACGGTTGAGATTATAAATCAGTGCACCGTGTCCTGCAGGACGGAAAAGAAGCGAATCAGTCTCAGTTCTGAAAGGATTGTTCTCAACATCTACAGCTACAGTATCGGTAGCCTTATCCTGGAATGTAAAGGTAATGTTGTATTTAACACCATATTTCTGCTCATATTCAGCCTTTACCTGTGCATAAGCCTCTTCAAAAAGCTGCTGATGTTCAGGCGAGATAGTCACAACAAGATTAGCTGTACCATCATCATTTCTCATATAGTCCTGAGCCTCAACAAGATGCTCTGCAAATGCAGTGCGGATCTCACCGTCAGTATATTTATGGAACTTGAGAACACCCTTAGGCTTGCTGCCATAACCGAGACCTTCATCTGTCAAAGTCTTTGACAGTACATCCTTGCGGTATTCAGGACATTTACATGTCTGCTCACCGAAGAGTTCCGGTGTGTAGAAGGCGAAATCCTGAATCTTGTCAACAAACTTCGCTGCAGGAGCATCGTCAGCAAGCTCCTTTCCAGCCTTCAATGCATCCAGACCACTGAAAAGGTCCTTGAACATACGTGAAGCTGCACCGGAAGCTGGTACAAACTTACATTTACCGTTGATCTGTGCACCTTCATAATACTTTACTGCTGCATCGACAGCCGCATCATCAAGTACCTGGATTCCCATTGCAGGGGTTGCAGGTGCAACAATCTTAAGCCATGGAAAGCCTTTGCGGAATCTTTCCACCTGCTCCTCTACTGTCTGTACAGATGAGCCTCTCTGCTCAATCTGCTCAATGTCTTCTTTTCTGAACATAGTGTTATCAGTTATTAGTTATTCAACGTATATTTCTCGACGATATTGATATTGGGCACGAAGCTTCTCGAAACCCTCAGGATTCATCCTTAAACGGAAATCATCAGTAAATATAGGATAATTATATTGAAAAACCGCAGCAATCTCGCCATGGTTTTTACCTTTCAGATCCAAAAGAATAGGACCACGGTCCTCATCAGGATCATTCGGACGGTAAAATCTCAACTGTCTTATTCCCATCTGCCTGGCAACAGCACGGACAGCCATGATGGTAGCATTCTCCTTACCCTGATAAGAATAACCTGCTATATGAGGCGTAGCAATGTCCGCTACCTCCAGAAGATCAAGATTTATATTCGGCTCATTGCACCATGTATCGATCACGACTGCACCCAGCTTGGGAGAAGCAGCAATCAAAGCCTTTTCATCAATGACCTCTCCCCTTGCGGCATTGATAAAGATAGATCCCGGCTGCATCAATGCAAAGAAAGTCTCATCAGCCATTCCACGTGTAGTATCATCGAGAGGTACGTGCATCGTGACAATCTGTGAATTTTCAAGCAGATATTCCAAAGAGCAGAACCCGTCCTCGCCTTCAGCAGCCGCTCGCGGAGGATCGCACCTGAGCACGTTAAAGCCCAGATATCGTGCAAGTTCCTCAATCTTGGTGCCTACGTTTCCAACTCCGACAATACCGAAATTGGCATCATCAACCTTGATACCCTTACGTGCAGCAATACCATAGACGGCAGAGAACACATATTGCATCACACCTCCGGCATTACATCCAGCGGCATTAGCTACCACGATGCCATTATTCTTGCAATACTCAATATCAATATGGTCCGTTCCGATTGTTGCAGTCGTAACCATCTTGACAGAAGTTCCATCAAGGAGTTCGGGACCACAAGTCGTTCTTGTACGGACAATCAGCACGTCAGCATCCACGACATCTTCCCTTACTATCTCGTCTCCCTTCTTGTATACAACCTCGGCATAAGGCTCAAACACGCCTTCGAGGAAAGGTATATCCTTATCTGCTACTATTTTCATATCTACTTAAGTACCAATACTTTAATACAATCACCTTTCTTTTCCCAATCCCAGATGAACAGTTGCTCCTTCTTCAAGAAGTCGTTGATTCCCTTCAAAAGGGCATCCTTCTGGAAATAGAGCTGATTTCTGACTATTGAAGATGACAATGTGCAGTATAATGTTCCATCAGCAAAATTCACCGAAAGAGTATAACGGGAAGCCCCGGAAACTACATTCCAAGCCTCTGTGATACGTTTGCTGTTTACACCTGCAGACAGACGCATCTCCTTAATGAACTGCTTTACCAGTTCATCCATCCCAACAGCCTCTTTGCGGCTCATCCTGTTGCCTCGTCCATCGTATGCCATAAAATCAAATCTTCGTAAATGTGCCTGATGTAGTCTCAAAATATGCCCTGTCCTGAGTCAAGGCATCAACGATACCCGACATTCTCACCTTGTTACTGTCTGTAATGAAAATCTGACCGAAATCGCTTCCTGACACCATTTGAAGAAGGTTTGAGATTCTGGTCATATCCAATTTATCGAACACATCATCCAACAGAAGAAGAGGAGCAAACCCATAATTCTTCTTCATTATTTCATATTGTGCGAATTTCAGCGAAACAAGAAAAGATTTCTGCTGTCCCTGAGACCCATGTCTTCTGATAGGCCACCCGTCCATGCGAAAAGCGAAATCATCTCTCTGGATTCCGGCTGTAGTATATTTCAATACCCTGTCCTTTTCAAAAGAAGCAGCGAGAAGAGAATCCAGCGGTCCCTTTGCCATATCAGACTCATATTCGATATCGACAAGTTCACTGCCGCCTGACAATATCCTGTAATATTCAGATACGACCGGCTTGAGTTCTTCGACAAACTGACGACGCTTATTATAGACCGGCTCAGCCAGGGCTGCCATACGAATATCAATGACCTCAAGTAACGAACGGTCAGGATTCATCTCCTTAAACATCTTGTTGCGCTGAAGCAGAAGCCTGTTATACTGCTGCAGAGATGTCATGTATTCCCTATCCATCTGAGAGAGCACAGCATTGACAAACCGTCTTCTCTCATCGCCAGACTCACTCACCATAGAAATATCCGAAGGGGAAACCATCACAATCGGCAGAACACCGACATGTTCAGAAACTCTGGCGTATGGCTTGTCATCACGTCTTACCTTCTTGTCTCCTTTAGAATTCATCTTCAGAGAAAAACGGCTCGAGAGTCCATTCTCCATCTTATACACTCCAGACAATGAAAACTCGTCAGTACCATGTCTGAACGTGAATCTATCCGATGTGGAGAATGCACTTTTTGTCATCGACAGATAGTGGATCGCATCCAACAGATTTGTCTTACCTTCCCCGTTATTACCGCTGATACAGTTTATATTTGGAGAGAACTCCAGTTCCTGAAGCTCGATATTTCTGAAATCAGATATGATTATTTTCTCTAAAACAGGCATATTAAAGCAAATGTTCCAAAAGAATCTTCAAACCAATTGCAATCAGGATCAATCCACCTACGAATTCAGCCTTGGACTTGAAGCGACAACCGAAAATATTTCCCAGCTGTACACCTAACGCAGAAAATGCACCGGTCATCAGACCGATGACAAGAACAGAGGTCCAGATGTCAACTCCAAGAAAAGCAAACGACACACCTACTGCCAAAGCATCAATACTTGTTGCAACAGCAAGCAGGAACATTGCCTTTGTCGAAAAGTCAGGATTGTATTCGCAGTCCTCATCTTTCTGACATGCTTCCTTGATCATCTTTCCACCGATGATTGCCAGAAGAACGAAAGCGATCCAGTGATCAACTTCCGACACCATATCGGCAAAACTGATTCCCACAAAATAACCGATCAGCGGCATCAAAGCCTGAAATCCGCCGAACCACAGTGCTGCAGATATCATATAAGAAGGACGCATTCTCTTTACAGACAATCCTTTACATATAGAGACCGCAAATGCATCCATCGATACACCGACTGCAATTATAAGAAGTTCAATTATTCCCATGTAACATTCAGTTTACCCACATTGAGTCCCCAATGCCAATTCTGTACTATAGGCAGAGGTTTTCCATCAATATTATCAACTGATACCATTTCATCGAGGAATGTATGCGAATGTCCTCCGACGATTACATCCACATTTCTAAGTTGCTTTGCCAGATCCCTGTCCTCGCGATAGCCAAGATGACTGAGACAGATCACGAAATCACACTTCTTCTTGTTCTTAAGATACTCAGCATATCTGTTGACAACTTCAACAGGGTCCTTATATTCAAGACCGCGTACGATATCAGCGACTACAACTACACTGATATCAGGCAACAGTCCGATGATTCCGACCTTCTTTCCGGCCTTTTTCAGAATAACATAAGGCTCAACTACACCTTCAAGAGCAGTTCCTGAGAAATCATAATTTGCACATACCACAGCTGCCTTGAGTCTTTTAAGTCTTCTGGCAAGTTCCGGAACACCATTGTCGAATTCATGATTTCCGATGGCAACAGCATCATAACCGGTTGCATTCATCACATCGATCTCAATATCGCCGCCAAGCTCAGGAAAATATGATGTTCCCTGACTGAAATCACCAGCACTAAGAAGAAGGACATTCTTCTTTCCGTCAGCCTTCCTGACACTGTCAATGTATGCGGCCTGCTCGATTACGCCGCCACGTCCTTTCAGTTCACCAGATCGGATAGGGTCGATATTGCTATGTGTATCATTGAAGTGAAGAATTGTAAGATTCTGCGCAGATACCGGAACAGCCATCAAGGCTGCTGCAATTACATATATTAACTTTTTCATCGTCTTTTATAATCCTTGATTACTACTCTGCCATCTGTCTGAGATTCAATTGGTCTGCCAGCAGCAGTCTCAGCCTTGATATGCTCAAGAACTGCGTCTATGATAGGCATATCATCATAAACTTTTACGCTGAGAGCGTTCTTGCTTAGTGTCAGATTATCACCACCTTCAAGGAGGAATGAAATCGTAGCCAGACCATATACCTTCTCATCGTCGAGAGGCTCTCCAGCTATTTCCACAGATATAAGTTTTCCATTTTCTGCAACTACCCTCACACCTCCAAGAACCTCAAATCTTCTCGCAGCCATCTCTTCAAGTATGGTACGGATCTGTTTTCCTGTGTGCTCGACATAAGTGAGATAGTTCTTGAACGGGAACATGGACAGCATATCATCAAGCAGGATCTCGCCTTGAGGCATAGTGACACGGATACCACCGAAATTAGTGATTCCAATATGCACAGGCTTGCCTGTAAGCTGTTCTGTCTTCTTCATAAGAAGATCTATGAACCAATTTGACAGAGCGCTTTCCGGATATTCGGCGGCCATAGGATTGGTAGAATATCCTATCACTTCCTTGACTCTGGCCATTGTCGGCTGTGCATCCAGAACAACCTTGGCAGTTTTGGTCACAACAGAGTTTCGCTTGTAAACCTTTCCATTAGGAGCATGGTACTTTCCTTTGATGATTGTACCGATAGTCTGGTCTACGTTATCCTTTGACGGGGCAACACATCCGGTCAGGCGGCCATCAACAGGAACATGCTTCCAACTGTAATTTTGTGAAAAAGCTGCCTGCGCAGTTCCTGCAAGAAACACACATACTGCAAAAAGCAGTTTCAATCTTTTCATATGCTGCATTATTATTTTTGTTTAAGCCATTTCCACAGATCCTTGAATGAGGTCTTCTTTCCGAAAATCAGGATACCGATCTTATAGATCTTTGCAGAAGCCCATCCGCATGCTGCAAATGTAGCAATCAGAAGGGCAATTGAAGTGACCAGTTCCCACATCGGCACACCATATGGTATACGGGCCAGCATCACGATAGGAGAAGTAAACGGAATCATGGATCCCCAGAATACTACAGGACTGTCCGGAGCCTTGAATGCATAAAGAGCAATGAAGAAGGCAAGCATCAAAGGAACAGTAAGCGGCATCTGGAGCTGGTTTGTATCTGCTTCGTTCTCCACAGCAGAGCCTATCGCCGCATAGAATGATGCATACAGAAGATAACCAAGAACGAAATAGATTACAAAAGCAATTATCATCTGTCCCCAATTAAAATCCTTCAACGTGTTCAGGACAGTATTAAGGCCATTCTCCTGATTCATTACCTGCTGCATGTCGGCCATCTGGCTTCCGCCCATCTGCGCGGTCATCTCCATCATCTGCTCAGCCTGCGCGGGGTCGCCGACAAGGGTGTCAAAACCGACAAAAGCTGAAAAGCCGCCGATCAGAACACCTGTCAGCACGATCCATAAGAAGAACTGAGTCAATGCAACACATGCAACTCCAAGGATCTTACCGAACATAAGTTCTGTAGCCTTAACCGATGATACCAACACTTCGACAACACGGCTCGACTTTTCCTCTATCACACTCTGCATCACCATTCCGGCAAACATCATGACAAAAAAGTAAATGATCATGGAAAGCACCATAGATATGATCATAGGAACCTCAATTGAGGTCTCCTCCTCCTGACCGGTTTCGTCGACAAGGTAAGTTGAAACTGATATATCCGACTTAACATCTTCCATGATCTGTTTCAGGTCATCGATATCGTAAAGTGAAAGTCTGTAATCCTCTACCGCATCATTCACCTTAGACTGTACGCCATCCTTCAGTTCGATGCTCAAAGGTTTTTCCGAGTACGAAGACACGCTTACACTTCTTGAGAGAGTATCGATTTCAGAAACAACTACAAGGGCATCAAGTCCCATCTCTGCAAGACGGGTCTTGAGACTATCCTCTGAACGCTGGGAATAATCTGTATAATCAATCATCTCGCTATCAACGAGATATGGCATGACAAGACCTGAATGGTCCACAACACCTATCTGCTTTCCCTTGTCCGTAGCCATCAACATTATGATGCTCGGAAGAATGCAGACCACAGCAAAAAGGACTGGAACCAGGAAAGTTGTCAAAAGGAAGGATTTCTTCTTGACACGGGTAAAGTATTCACGACCGATGATCGTCTTGATATTTCTTATATTCATTGTTATTCCTCCTCTGTTACAAGTTTGATGAAGATATCATTCATCCTAGGTACAAGTTCCTTGAATGAATTTACAGTCACATTCTGTTTCAGGATTTCAGCCAATGCTGCGTTACCGTCACTATGGATATTCAGCACAGAAGTATGTCGTCCGGCATCATCCTGGTCGGAAAGTATGGTGAATACACCAGGAACAGACGAAAGATGTCCGTCTGAATAAATCAGTTCGACATTGTTGTTACCATACTTGTGGCGGATCTCGTCCACGCCACCAGTGATAACGACACGCGATTTGTTTATGAGGGCGATATTATCACATAATTCCTCAACAGACTCCATGTTGTGAGTTGACAGGATGATTGTAGCTCCCTCATCTCTCAGACGCAGAATCTCCTCACGGATTACCTGCGCATTGACAGGGTCAAATCCGGAAAAAGGCTCGTCAAGAATAAGAAGCGAGGGTTTATGGACAACAGTAGTTATGAACTGAACCTTCTGTGCCATACCTTTCGAAAGTTCCTCAACCTTCTTGTTCCACCAGCTTTCGATTCCGAATCTTACAAACCATTTCTTCAGTTCTGCTGCTGCCTCTCTTGAAGTCATGCCCTTCAGCTGAGCAAAATACATTGCCTGCTCACCGACCTTCATCTTACGATAAAGTCCTCTCTCTTCAGGCAGATATCCGATTCTGGCAACATCTTCCTGAGTTATCTGGCGTCCGTCAAAAAGAACTGTACCATCATTAGGTATAGTGATGCGGTTGATGATACGGATAAGCGTTGTCTTACCTGCTCCATTCGGTCCTAAGAGACCGAAAATCTTGCCTTTTGGGATCTCTAACGACACATGGTCCAGAGCTACTTTCTCACCAAAGCTCTTGCAGACATTCTTACATTCAATAATTCCCATATTTATCATTATTATAAGTTCAAAAGTTTTGCAGTCAGCTCAACCATGAGCTGAGCATCTGTAGCCTCTCCTGACTCACCACCCTTGCCCTTGAAATCATATTCCTTCAGCAAAGCTATGGCAGCCATACATTTCTTGACCGGATAATTCCTTACCGCCGTGTCATATTCAGAAAAGAAATAAGGATTAACTCCAAGCACCTTGGCTTTTCTGTCATTTGCCGGACGCGGATCAGACATCAGCAGAGCACCATATTTCAGAATACGGTTGTAATGCGTATAAAGGGCACTTACAGCCATAGGCATCGCAAACTTCGCAGCAGATCCGATGTAAGCTGCAATCCTCAATGCCTTTGCCGAATTCTTGAATGAAAGTTCCTTGGTCAGTTCAAAAATACTGTACTGACGGCTTATACCGACATTCTTTTCTATATCGGACGCTGAAATCTGAGTTATGCCTTCCGCGAGATTCTTCAGCATCTTATCAGTCTCTATGGCTATCTTATTCAGATCCGTACCGGCATGTTCAGCAAGAAGAGCTGCGGCATCCGGAGCAATCTGAAGTCCTTTAGTCTGATAGAACATCGAGATCCAGCGAGGCATTTCATAATCTCGCAATGCCTGTGAATCTACGACAACACCAATCTTTGAAACCGTCTTATACAACGATTTTCTCTTATCTGCACTTGCCCCGTGCATTGCAATCACGAGTACTGTAGACTCAAGCGGATTCTGGCAATACAATGCAAGATCTTCAAGCCCTTTCATCATCTGGGCTTCCTTCACAACGACAAGCTGTCTCTCAGCGAACATCGGATAACGACGGGCAGCTGTAATGACAGCATCAGCATTGACGTCGGCGCCATAACATACCGTCTGATTGAAATCTCTTTCACTCTCATCAAGGCAATGCTCAAGTATCGCATCACAAACCATATCAACATAATACGGTTCATCTCCCATAAGAAGATAAACCGGCTTGAATATCCCTTTCTGAGCATCGCTCACAACCTGTCGGCACAGCGAATCAGTATCTTGAAAACCTTTAGCCATAATCGTACAAATATACGAAGTTTTATTGTACAAAAAAAGCGTTGATTTCTCAACGCTTTTAAAATTCAAGACTTATTATGCTCTCTTTTCTTTCTCTCTTACAAGTTTCTCTTTAAGGATGTCAGCGCAGTCAACAACTGCATCTTCAAAGGTCTTGGCATTCTTCTCGACAACGATTGTGTTGCCAGGTACGCTCACCTGAACCTTCACATTCTTGTTCTCATGTTCTGGAAGCAATGACAGCGCTACATCAACAGCTGTAACCGCGTCGTAAAATTTCTCAAGTTTTGAGAATTTTTTCTCTACAAAGTCCAACAGTTTCTGATCTGCATTGAACTTGATCGACTGCACTCTAATCTCCATGTTTACCTCCGTTTTTAGCCCTTGGATGGGCATGTTCATAAATATTCTTCAGTCGGGCAAAACTACTATGGGTATAGACCTGAGTCGCAGAAAGCGACGAATGACCGAGAAGTTCCTTGATGGAATTCAGGTCTGCATCATCATTCAGCAACTCCGTAGCCAACGAATGTCTTAAAACATGCGGGGACAAACGTCCCGTTATGCCCTTGACATCCCCAAGCTCGTGTTTCACAGCCCTGTCAACGTATGTCGGATAGAGTCTTTTTCCTGAGTACGTGACAAGAAGCGGTTCTTTCAAAGATCTCTTGCCATCGAGCATCACCTCAACTGCTCTCAAATATAACAAAATTTCTTTACATAGTGAAACTATAATCGGAATTTCACGCATTTTATTACCTTTTCCGACCACTTTTACAACTTTACGACCAAAATCAACATCCTGAACATTCAATGAAATGAGTTCGCCGCGTCTGAGTCCGGTGGAAAACAGAAGGGAGATGATCAGCCTTGACAGTCTTCTTTCATAAAACACCTTGCCAGTTTCAGACAAAGGGGTATTCACGAAAGCATCCAAAGCCTCATCAGAAGCAAAAAATTCCGTGTTATTGAAATATTCATCCAGAGCATCCTTCCTATAGAATTGCGGAAGACGTTTCTCGACTTTAGGCTTCGGGATCAGACGCACCGGATTCGACTCAAGAAGCCCCTCCTTTACAAGGAACCGGCACAATCCGCTTAAAGCAGACAGATGCAGCCTCACAGTCTTTGCCGTCACCTTTTCCTGGTCGAGAAGATAGATTTCATAAGAGCGTATTTCTGAAAGATTCAGACATTCAATCCACTGGCTGTCAGAGATATCATCCGTACCATAGGCGACCTTCGCATATTTCCTTACAACATCGCCATAGATCCGGACTGTCCTGGCAGAATAACGCCTGACATCCCTAAGATAAGATATGTATCTGTCCGCTATCATTTTACAGGAAACAATCCCATCTCTGCAGCTTTGGCTCTCATATATCCGTCTGCAGCTTCAAAACTGTTTTCAATCTCTCCATCCAGAATCGCATTCTTAACCTGTTCCTTAAGCTGTCCGATCGTATTGCAAGGACTTAGACCGAACAGTTCCATCACATAGTCTCCGGTAATCGGATTCTTGAAATTGCGGATAGCATCCTTAGCTTCAACCTCGACAAGCTTGGTCTTGACCAGTTCAAAGTTGGCATGCAGACGAGCTACCTTACGCGGATTCTTCGAAGTGATATCAGCGTTACACAAGAGCATCAGATCGTCAATATCATTACCTGCATCAAATAGAAGACGTCTTACTGCAGAATCAGTAACTTCCTCTGTAACAAGGGCTATCGGCCTGAGATGAAGACTCACAAGCTTCTGAACATACTTCATCTTTTCATTAAGCGGCATCTTCAAGCCCTGGAAAATTTTAGGTATCCATCTCGATCCCACCACTTCATGACCATGGAAGGTCCAACCAAGAGACGGTTCATATCGTTTTGTCGCCGGCTTGGCAATATCATGAAGAAGAGCTGCCCATCTGAGCCACACATTAGGCTCGGTACGTACTTTCGCCACCTCTTCGCCGTCCTCAAACACATAATCCTTCAGACTTCCATCCTTTATAGCCTGAATCTCAGCCTCTGCCACATTGTCCAGGACTTCGAGCGTATGAGAGAAGTTCTCCTTATGTCCTTTACCTTCAACGGTTTCAACACCCTTAAGATTTGCAAGTTGAGGAAGGATGCACTCAAGCAGACCGGTCTCATCAAGGAGTCTGAATCCGATAGACGGCTTTGATGTAACCAGGATCTTATTGAGTTCCTCGACAATCCTTTCCTTGGAAAGAATCGACATCCTGTCACGATTGCGTCTGATGGAATCCAGAGACTCCTGGACAATCGTAAACTGCTGGTCTGGATTTGAAAGTTTGGTAGCAAATCTGATGGCTCTGACCATACGCAACGGATCATCGCTGTATGTCGTATCCGGATCAAGAGGTGTACGGATAATTCCGGCGGCAAGATCCCGGATTCCACCAAAAGGATCTACAAGGGCTCCGAAGTCCTCTTCCTGAAGGCTGAATGCCATCGCATTGATAGTAAAATCACGTCTGAGCTGATCCTCTTCAAGAGTTCCATCCTCAACGATAGGTTTTCTGGAATCCCTGTTATATGATTCTTTTCTTGCACCGACAAATTCCACCTCTATCCCTTTGTAGCGAAGCATTGCAGTGCCGAAGTTCTTGAAGACGGACACATTGCTGCGCACCTTTGCACCGACCGCTTCTGCAAGAGCAATACCGCTTCCTTCAACGACAATATCGATATCCTTGCTTGGACGTCCCAGAAAGCAGTCACGGACGTAACCTCCGATAACAAAGGCACGTACCCCCTGCTCCTTTGCAGTTTCCGACACAATCCTGAATACCTGATGATCTAAAAAACCTTGAGTGATGGTTGACATTTTTCAATTACATTTCGTTATAAGTAGGGACGGTATCAACGAAACCATACCTATCCCCCTGCCTGCGGCAGATATAAGTTTTGGTACCATTGGTAATGATGATAAACTTCACGTTCAGAACCATATTGTACCTGACAGCCTGATCAAGAACATCCTGATTCAGATCAACCTCAGGTCTCTTGCACTCGACAACAGCCAAGGGCTGTGCTTTCCGGTCATAAACGATGATATCCGCTCTGAACTGTTTTCCCCCCAACTTCAATCCAGCTTCGCTCATCATCATATGCATCGGCACCTTCATATTTGCATTAAGCACACCTATAAACCATTGGCGCACAATCTCTTCTGGAGTTCGCGCAACATCCTTTTTTCTTAGAGGATCCCATATGGTATTCTGAGCTGACATATAAATTAGCCTTAGGCGTGCACATAAACACAATAATCTGCTAAGATAGCAAATATTTTAATTACATTTGCAGGGATATGGCAAAAATAAGCAATCGAAATACCCGGCTTGAGGTCGTTTACGAAGATGACTGGCTCGTAGTTGTAGACAAGCCGAACGGCATGTTGACGATGTCGACAGGAAAGGAAGGAGAACTCACCGCGTACTCCCTTCTCAGGTCACACATGCGAGTATTCATAGTGCATCGTCTGGACAGAGACACATCGGGTCTGCTGGTATTCGCCAAGGACGAAGAAACCAAACTTGCACTGCAGAAAAACTGGAATGACGCAGTTCTGGAACGCAAATACATCGCCATACTTGAGGGAAATATCACGGATGAAGAGGGATGGATAGAAAGCTGGCTGTACGAGAATCCAAAATCAATGAAAGTACATTGCTTTCCTATTGATACAGCAGACCTTGATTCAGCCCGCAACAGATCATGCAGGAAGGCGCAGAAAAACGGATGGCAGTTTGCGGCAACCCATTGCAGAACTCTTCAGCGCGGATCCATACAGGGAAACCCATATACAAAGGTAGAGTTCGAGCTGGAAACAGGACGAAAGAATCAGATCAGAGTTCATTCCGAGTGGATCGGACACCCGATTGCAGGTGACAGAAAATATGGAGCACGAACCAATCCTTTCGGACGTCTCGCCCTCCATGCGCAGACCCTTTCGTTCATACACCCTTGGACTGGCAAGACACTTAGATTCACATCGCGCGCACCACGTCAGTTCTCAACAATCTGACCTTGCAAGCGTGCAAGATACATCAGTTCGCGCTCAGCGGTTCTGGCCCACGAGAATTCTGACGAAAGTCCTTGACTGCAGGCATCTGACCGGTCTTTCTTCAGCTTTGTAACTATCTTCTGCGAGATCTGTGACACGAAATCAGGTCCAAGAGCAGCAACATTCTCCCTACCGATAACTTCAGGGATTCCACCGACATCAGAGCCCACCACGTCAGCCCCACATGAGAGAGCTTCAGCACAGACAAGAGGCAGACCTTCATTCAAGCTAGGCAGAACAAGCACATCGATACAGTTCATCAGTGAAGGCATATCCCCTGAGGGTACGTTACCTAAAAATGAGACATTAAGTTCAGCCGGGCAAGTTGCTTCCAGCTGACGGCGGAGCTTGCCGTCTCCAGCGACCACAAACTGAAGCTTGCCATCGAATCCGCCTGAAACAGCAGTGAATATATCAGGAAGAGACAAGACATTCTTCACAGACACAAGATTGCCAACAAAAGCAACCACCTTCGCATCGTCATCAATTCCGTACGAAGCACGGATTTCCGCCCTCCTGACTTCATCAAGACGTACGAAACCTTCAGAGACACCATTATACAACACGTCCTTACGGGAGTCAGATGTAATTCTTTCCGACTCAGCCATAAGTGCCCGGCTGACGAAGAAATTACAGCATGCAGCATTCATGACCTTGGCAGTATCCTCTCTGATAACAGGGACTCTCCAAGGATGAGTATGAACATCAGAGCCATGCCAAGTAACAAAATAAGGGATATCATATCGGACTGAAGCTTCATACGCAAAAAGGGCACCGGTAAATGAATGTGCAACAACCACATCATATCCCTGTAGCATGCCGACATGCCTGCGCATGAAATCTCCAAACAGGACAGGACGCTTTCCGAACTTCTCAAGAGTAATATGGTCAAGGATTGAGAAGCGGTACCACAACATCCGATATGTAATTCCATCGACATCGACATGGTTCACATACGGAACCGACGCGGTATGCCTTACCCGCCTGGTAAAAGCATTATCCCGGGCATGTATACAGAATACATCCACCCAGCACTCGCCCGTTGCAAGCAACGCTTTCACACGATTGTGTACAGCATTGAACAGTCCCTTCCTGTCAAAAGGACTGCTCTCGAATATGACAGCTACGCGTATCATGCTCTCTTGAATAATCTGCCAAACTTAGAAAGGAACTTATATGCCTTTACAGAAAATGCAGGGCACTTCCTCTTGTACAGCATAATATTGAGAACCTGTCCCGGACGCAATGAGAAGACTCCAAGATCCTTATCTTCATCCATGAATGAATATACCCATGCTATGTTCTCTTCATCAAGCAATCCTGAAGTTCTACTTGCAAACACATTCAATATTCTACACAAATACCTGCCTACCAAATCATTATGATACAGCAACTGAACTCTTACTGAAGATGGATATTTATTGGCAAGAGTTGAAAGCAGCACGGAATACTTCGGTATGAAACGCTTCAGCTGCATGATATGTCTGTCTGAAGAAATATCACTACCTAGCGAACCTGCTCTAAGATAATAGCCATATACCGCAGCCGATACAGTAAGGACCGAAGAACAATTGGACAGGATCTCGAATACAAACAACTTGTCCTCCGCATAACTAAGATCCTGACAGAATCTCGTCCCACCTATTGTCTTCCTGCGGAAGAGCTTCGCCCACGGAGCATCAAGCATCTCACAGTTGCGTCTGATATTATCCTGATAAAAATCCGACATATCCTCGGCTGAATAGGATCTGGTCGCATATGGTCTGATATCCTTTCCGGGAACGCCATCATAGAATACACCATATCCGGCAATTACCATATCTTCACCATTGACCTTCTCCATCATGACATCCAGTCCGTCCGGCAGCAGGGCATCATCCGAATCAAGAAACATGATGTACTCCCCTTTAGCCAGCTCCAGACCGGCATTTCGGGCAGAACTTACGCCACCATTAGGCTTATGTATCGTCCTGAAACGGGAATCTGTCGCAGAATACCTGTCACATATCAGAGGTGAAGAATCTGTACTTCCGTCATCCACCAATATGACCTCAAAGGAAGGAAAATCCTGATCCAGAACACTATGCAGACAGCGGTCCAGATAATCCTCTGCATTAAACAAAGGAATGATGATGCTTACCTTTACCTTATCCATATCGTCTATTTTAAATTATCCATCAAAAAGTCTATACTCGCCTTCCTTCTTTCAGACAAGAGCATATCCACCTGTTCCCAATCAGGATCTGACAAGAAGAACTCGCCATCGTCCTCCGGATCGATTCCATGAACCAGCCTTGAATCAAGTCCGAACATATCAAGAAGAGACTGCATCCGGGCCATTCCTCGCATCGAATTACCTACAGCAATGAACTTCTTATGCAGCAGGATGCTCAGGACGCATCCATGAAAAGAATCCGTCACGACAAAATCCGCATCTGCAAAAGCTGCCAGCCAATCTTCGACAGGGCGCGCGACACGCTCAGAGACAGGGATTTCACGATTATACGCATTGACAGGAAAGTCAAACACATCCTTACCTGATACACGCGCAATAAAATCAACAATACTTCTCTTATGAGACGAACTGTCCAGAATGTATGTCATCACCTTTCCGGCTGAGACATGGCTGCGCGAAGAATCCGCCATTTCCTTTATTCGGGCAGAATCAATCAGCATTACCGGATCAAGTACATGTACCGCATCATCACGATCGAACCATTCGCTGCACATCTTCACTCCTATGCTCTCACGTACCGACACAGCATCAAACTCTGCAAGCAGCTTGGAGCATTCTTCAAGTTGAACATATTCGAACTCAAGGTCATCAGTTCCGAATGAAGCGGCATATGCTACACGCTTTACATCCCATCCTTCTGCAAATGCAAGGAACGCATTCTCTACTCCGGGAAAATATAAAGGTCTCCAAACCTGGTCACTTCCGACTACGAACGCATCATATTCTCCTTCTTTCACATCCTTGAATGATCTGATAGGACGAGGGCTGATATATTTTTCAACAAACACAGAAGTCTCAGCACTGACTACCGGGAATTCACGTCTGAACCGCCTTTCCCTGAACACCTCAGGACCAGAGCTGCCCTTCAATGCACGTTTAAACATTCTGGCGGCATACACCATAGGAGCCTTCCAGCACTTAGGCCCTGGCATCTTGTCTACCATGTCAAGCACATCGGCTTCATGCCCCATGCTCTCGAGACAACTTTTCAGTGCATAGGCCTGAAGAAGGCCACCATAATTCGTATGCAGTGGCAGAGTAACTATAGCCAATCTCATTTCGAAATTCTCCTTTTAAAAGATGACAAAGCAGAACGAATGCGCTTATACATGGTCTTCAATGGTCTCCTGACCACATACTCCGACATATGTCTGTAAATATCTGTTCCTGCAACCTGAAGTCCGTCAAAAAACTCCTGACGTTTCTCCGGTACGGCTACAGTCTCGGAAAAGCCTCCGTTTTCAGCGAGGACATCAGCTGGCGATAACTCTGTCATCTCCATACCTTCAATCTCTCTCATAGCCATATCTCCGGTCTCCGTATTGACCAACACCCCTGACACTCCTCTGTCATCATTGAATCCCGGGGCAGTCCTATGTACACTCCAAAGATCAGCAAGAGTCAGATCGCTGTGACTTCTTCCATTTCTTGCAGGACATCGGTAGCATGAAGGCCTGAGTGTCATATCCTGCCTGAAAAGCGCCATATACGGATCTCTGGCAGCATCTATAGTCACAATGCCTGCAGTCTCGGAAGCATAGGTGTATCTGACCGAATAATGTCTCCAGCTTGCCGACTTATCCCTGAAACTGACATCAGAAACGTCAGCGTCCGCACGTTTAGCCAATGCTCCCACATATTTTTCCCATAAGCCCGGACCGGGAACTCCATGGCATGCAAGATCAACAGCAAGCAACCCTTCTGCAACATCGCCAAGGTAGCCTTTAAGCCCTGCAACCTGACAAGGAGTACCTGTAAATAGCACCTTTCTGCCAGACTTCAAATATTCCTTTATGTCCTCAAAGACCGAATACAGGTCACTCTGAACATATTTCGACCCTCGCATGCGCTGCACCTGATCCATTGTATCTGCCTCAACATGACCCACTGTCAGGTCGCTCTCCATAACAGCACCAAATACCACCCCTCCACGATCCAGGACACTCTTTGCCAAAGCAGGGAAAACACCTCCGGAAGACGAGCCTTCCATATATTCACTGCTACGCATCGCATAAGCGGCAATAGGTTTTGAGTCAGATGCCGGATTGAGAACCGGACATACAGATTCACATCTGCCACAATGTATGCACATATCAGGATTCGCTACAGGATAGTCGAACCCTTCCCTGTCCCTACGCATGACGATACATTGTCTTGGGCAGATATTCACACATGCCGTACATCCGCAGCACTTACTCTTATCCGAAATCTGTATCATCCTACCCTCCTTTTCATCAGAATTTCTCTGATCATACCCCGCTCACTGCGGTCAAGACCTATAAAATATATGACAGACGCAGACCAGATGACGCATAATCCGACACTTGAGATCAACCCGGTCCATCCTTCCGGCTTAAAGCTATCGAACAGCACTGGAACGCTTAAAGCTATCGGAAGAATCAGGAAAAGAGACTTGGCATATACTTTCCCCACAAACTCAAGAACAGGAAAGCCTGTTTCCCTGTTCAACATCACAAGTCGCGCAAAAAGACAGATCTGCGACAATACTATCGCCACCATCACAGTAACTTCAGGAGCAGCCCCTGCCTTGAGAAACAGATAAGATACAGGTATGTTCATCAGCTGTATTCCGCCTACGACAATCTGATAGTTGCGTATCCTTCCGGTTGAAAGCATTGCGGTAATCATAGGATTGGACAATGACTCGCTCAAGGCGAATATAAGAAACAGCTGCACGAACAGACAGGTATGGGCAGGTACATCCTTAAGCCACAATCCTAAAACCGCATCGGTATTCAGAAGCAAAGGAATAACCAATACAAGAAGCATGTAGAATGACATTCTTGAAGAACGACGCACAAGGGAAAACATATAATCCCTCTCGCCTGCAGCATAGGACTTGGTTATCTGAGGATTGACAGCAGTCATGAAGTTAGTGACAAATCCCTGAACGGCACCATTCAGCTGAACTGCGATTCCGCGCGCAGCATTCACGGCAGGACCGGAAAAGAGATTAACCAGGATATTTCCGCCCTGATCTCTGAGTACACCTGATGTCACTCCGACAAAATTCCATCCCGCGAAAGAAAACATTTCCTTAATCAGTTTCCTATCGAACACCAGACGGTACCTGCACTCGTGAAAACACTTTCTGCAATACATTCCGTACGCAGACCTTACAATATATACGGTACATGCCATCAGGACAGCATACAGAACAAGTCTGTCCTTGCCATAATGCATGATCAGCAGAGCTGTACCAAGACGAAGGGCGCCATCAAGCAATCCAATATATGCATATGCTGACATCTTCTCGTGCGCAGTGATCAAAGCCATCTGCGGCACACTCATCAGATTGATTACAAATGAAAGTACGGAGAAATGCAGAACCCACCGAGCAGCGGGAATCCTGGACGGGTCTATCGTCATCTCATTATTGATAAACCATAAACCGGCCGGCTCAGACAATGCCACGACTATGACAGCAAGAATCATCTGGATGGTGACAGCAGTCGAATATACCTTATTCAGATCCGCCTGTTCACCTTTACCAAGCTCAAAGGTAATGAAACGGGAAACCGCTGAATTCAATGCACCGGAGATGATGGTGAACATCGCCACGACTCCGCCGACGACATTATACACGCCATAATCATTCTCACCTAAGGCCTCAAGAACCACACGCGAAGTGTAAAGACCGACAAGCATGAGAGCAAACATCCTGACATATAACATCAAGGTGTTTCGGGCAATGCGAGTTCCTCTATGATTTTTACCGTCCATATAAACATACAAATATACAATTTTCCTTATAAATAATGATAGATATCAGTATGCAAAGGGAAATATGGACTTCAAGAAATAAACTTCTATTGATTTATTTTGTGTTTGTCAAGAAATATTGCTAATTTAGTGGTCTAAATAAAAGTTTTTAACACTTAAACACTAACAGCTATGGTAAGATATTGTGTAATGTGGAAGTTCAAACCATCAGATGGTAAGACTTCTAAGGAACTCGCTGAAGATGTCAAAGAAAAATATGAGGCCCTCATGGGTCTTGTTCCAGGTCTTAAGCACATTGAAGTTGGAGTTAACAGAAATGAAGGAAAGACCTCTTACGATGCAGTGATGATGGCTGACTTCGAGTCTTGGGAAGCTCTTGCAGCATATAAGGCAGACACCTTGAGGGATAACGTGATAGAGTACGTAAAGACTATTGCAGACGTTCGCGCAAAAGTTGAGTACGAAAGATAAGATGACTCTATAACAAAACAGCGGCTGACTAAAAATGATTAGTCAGCCGCTTTTCGTTATCTACTCATTCACTCGGAACCAATCCATTGTTCTTCCAAGAAAACCAGATTTATCAAGCGAACCTCTTACCTTGAGAGTATTGCCTTTCACCTCCATTGAACAGTAATAAGTCTTTCCGTTACCCGGATCATAGATTGTACCTCCCGAATACTCTCCTTTACCGTCTGCCTTAAGATTGCTGAGCATGTTAAGACCGAGGATCTTTCTTTTGCGGAGAGACTTGTCCGGATTCTTGCTGTCAACTGCAGGTGTTCCGTCACTCTCTGTCGGATTTTTGAGCCATACAATCTTTCCGTTGTAAACGTTTCCACTCTTATACACTTCTACAATTGCAGAACCATCATCAAGTTTCCATTTACCGATAACCTCCTGCGCAAATGCTGCTGCAAGCGGGGCAAGCATCAAAACAATGCTGAAAATAAATTTCTTCATTCTTTTAAAATTTTTGTTAACACTGCAAATATACCATTCTTGGCATATCTTCGGAAAAGATTGTTATATTTGTAAGATAATTGTGGTGAAACAACCACTACAAACGTGAAAAGACAAATTTTGATATGGGAAAAGTTATATTGACAGGTGACCGTCCTACCGGAAAACTTCATCTTGGACACTATGTTGGCTCGCTCAAGAGAAGAGTCGAGCTTCAGAATTCAGGCGGATTCGAGAAGATCTTCATCATGATTGCAGATGCTCAGGCTTTGACTGACAATGCTGACAATCCGGAGAAGATCCGTCAGAACATCATCGAAGTGGCTCTTGACTATCTGTCAGCCGGTCTGGATCCGGAGAAAGTCACAATATTCATCCAGTCACAGGTTCCTGAGCTTTGTGAGCTTGCTTTCTATTATATGAATCTTGTTACTGTACAGCGTCTGCAGAGAAATCCGACAGTAAAGCAGGAAATCCAGCTCCGTGGTTTTTCAGAAGGCGAAGATGACGAGAATCAGAACAAGAAAGGCACTCCTGTAGGATTCTTCACATATCCTATCAGCCAGGCATCTGACATAACTGCATTCCGTGCGACAACAGTTCCTGTGGGCGTTGACCAGGCTCCTATGATAGAGCAGACACGTGAGATCGTCCACAAGTTCAACTCAACATATGGTGAGACTCTCGTCACCCCTGAGATGCTTCTTCCGGAGAATGCAGTCTGCATGCGCCTTCCAGGCACAGATGGCAAGGCAAAGATGAGCAAATCTCTCGGCAACTGCATCTATCTGTCTGACACTTCCAAGGAACTCAAAAAGAAGATCAACAGCATGTACACAGACCCAGAACACCTTCAGATTGAAGATCCTGGTCACGTAGAAGGCAATGTGGTGTTCACATATCTTGATGCATTCTGCAAGGACGAACACTTCGCTCAGTTCCTCCCTGAATATGAGAATCTTGAGCAGATGAAGGATCATTACCGTCGTGGCGGTCTCGGTGACGGTACATGCAAGAAATTCCTCTTCAACATCATGGAGTCAATCCTGCAACCGATACGCGAAAAGCGTCGTGAATATGAGCAGAACATTCCGCTTGTATATGAGATTCTCCGCAAGGGCTCAGAAGTTGCACGAGAAGAGGCGGCAAAAACTCTGGCAGACGTTCGCAAGGCTATGAAGATTGATTATTTCGATGATGCAGAACTCATAGCAGAACATACAAAAAAATATCAGGGCTAAACCCTGATATTTTTTTTATTCATATTGACCTTTTGCAAGCACTATCCTGTACAGGTTGCATCCAATCAGATTTCCTAGCACAATGCTGATGTACACAGTCAGAACGTCCAATGCATTCGCCTTGATGAAATCGAAAGGTACTGTCAGATAGTAGAATGCATCTGCAACACAGTGGGTGAAACCGCAGACGATGAAGAGCGGAACTGCAAAAAGCAGCGGAAGAATATTCTTCTGTCTGGCAAATGTCACAGCCGTTGTCATCAGAAGGCCGCAACCGATGCCGAGAAGTCCGCAATTGAGCGGACCGGTCTTGAGACGGAGTTCCAGAATATTCTGAGCAGCAGCCTGAATCCCCTCACCCATTGGCGATACCCTGGTCATAAGTCCCATACAAAGGCAACCCGCAATATTACCAAGCAGGATCAGGAAAAGCGTTCCGATCTCGTTCTTCTTGATGAATCCTGCAGTACCAGTATATAGTCTTAATTTATAGCCGACAACCGCCATCAGTCCGATGGAGAAGAGAACCGCTCCAACCAAAGAGCCGTATTGATTCTGGATGCCCGAAGCAAGAAATCCAAAACCAGCCGTACCTATCAATATACCCGCAAAAATAGCTGAGCGAAGTGTCTTTATCATAGATTTTTCAAATTAGCGCGCAAATATACATTATTTTCCAGAATTTATATCGATAACTTCCAGAATGGAGTCCTTGACGACAAAGCGCACATTATATCCGGCAAAAGACATCCCATATTCCCTGTCAGGATCAGAATGATAAGACGGCCTGGGATCCAATCGCAATGTTTCCACCAATGATGGAATAATCTCCTTTTCAGATATCCTGTCGGAAAGATGGGTTGGGAAAACTACCTTCAATTGACGCTCATCAAGTTCATCGACATATCCGCAGACAGCCTCCGGACGAGAATCAGCATATTTGATATATGGCTTGATGTCGTAGATCGGGGTACCATCCATCAGATCGGCACCAGTAACATTGATGACAGGTCCTTCAGGGGTGTCAAATTCAACCGAAGACAACCTGACGCACGAAAGTCCGAGAGGGTTCGGGCGAAAAGGAGATCTGGTTGCAAATACACCCATATGAGTGTTTCCACCAAGACGCGGAGGTCTTACTGTAGGCTGCCAATCCTCTGCAGAACGTCGGTTTGCAGAGAATTCCCAAATAAGCCAGAGGTGTGAAAAGCCGTCAAGGCCTCTCAATGCATCTGGATTCCTATACTCTTTCTCAAAGACAATACGCCCTCTCAATGTCTTGGCAAGACCGCTTTGACGAGGGACACCGAACTTTTCAGAAAAATCTGTCCTTATGTATGCGATTGGCTTGATTTCCATCTGACATCATCAGATAAAAAGACTGAACAGAACATATGTCCAATGTGCTACCAACGCAGCCATAAGTCCGCCAATTGTATGCGCAAGGATAGCCTTTGAGGTCAACTGTCTGTATCCGATAGTATCTAGCATTGCAGTGTGTGTGCTGAGATAACCGCTCCAGCACATTCCGATTGCAGTAAAGACAGCAATTGCATTACCATCAATCCATCCTGCATCAATGAAATTAGGCACAAGACCGATTGCAGCTCCGACTGCACCTAATGCAGTGATAGGGAAAGCGATAAGATGTGGATCATGAAAACCGAAAAGCCATTCGAAGATGAAGTTGATCTTGCCTGCAAGATATGGCAGTAACTCAACACCTTCATAGGCGGCTCCAGTATATGCTCCTGTCTCTGATGGTCCAAATGTCAGAAGCATCACCAAAGTAGAGATGATCAGTACACCAGGAATGATTGCAAGTCCGACATCCACACCGGTACGTCCACCGTCAAGCAAGGCGTCGAGAATTCTCTGAAAGAGCGGTTTCTCATATACTTCCTCCTTGTTGTCAAGCACTGCTGTCTCCTCATCCACAGCCTCTTCCTTATATTGAGGGTAAGCTTTAATGACAAAGAACTGCATAAGACGGGTCGATACTATACAACCGATGAATGCTCCGATGAAACCGATGAGCGGCTCGACATAAAAACCCTGTCCGATCATAAAGACTATCACAAGCAGTCCCATTCCGAATGCTGTTCCGAAATTGGTAAGTGATATATACTGATACTTCTTGAAATATCTGTTGAAACTCTTCTGCTGAGCCAGAGAGATAATCGCAGGATTATCTGACAGGAAGGTCATTACAGCTCCAAGCGATGCAACACCAGGAAGGTTGAAAAGAGGCTTCATCAGAGGCCTGAGTATCTTTTCAAACAGTTTAACGACACCGAAGTCAAGAAATATACGTCCCAACGCACCGGTAATGACGCATATTGCCATGATATAAAACACAGTATTGAGCAACAGGTCATGCGCAGTCCTCATGATGGTATTCATCATGTTTGGGGTTCCCATCCTTGATCCGAGATAGAAGAACAGACCAAAGATGACCAGCAGGCAGATGATTCCTGACGGAATCTTGCTGAAAAGTTTGCGTAAAGAGAACTTCATTATTTCCTTCGTCTAATGTTAAGAAGATTCATGTGCCAGGTAACACCTGCATCGAAGATTGACTGATGGGATTGCAGAGCTGCTGTTGAAGGGCTTACGCCATCGGTATAGCAATAATTCATATGCAGACGTACATTTCTGTAATTCTTGAAAGGGAAATACTCGATTCCACCACCGACTCTGAATATATCTGTTCCCGGTAATACGCACCAGTCTCCTGATACATCAGTATCATTAAGGTCATATGTGGCACGCACAAATACATTCAGACAATCCATCGGTCTCCATGCAACCTCTCCCATCACAGAGAGATCGATTCCGGAAACATTCTTTTTTAAAACTACCCTGTCCATAAGGTCAAGATCGATAGTGAACTGTCCGAATGTCAGACGGTTTCCTAAAGCGACATAATTGATGAACTTACCCGGAAGATACTCGATGAAATTTACAGAATACATAGAACTGTATATTCCGTATGCACCATACCATATGAGATTATATGCGAACATTTCCTTATTCTGAACGTTCGAGGCATTCTTTCTGAACGGACTTTCACAGAACTGGATCAAAAATTTATCGTTTCCATCATCAGAGGTATATGCACCGCTCACACCAATCTGATAGCATGGTATGTTATTCCAAAATTCCGAACAGAAATACAGATCGATCGGAGCCCTGTCATATTCATATCCTCCTATGGCAACGACCTGCTTTCCTCCGGAAAAGCTCCAGTTCTTATAAGTATAAGTCAAGGTAAGCCAATCTGTTGCATCGAAGAAAGTGGCATTTGCCTGAGGCTTGTTGAGACGCTGTCTATATGAATATGAAAGTCCGTCGGTGATATTACCGTCCATACGCAGATTAAGATATCTGCCTTTGAAACCACTGGCAGCATCAACCTTGTTGCCATGAATTGACTCATTCATATAGTCAAGCCTGGCCTCGACACGAAGTGTCAGAAGTTCACTTTCCTGAGCAGAAACTGCGGTGCCGAGAATTGCAAAAAGCACCAAAACAAAGAAACGTCTCATGATTCTATCTCTTTTCTACAAGTTTTATCTCATATAATTTCGGCCAGTTCTTTCCTGTAAGGTAAATCTTGCCATCAAGAGGATTGAGTGCAATGCCGTTCAGCACATCAGTTTCCGGTTTGCGCAGTTTCTGAGGAAGCAGCCCGGTGCAGTCAATTACACCTTCAACATATCCGGTCTTCGGATTAATGATGGCAATCTCATCTGTTGTATAGATGTTGGCCCATATCATTCCATCGATATACTCAAGTTCATTAAGCCATCTGACAGCCCTTGAATTCACCTTGACCTGGAGCTTTCTCTTGACATTGAATTCGCCATCCATGAAATAGAGATAGGAACTGCCGTCTGATGCTATCAGATTTTCACCGTCAGTGGTCAATCCCCATCCTTCACGAGGATAGCGTCTTGCAGATTTGAATTTAAGGGTACGGGCATCATAGATGAAAGCTATCTGAGACTCCCATGTAAGGATATAAAGGTTGTCTCCTAGAATCACAGAACCTTCCACAAAATATTTGTCGTCAAAATTCTGTCGTTTCAAGGCCTTACCGGTTTCAAGATCGACCATTCTGAAAGTCGATTCACCGTTACGGCCTGTACTCTCATACATCTGTCCTTCATGGAAGAAGAGTCCCTGAGTGTAAGATGTTACATCGTGAGGATATTCTGCTACAATCTCCAGAGCGTATTCCTTTATAACTTCTGGTCGGGCTGAAGGAGCTGTCGTTTCAGTCTTCTTTCCATTGGAATTTGCACATGAAAGCAACATTGACAGTCCTAATATATAAGGTAGTATATTTTTCATTAACTTCGAAGTCTTCATTCGGCTCACAAAAGTAAGTAAAAAAACGTATTTGCAAAAATTATAACTATCTTTGCGAGTTATTGTAAATAGAAAGAAATGAATACATACTACATCATAATGTCGTGTATGGCTGTCATGGCAGTCATAGTCTTTGTCGCCTTGTTTTTCTTCAAGGCAGGTTACGGATATCTGTCGACATCCAACTGGGGTCCTAAGATCGGAAACAAGACTGCATGGGTACTGATGGAGGCTCCGGCATTTCTGTTTCTGACATACTACACCATAAGGTTTGCCCTTTCAGGAACAGAGACAGGAAACTCCAATGTCGTATTGTATATCATGGCAGGATTATACCTGTTGCATTACTTCCAGAGATCATTCATTTTCCCTCTGATGATGAGAGGTAAAAGCACTATGCCCGTGGCGATCATGCTTATGGGTCTTGTATTCAACACCTTGAACGCTTACCTTATCGGTGGATGGCTCTATGGGGAAGCACCGGCTGGAATGTACGGAACAGAATGGCTGTACAGTCCACAGTTCATCATCGGAGCAATCATATTCTTCACCGGCATGGCAATCAACTTGCATTCCGATCATGTAATCCGCCATCTTCGCAAGCCGGGAGATACGAAGCATTATATACCTCGCAAAGGTTTCTATAAATATGTCACATCCGCAAACTACTTCGGAGAACTGACTGAGTGGATAGGTTATGCCATTCTTACATGGTCACCTGCTGGAGCGCTCTTCGCATTATGGACATTCGCCAACCTTGGACCTCGTGCCAAGTCATTGACAGAGAAATACGAGAAGGAATTCGGCGAGGAATACACAAAACTTAATAAGAAGCATATAATACCTTTCATTTGGTAATGAGCGAATTGTTTACACCATACAAGATTGGTCCGGTCGAGTTGAGAAACCGAACAATCCGATCAGCAGCGTTCGAGGCCATGTGCCCTGGACAGAGACCGTCAAAAGAACTTTTTGACTACCATACAGCTGTAGCAAGAGGAGGCATCGGTATGACTACTGTAGCATATGCAGCGGTCTGCCGCAGTGGACTTTCATTCGAGAACCAGTTGTGGATGCGCGAAGAGATAGTCCCTGAACTTAAGAAACTTACAGATGCAATCCATGCTGAAGGAGCAAAGGCATCAATCCAGCTCGGTCATTGCGGAAACATGTCACACCGCAGCATTTGCGGCTGTATGCCATATGGAGCAAGCCGCGGTTTCAACCTCTACTCCCCTACATTCGTTCAGAAAATGAACATGGAGCAGATAAATGAGGTTGCAGACGCATATGGAAAAGCTGTAGAACTGGCAATTGAGGCAGGATTCGATGCCATTGAAATCCATGCCGGTCACGGATATCTTATTTCTCAGTTCCTCTCGCCATACACAAACAAGCGTAGGGACGAATTCGGAGGAAGCCTTGAAAACCGCATGAGATTCATGAGGATGTGTGTGAGCAAGGCAGTTGCAGCCGGCAAAGGAAAGGTCGCGCTGTTTGCAAAGCTCAACACACGCGACGGATTCAAGGGAGGACAGGAGGTTGAAGAACTCATTGAAGTAGCAAAGGAGCTGCGCAACCTTGGAATTGAAGCAATCGTTCTTTCAGGTGGATTCGTCAGCCGTCATCCACAGTATGTGATGCGTGGACAGTTCCCTGTGAAGCCGATTGTACATTACTTCCCTTGGAGCAAATGGTGGCTCAAGCTCGGAGTCGGACTTGCAGGAAAATTTGTAGCCCCTACGGTACCATTCAAGCCGCTTTTCTTCATGGAAGACGCGCTTAAGTTCCGTGCAGCAATGCCTGACTTCCCGTTTGTTTATGTAGGTGGAGTCATCTCTCGCGAAACCGCAGACGAGGCTATCGGGAAGGGATTTCCGATGATTCAGATGGGCCGTGCGGTACTCGAAGACACTGACTTTGTAAACAAGATGATGGCAGACGAAAAGCATTGCAGCGGCTGCGAGCACAGCAACTTCTGTATCGGACGTATGTACTCGAAGTCAATGCAGTGTCATAAGCATTGTGAAGATATAACTCCTGGTCTTGAAAAGGCAGTTGCAAAGATCAATGCTCAGAATGACAAGATGGAGCGCAAGCTCGGATATAAATAAACATCAGGTGGGATGACCTGTCGCTGAAGACATCTTCAGAGGAAAGTCCGGACAGGAAAGGGCACCCTGCTGTGGAAAGCACAGATGGGAGTAATCTTATGGACGCTGCAACAGAAAACAAACCGCCCGCAAGGGTAAGGGTGAAACCGTGAGGTAAGAGCTCACGACGACACGTGGCGACACGTGACGGTGGCGGCACCAGGGCCTGCAAGACCATGTATACTGGCATGAGTACGGCTTCGGTCGACTCAGAAGGGCTGCCCGCTCTTTGCCAGGGGGTAGGTTGCGAAGATAAATGACGGGATAAAACAGAAACCGGCTTACGGTTCCACCTGACTGACACAAGAGGCTGACCATAAAGTCAATCACGACTTTTGGCCAGCCTCTTTTCTATTATTAACTCCAATGAGCACTATATTGCTACACTTTTTTACGCTCAATATAATATTGCATAAACATATAGACGGCACATGAAGATATGACTCCTATGATGGAACCGAGAAGTATATCCTCCAGAAAATGCTGCGAAAGGTAAATTCTGGAATATGCCACTATCCATGCGGAAGCCATAAGAAGAGGAGAATATTTCTTCGGGACAATCAGCGCAAGGCATGTAAATAATGCAAAGGCTGCTGATGTATGTCCGGAAGGAAAGGAATTCATCGCTCGTCTCAACGCCACTCCAGGGACTGTATCAGGCAGGTCAGCACCCATCTGCTGAAAATAGGTTGCAGGTCTGGGATAAGCGAAAGAGAATTTCAGTATCTGTGTGATGATGAAAGTCAATGCCTGTCCGAAGAGAATAAGCAGACTGTTTCTTCTACTCCAGATCATAAGGAAGACTCCTAGATATACCGGAAAGCCTTCTCCCAAGCGAGTCGCATACTTGAAGAATATATCAAGAGCCGGTGTGTGGTATCCATTAAGCATCAGATGAGTCTGTATCTTCGGATACATAAGTTCAAATACCAACAATGCCGCCCAGATCAGCATGAAACTGCCGATCATCAGTTTATTCTCCTTGATAAAGGACACTACCCTTTTCATCTTCATCCTACAACGTTTCAAGAACTATACTTTCCATTATTTTATAACATTCCAAATTCGGATGCACGCCATCAGGTGCATAATTTACAGGAAGAGCATTCTTTTCATCCTTAAGTACTGTATGATAGTCGATATACATGATCTTCTCACTCTTTGCATAAGCCTTGAGCATTTCATTGAGTCTGACGATATCATCAGCAGGCTTTACTCCAGGTCTCCATCCATAACCGTCTGCAGGAAGGATCGAGCATATGACTGGCTTGATCTTGTTAACCTTGGCAATCTCGCACATAGACATGATGTTGCCGAGAATATTCTCAAGAGATATCACTCCATTATTCAAAGCAAGGTCATTTGTACCGGCAAGAATAAGGACATACTTAGGAGCAAGATCGATGACATCTCTTCTGAATCTGACCAGCATGTGTGAAGTTGTCTGACCGGATATTCCTCTACCGACAAAATTATTATCTGTAAAGAAAGCGGGATCCTTGCTTGCCCATCCTTCAGTAATTGAATCACCCATGAAAACTGCAACCGGTCTGGATACAACTTCTGAGTTACTTTGCTCAAAACGACCGAAATTAGCCCAATCCTGTGCAAATGATGCCAGAGATCCGCATAAAATGAAAGCTAAAACAATAAGAATCTTTTTCATGATATTTAATGTTATTAATCAGCCAGTTTCATATCTCCTTTCTTCACCCAGCCGTTACGCTTCATAAAAAGATGAATCATCATGCTGATCACTGCCGGGGCGATGAAATAAAGGCATATTATAGTAATGATCAATGGTAATGCAGATGCTCCTGCTTCACTCATTGCAGCATAGGCCGACAACGGACCGACAAGACCCGCCGTACCCATACCTGCACCCAAAGATGTATTAGTCATTTTCAAAAGAACTGTAGAAACCGGGCCAAGAATGGCAGCCGTGAGTGTCGGAGCGATCCAAATTACAGGTTTGCGGACTATATTGCCGATCTGAAGCATAGAAGTTCCAAGTCCTTGTGATAAAAATCCTCCAAATCCGTTATCCGAATAGCTTATTACAGCAAATCCTATCATCTGTGCGCAGCAACCGACAGTAGCTGCACCTGCTGCAAGACCATCAATGCCCAGCATCACGCACAATGCCACAGAACTTATAGGAAGCGTCAGCGTACATCCTACAATCACAGATACGATAATTCCCATCATGAACGGGTTGAGTGATGTGGATTTATTGATGACATCTCCAAGCCACAACATGAATTCATTTATCGGAGAACAGCAGTATCGCGCAAAGATACCTCCGAGAATGATAGTCACCAAAGGCGTAAGGATGATGTCAACCGGAGTCTTTTTTGACACTAGCCTGCCGGCTTCAGTTCCTATGATAACTGCAAGATATGCTCCGACAGGTCCACCGAACTGATATCCCAATGCACCGACAATAGCAGAAGATATAGTAACAAGGGATGGGCATGCAAGACCGTATGCTATTGCAAGACCAATGCAGGCTCCAACGAGTGGAGACGACGCTGACAGAGCGTCCGCAATGAACGACAGAAATGCGAGCCCAGGTATTTTTGCAATCTGCTTGAGAATGAGCCCCAAGATCAAAGAACAAAAGAGACCTTGAGCCATATGACTCAGGGCATCAACCACATATTTTTTGAAAATTCTCTTCAGCATATTCCTGTTTGAACAAGCAAATTTAATCATTTTATAACACTCCAAAGTAAAAAGTTTATTAACTTTGGAGATATGAAACAATATTAACCCTATTAAACTGAAAAGCCATGAAAAAGATTTTGATTCTTGTTGCGGCATGCGCACTTATGATGGCATGTGGACAGAGTGTTGAAAAGAAAGCAATTGACTATGCTGAGCAAGCAATTGAGGCTCTGAAAGACGGAGAATTAGGTAAATTCATCGAGATCGGAGAAGAGATGGAGACGTGGTATGAGACACTTACTGAAGAAGATAAGGCGAAAGTAGATGAGGCTACTGAAAAATGGGAAAAGGAAAATGCAGATAAGTTGGAAGAGCAGTTGAAAGATTTGTTCTAATACACCCTGATACAAAGGGGCTGACTAAAAAGTCTTAATTGACTGTTAGTCAGCCCCTTTGTAATATACATATGTAGTCAGCCTTACAGGCTACTTCCACCAATGAAGCTTCTCAGCATTGATGTTGCAGGAACATCCTTATCCGAAACAGGTGTGAAATAGCTCAAGAACTTCATAAGGCGACTTACTTCAGAATACTCAGGACAATTTTTCGGCACTGTCATCAGGATTCTTTCCGCATGGGCCCTGATTACAGGGAATTCAACTATATAAGTTGAGTTGAACAATACATCCGCACATTCCTGATATGGATAGATCCACTTGACTTCACTGCGTCTTACATTCGGCCAATTCATGATCGAGTCACGAGCAGAGAACGCGCCCTTGTTGTAATCTCGTACAATACGACGGATCAGACGGTTGTCACTTGTAGGAATGCAATTGTGATCATCCAAGGAAATGCTGGTAATGGTGTTGATGAACACCCTGTATTTGGAAGCCTCCGGAACTTTATCAGTCAGACGAGGATTAAGTGCATGGATTCCTTCTATGAGAAGCACCATACCTGGTTCAAGATGCAATTTCTTGCCGTTGAACTCTCTCAGACCAGTCACAAAATTAAACTCGGGCACCTCCACAGTCTCACCGTTGAGAAGCTTCAGCACATCACTCTGAAGATATTCATGATCAACAGTATCAAAGTTGTCAAAATCAAACGATCCATCCGGAAGTCTCGGAGTATCAAGACGATTCACAAAATAATCATCAGTCGAGAACGAGATCGGATGAAGACCGCATGCCTTGAGCTGAATGCTGAGACGCTTGCAGAAAGTTGACTTTCCACTGCTCGAAGGGCCTGTTATCAGAACTATCTTCACCGGATCTTCCAATGCCACCCTGCGCTCGATTTCTTCGGCAATCTGCACTATCTTCTTTTCCTGGAGCGCTTCTGCGATCTTTATCAGATCACCTGCTTCACCATTCTGACATGCCATATTCACATCTCCGACATTATCAAGCTTCATGATATTATTCCATTTCAGATTCTCTCTGAACATATCGAACGTCTTAGGCTGTTCTGTAAAAGGAGCAAGCTGAGCCGGCTGATGCCTGTCCGGAACACGTAGAAGAATTCCGTCACTATACATCGACATCCCCCAAAGCTTCAGATAACCTGTACTAGGCAGAAGAGCTTCGTAATAATAATCAGGAGTATCACCCAATGTATAATAGTTGACATACACATCACCGGCTGTCTTAAGCAGACGCACCTTATCATGGTAGCCTTTTGCTTCAAACATCTCGATAGCGTCTTCAGTACGGACCTCGTGTCGACGGAAAGGCATATCAAGTTCCACAATCTCCTTCATACGCCTGTCAATCCTTTCAACATCTGCAGGCTGAAGCGGCGTACCGTCATTCTTTTCGATTGCACAGAAATAACCTTTGGATATCGGCCTTCTCAATACGATCTTGCAATGAGGGAAAACATCAAGTGCAGCCTTGCACAGAAGGAAACATAGCGAACTACAGTAAACACTTCGGCCGGCATAGGATGTATAATCCAGGAATTCGACCTGTCGGCTGTTGAATGCCCTATACTTCAATCCCTGGCAGACATTATTTACCTTGGCTGCGATTACAGGGTGAAGACATTCTGACTCCGGCATGAACGCCGGAACCATATCAAGCAAGGTTGTACCTTCAGGGAAAGTCCTGCTTGTCTGAGTATTGACACAAAAGATGTTTACCATGATAGGTTTCTGTATTTTTGTTTATTTTCTGGCATTGATACGTTTACGAAGTGCATCAGACATATTCGGGAGCTTGTTGTCTTCATCACTTCTGTCCAGCCACTGGGATGCAAGATTATAATCTCCCATCATATAACAGGCAAGAGCTATATTATATTCAGCACAGGAACGACGCATAAGATCATTCGTATCCAAAAGCAAGAACCATTGGTCGATTGCTCCCTTCCAATCATAAGCCTCAGCGCAATCCAAAGCCTTATACCACTTCTCGCCGTCATAATATGCTAGTGAAAAAGGTTCTGTCTTCCACTGCATCTTAAAGGATTCCGCAATCTTCTGTCCGGCAGCCAGACCGTCTGGAGCAGATGAGCTGTTGCCGGCAAAAACCTTGACTGTCTCGGTCTTGTCCATACCGTCAAAGCAATACATTGTCATAGAAAACGGCACATATGCACCATCCTTGGCAGGCGTCCCCAATCTCACCTCATCAAAAAGGATCACTGCGTCAGATCCGGTATCGACAATAAGATTGATAAGACTATCGCGAGAAGAATAATCAGCCCCAGATATCTTTCTCATGCTATAAACACCCACACTTCCCTCTCCAGTTCCAAAATCCTGCTCAAGAGCTGAGGCAAAGCCATCTGCCATGCCGCTATTGAATGTAGTTCCAGCCTGGTCAGAGCTCTCAAAATAAACAACAGACACAATCTTGTCTGCAAGATCGACTCCGGATTTTGATGGCTGTCTCATATCGATATACATGATATGTTTGCTCGGGCCGCAAGAGACTGTTGCGGCCAATACTGAAAGAAAGAAGATTATCTTTTTCATGCTTATCAGATTTCTAATGGTTCTGCTATCAGATCATATTCATCTGCACCGATGACGCGGACTTTGATGAACTCACCGATGAGCGAATATGGATCGATGTCCCCCATTACGGAAGAATCATGTCTGACAAGAATCTCACCATCAACTTCCGGGCTTTCAAATTCACTACGACAAACATAAACACCATCAACGAAATCATCTACAATGACATCTATCTCCGATCCGACACGTGACTGATTGAAGTCCAATGACATCTCGCTCTGGAGTGTCATCAGTTCGTCAAGTCGTTCCTGCTTCACACGAGCAGAAATGCTATCCTTCAGATTCTCTGCGCCGTATGTACCTTCTTCTTCCGAATACTTGAATGCACCGAGACGTTCGAACCTTGCCTCCTTTACGAACTCAAGAAGTTCATTGAAATCACGCTTACCTTCACCTGGATGTCCAACTATCATTGTAGTACGCAGAACCACTCCCGGCACCCTTTCACGCATCTTCTGAATAAGTTCGCGAGTCCATGCGCCGGTAACATGACGATGCATATTATCAAGTACCTTATCTGAAATGTGCTGGAGCGGAATATCCATATAACGGCATATCTTAGGATTATCCGCCATCTGATCGAGCACATCTTCAGGGAATGCGGCAGGATACGAATAATGTATTCTGATCCACTCTATGCCATCTACCTCGGAGAGTTTCTGGAGCAGCTCCGCCAACGCTCTGCGACGATAAAGGTCAAGACCATAATAAGTCGTATCCTGAGCGATGATGATCAGCTCACGAACACCCTTTTCTGCAAGACTCTTCGCCTCAGCAACCAGGTCTTCCATAGGCACTGACTTGTGAGCGCCACGGATGAACGGTATTGCACAATACGAACAACGACGGTCACATCCCTCAGAAATCTTCAGATAAGCATAGTGAGACGGCGTTGTAAGATAGCGCTCTACCCTTTTCTCTTCTGAAGGCTCTGCACCGAGTTCACGAATAACCGGATCGAACTCGCGTGCTCCGAACCAAGCATCCACCTCAGGGATAAGCTCCGGCATCTCAGAAGCATAACGTTGTGAAAGACAACCAAATACGATCACCTTACCAACTTCTCCACGAGATTTTCTCTCAACACCTTCAAGCACAGTCTGAACTGATTCCTCCTTTGCATCGCCGATAAATCCGCATGTATTTATGAGAAGTATATCAACGGGAATATCCTCTCCCTCGGGAATGATCTCATAAAGATCCTCCACCTGGGAAAGGATATGCTCTGTGTCAACCTTGTTCTTTGAACAGCCCAAGGTTATGGTCTGAAGTTTCTTCATTACTCTGCAGACTCTTCGTCCTCAGGATTCACGAAGTCAAGAGAAGCATGATTCTTAAGTGCATTATACCACTCAACAACCTTCTTCATGTGTGACACATAGAAACGGTCACGGTCATATGCAGGAAGTGCTTTCTCGAAAAGAGCCTTGAGTTCGTCTGAGCTTGACTTTGCAGATGGAGCATCAGCATCTCCAAGAACCTCTTTCATATTGAGGAACACCTGCTGAAGCTTAACCTCCTCGTCATCAGTATAGATAGAGATATCAGCAAGAGAAGTGATCTTGCTTGTTGCGCTGACCGCACTTCTCTTCTTGTCTGCAAGGGCTTCAACTACTGCACCTGTACGTGTTGCAGAGATATAAAGGAACAATCCGCTCTGGCCTGATACAGCCAGAATCTTGGTAAGGTCTGTCTTCATTACTTATAATATTAAACTGTTAATTATTTTCCTCGTATTGTTTTCCAGCTCCTCAATGGTGCTGTCATTCTGTATGACTGCATCTATCCTTGGGTCGGTATACCCGTCAGACAGTGCATTCATCAGCTTCTGATTATTCATTCGTGCCAGAACAGCTTCACGTTCAGCTCCATCTCTTCTGGATGCACGGTCAAGTCTTGTTTCAAATGGTGCGTCGACCAATATCACCTTGTCTGCAAAACCTTCAAACTGCGGTTTTTCCAGAATAGTGGCTGATTCGAACACCACGACATCCTCTCCTGAAGAATTGGCGAACGATTCAAAATCATTCATCATTACAGGGAAAAGATGAGCCTCCACAATCTCAAGCGACCTACGGTCTGAAAATATTTTCTCAGCAAGCATCCTTGGCTGGAACCTGCCGGTCTCATCACGCAAACCGCACTTCAAGGCATCCTCGATATCTGACAGCAAGGCCGGATGCTCATCATACAAAGCCTTTGCTCTCATATCTGCATTATACTGGGCGCAGAAACCCATATCTTTCAAAATCCTGCAGACTTCCGACTTTCCGCTGCCGATTCCTCCAGTAACGACTATTACCTTCATCTGGTCACCTCCTGCAGCTTGACTGCAATCGGGGCAGCTTCACATCTGATTGTTCCAGCCGGTGTCGATGCAAACCTTAACATCACATTCCCAGACAAGGAAGTGTGAAGATCGTTATAATCGGCAACAAGCTTCATTCCTTTTGACGGATCAGATTTCAATGGGAAAACACATGCTGAAAAGACCTCGACTTCACTAGGAACTGCCACATACTCTTTGCCTGCCGGAACATTGATTATCTCGACAGGTACCATGTTCCTTACCTCGATATAACGTGAAACATCCATCTGATAATGAACGTCATCAACAGAAAGTCTCATTCCTGTGATCTTATCCAGAGTAACCATGCCGTTCAGGTCCTCTGATATCTCCGAATGGAGGATTGTTGCCGTAGTGACGTACTCCAGATCTTCAAGATGCATGGCATCACCATATACTGTGACCGAGTCCGGAGTCAGCTTCAACGGTCCTAAGGCCATATACTGATCAGCAAATGACAAGGAAACCATCGGCTTTATCGGAACTCTTTTATTACGTTCTTCCTGAAACCTGAAGTAAAGTCCGTCTGAGACGAAATATTCGACCGAAACCTTGCTTCCGAAAATCTGATCCACATACTCATGAAGTTTGTCGGAAGATACTAAATAGCGGTCATCCTCTACATGAGTCATCACTGAAGACGGAAATCTGACTACGACCTCATTGTCTCTTGTCATGTATGCATAAAGTGCCTTCCATCCGGTAGTTCGGCATTTTGCAATGACTTCTGTCCTTCCGAAAGATCGGTTGGAATGACCTTCGATGCTGCAGTCTGCAACAACTTCAACAGTCAGATAGACACTATACTGAAGAGACATCTTATGAATAATCCAAGTGCTGAATGCCAACAAAAGAGAGAGCAGCAGGACCACCCAATCTCTTCCGTTGATATTCAGCAACTTAAAGATTCTATGTACGAATCCCTTCATCAAAGGTCTGTATCCTACTGCTGAGGCTCAGAGAAATCCTTTACGAGAGCCTGCTTGCTCACGCGGATCTTTACTCCGTTGTCAACTTCGATAAGTACAGTATTTTCCTTGATTTCAGTAACGGTTCCGTAAATACCACCGATTGTAACGACCTTGTCACCCTTCTTGAGTGCATCACGGAAGTTCTGAAGTTCCTTCTGCTGCTTCTTCTGAGGACGGATCATAAAGAAATACATGACCACGAAGATAAGAGCAAGCATAACCCACATAGACCAACTGTTACCTGCTGCAGGCTTAGCTGCAGGAGCCTCAGCACCTGCCGGATCCTGAATCTCAGTTACAGTCTGTACCTCAGCTGCCTGTGGAGTTTCCTCAACAGCAACAACCTGATCTGTAACGTCTCCAACCGGAGTCTGTAAAAGTGTAAAAATCTTCATTTCGTTTTAATATTTAGTCGTTTATAATAATCCTTTTCCCTGCTTGACGATCTGACCATCATCTGAAAGTTTCTGCACAAGTCTGTCAAGAAGACCATTTACGAACGAACGGCTCTTAGGAGTGCCATAGAATTTAGAAAGCTCAACATACTCGTTGATGCTGACCTTTACCGGGATAGTCGGGAAATTCATGACCTCAGCAAGTCCCATGACGATAAGGATGACATCAGTAGAGAACAAGCGTTCCTTTTCCCAACCAGTAACCGACTCGGCAACCATAGTGGAATACTTCTCATAACCGGCAAAAGAGTGCTGAAGAAGTCTATTGACGAAGAGCTTGTCGCTCTCGACATCACCACCTGTCATCATATCGCTCTGGTACAAAGGAAGCATCTTCCAAGACTCGCCCTCAGCAAACGCCTTGAATGTACGACAGCACCATGTCAGGACATATGCCAGATCATCATTCCAATGAAGAGACTTCTCCTCGAGAATCATCTCAAGTTCTTCACTGTCAACAAACTCTTCTTCGAATATCTTTGTAAACAATTTGCAGTCTTCCTTGAGAGAACGCTCAGGTGAAGCCATATACTCTGCATAGTACTCCTTTGAAGCTACAGAAGTCATGATCTTCTTCAGAAGAAGGTCATAAGGAGCCCAAGTAAACTTCCTTTTTGACAGAATCTTCTGAAAGTCCACATCTGAATTCAAGAGTTTGGCCAACTCATTCTCAGCGAACTTCATGTTAGGATTTCGTTCCTCCTCGGTCTGGTTGAATTTCTTCTGAGCTGCTTCGATTCTCTGTCTTGCAACTTCAGTAAGCGGAGAAACGATGGAAAGCATATAGAGATACAGGTCTCTTGCAGCCTCACACGACTGTTCAAGCTGCGCCTGTGCCTGTGCAAGCGACTTTTCATCTGAAAGGACACTTCCATAAAGTACCTTGAAGGCCTTGATTCTCAGTATTCGTCTGTTAAGCATATCTTAATCTTCAAAATTTTATGCAAATATACACTGATTTTCAGAAAAATCCCTAACTTTGTAGAGATTTACTAAAAAAGATAAGCTATGTATAGTGAGGATTTTGATGGAGCAAATGCTCAGGAGCGCTCAGGTGAGGATGTTTACTCTAAACCGGTAAGAGCAGGAAAGCGTACATACTTCTTTGACGTCAAAGCCACAAAGGGCAAAGATTACTACCTGACGATCACAGAAAGCAAGCGCAGAATGGATAGCAACGGTCATTTCGCTTATGACAAGCACAAGATTTTCCTTTACAAGGAAGATTTTGAAAAGTTTGCAGAAGGTCTCGAGGAGGTAATTCAGTATATCAAGACAAACTGTCTGAAGGATAACGGACGTCCTGCTGGTGAAAAATTCACTGATATTGAGTTTGAAGAACTTTAATCAATAAATCAAGGATGGCACTACGCCATCCTTTTATTTCATCATATGAACAACTACGGTTTCATTCGCACTGCAGCAGCCGTTCCGGCAATAAAGCTTGCAGACACAAGGGCAAACGCAAAAGAAATATGCAGGCTTACAGAAGAAGCTTTGGCCAAGGAAGTATCTCTGCTGGTGTTCCCCGAGCTCTCGCTCACAGGCTCCACATGCGGTGATCTGTACAGGCAGGAAAGGCTTCTTAAAGGAGCAGAAGAAGGGATAAAGGAGATTCTTGAATTCACTCTTGACAAGCAGATCTGCGTTGTAGTCGGAACTCCGGTAAGATATGCGGGACGACTTTACAATTGCGCTGCAGTGATCAAGGACGGCGAACTCCTTGGCATGGTCCCAAAGACATACGGCAACGACGGTACCCCATTCTGCAGTGAGTCACACTCGCATGATCAGATCTTTGCAAATGAAATCAGATATGCAGGACAGTATTGCCTGCTGTCTGCATCCCAATTGTTCGACACCGGCGAAGCCACTTTCGCAATCGAGATCGGCGATGATCTCTGGAGTCCGATGGCTCCGTCATCAAGTCATGCACTCTGCGGCGCACAGCTGATTGTCAATCCTGCAGCCAGTGCGGAAATCCTTTTCAGAAACAAATATCGCAGGGACCTTCTAAGTCAGCACTCATCAAGAACACACACAGGCTACATCTATGCCGCTGCCGGCATCGGAGAGTCTACAACGGACATGGTCTACGGCGGCTCAGCGTCCATCTGGGAAAACGGAGACTGTCTTGCGGAAAACAAGAGATTCTGCTGCGATTCATCAATGATCATTGCAGATGTTGATGTGGAAAGACTTTCCAATCTCCGTTCAGCAGACGCTGTATTCTGCGAAAGCCAGGCAGACTCAAGCAGATACATCAGGACAGACATCGGCCCAGGAGCAGAAACCGACTTCAACAGATCACTTTACAGACATATCGAGGCACATCCATTTGCGCCTGAAGGAGATCTTGACGAAAGATGTTCAGAAATTCTCTCCATCCAGGCTATGGGACTTGTGGGCAGACTCAGACATATCAACTGCGCATCCGCTGTCATCGGCATATCAGGAGGTCTGGACAGCACGCTTGCACTCCTGGTAGCAGCCATAGCATACGACAAGCTCGGATGGGAGCGCAAACGCATCATCGGCGTGACTATGCCGGGATATGGAACAACATCCAGAACAAAGAACAACGCCACTGACCTGATGGAGGCTCTCGGCATCACATCGCGTGAGATTTCAATCGTAGCAGCATGTGATCAGCATTTCCAGGATCTCGGACATGACAAGAATGTGCATGATGTAACATTCGAGAACTCGCAGGCTCGCGAAAGAACACAGATTCTCATGGATGTAGCGAACCAGACAGGAGGACTCGTTGTCGGAACAGGCGACCTTTCCGAGCTCGCACTCGGCTGGGCTACATACAACGGAGACCACATGTCGATGTACGGTGTCAATGCAAGCATCCCTAAGACATTGGTGCGCAGCCTTGTTAAATGGGTAGCGGAGAACAAGTTCAACGGCGAGGCTGCAGCAGACGGACGTTCAGTACGTGAGATACTCCTTGACATTGCAGACACCCCTATCAGCCCGGAGCTTCTGCCGGCAAACGACAAAGGCGAGATTCAGCAGGTGACAGAAGATCTCGTAGGACCATACGAGCTTCATGACTTCTTCATCTACAACTTCATGCGCAACGGCTATGCTCCTGAAAAGATTTTCTTCCTTGCCCATAAGGCATTTGAAGGCACATACTCGGACGAAACCATCAGGAAGTGGCTCAAGACATTCATGCGACGTTTCTTCAACCAGCAGTTCAAACGTTCATGTCTCCCGGATGGTCCTGCAGTAGGTTCAGTGAGTCTCTCACCTCGCAGCGCATGGAACATGCCGTCAGACGCTTACAGTATTCTCTTTCAGGAGAATCTGTAGATCATCTGGATTAATCTTTTGACTATATATTACGCTTATCATACTCCAGGAAGCGGTCAAAGCTATATGATCCAGCACCTTCAGACTGGAGAATGATTCGTTTATAGATTATCTCACGGGACGGAGCATTGAAATTGCCCTGATTGTTGAGCATGATACTGTTCTCAGTCGGACGATAAAGACCTGTCGAGCATCCCCATGCGCCTTCGAAGTAACCGATATCTTCATACCCTGCACGACCGATGAAATGACTCCAAGGAGAGTCAGATGTCGTAGTCGAGCTGACATTCCAATAGAAACCATTGTTGTTCTGCTCATTTGCGAGACTCTGCTTCTTGGCATCATCTGCATTTCCGCCCCAGTTGTACTCGTCAGCAAGACGTCCGAATGCATGACCGCCACCTTCATGTTTGACCAGGCCGCTTGCACCCATAGTATCAGCTGCCAACATTGCGATAGCATAAGACTTTATACCATCGCCTACATTACCCGATTCATCCCTACCCTGCTTGCTGTACCAGCATGTGCCGGACTGCTCTGTCGTATTGACAAGCAGGATTACGACCGTCCTGTATAGGCCATGATTAGACTCAGTAAGACCGGTCCTTTCTGTTACCGCATTCAAAACAGTCTGGTAATTGCATGTCACCAATGTATTACCTCCACCGGCACAGACTGAAGAGAAATATGTATCCTTCGTTATGCCGGAACTTGTCACATCAGTCCCTTCATCCTTGGAGGCATAAGTCAGCATATACACATCAAATCTGTCTTTAAATGACTTGTATGGTTCGATTGCAAAGAAGCTGTTCATTGCGGAACGGGCGCTCTTCTCAAACTTTCCGCCCTCACGCAGATCCTTCTGCTGATATCCGTCTCCCACGATCACAATATTCAGCGGAGTATATCCTGCAGAGGCCTTGTTCAGCATGACCACATCACCATCTTCATAATACTGTGCCACACCCTGACGTTCAAAAGAAACATCGTAATAGAAGACCATATCTCCGGACATCGGCACAAGAGCACCCTCTTCCTCGCTCACAAACATGAATGTATTGTCATAATCCATGTCCGCTCTCATCGTATTGGCAGATGAATTTGATGTAAATATGAATGTACCCGTCTCTGTTGAAGCTACAGGACGTCCACCGTCCATCGTTACATTATAAAGTCCAACATCAGACCCTTCAAGGTCGGTTTGCGGCAATGTAAGTTCCAGATTACCGGTAGACTGATTATACTGAGCCTTTACAGCATATTCCAATCCTGACGAAGGGGAAAGTCCATAAATCAGGTAACCGCCATCCTTCTCATTATCCATCTTGATTTCAATGCTGCGGGAGAAAGGTTCTCCGCTGATGCGATCACTGCCATTCATTTTCCAGATTCCTACATATTCCTGGTAACAAGGGAATGAATCTGTTCCGAATTGAACAATGTATGCCGTCTTTGAAAAGAGGGTCGTATTCCACTTGTCACGGGCCTCAACACTGATTGCAGCAGTTCTCGCAGACGCTCCCGTATTTGGAGCTGCTTTGAAGTTGGTTCCTCCAGAATTGCTGAGCCAGTCTGCTCCGCTGATGATATTGAAATAATATCCGTAATAATCCACTATTTCAATTTCCAGATCAAAATCGCCTCCGCTTGCCGGAAGCGGAGCAACTGTTGCAACCTCAAACACGCCCTTCTCATTGAATGTCAACACTTTAGTCAATGTACCTTCACCATAGTCAAGATAAACGAAAAGTTTTTGAATGGACACATCATAATTCTCATTGATTTCCACGTTTATGGATCCGTTGCCATAAGCCGGACGATGGTTCACAGAAACTTTACCGATGTATTTGTTGCCGAATACCGAAACATCAGCGACACCGGTTGATGATGAAAACTGATATGTAATGGATGCAGAGGATCCCGGCACTACATTCTTGCTGTAGGAAAGCGAAAGTGTCGCTGTCTTTGAAATCGGAACAGTGAAGGTCGCCCCATCAGTCAGAGTAAAGGTGACATCATCATCTGTCTTCACGACATCGGCAACAGAAACAGAAGAAACTGTATCTGACAATGTAACTTCAAGTTCATCCCAAGACTTACCGCCATCAACCGACACATACCACTTTTCATTTTCTATCTTAAGTCGAGGCGTATGTCCATTTCTTGAAGCAGCCAACTTATCACCTTGAGAATCAAGCATATATTGTCCATTTATAGTCCACCAGAAGCCATCATTATCTTCCTTGATTGAAATAAGAATCCCGTCAGGCTGATCAGAAGACGAAGCGTCAGATGACAGATTGAATGTTATAGACTCAGAATTTTTAAATGTGATGACATAGCCTGAAACATTCCCTGCATCATCTAGAATCTCAGACACTCCGGTTATTGACTCACGTGCCTGCAGTTGGCCCATCAGATTCTGCAGCGAGACTATCTGTTCGTTGATTGCAGCGCAATCCTTGGCGAGTTGTTCAATCTGAGTCCTGATATCATCAAGTTCCTCATCATATCCGGACAGATCAGCACAAGAATATGCAAGTATGACACTTGCCAGTATGTATATAAATTTCTTCATCAATTTACTTAATATCAGCAATTCGAGCCTTCATCGATGAATCAAAGCTCAATAACCTCCAATCAGCATCAGCCGCGCCTTCAACTGTAAAGATGATGAACGCACGCTGCTTGTTCAAACTGACTCCTGAACGTGTCTGGATCTTGATCATTCCATTCTTTGCATCCGTTGACACAACCTCAGATGCCTCAACATCAGAATCATCAACAATAACACTGACATTCTTGAGTGCAGTATACGTCAAGGTTATCACATCTCCCGGATTGTGAACGACATCCGGACTATCCACTGAAACGGAAATGTATGAATCATATGCTGCAGGCAAGGTGATTTTCTGACCGTCAGACAAAGTGATGACAACTTTGGATGCATCCGACAGATCAACATTGCGGAACACATAACCATCAACCTGCATTACAGGTATGTCAGCCAACAACTCCCACATATCTCCCCCATCATAGGACACATACAGTTTGTCTCCATCTGTCTTCAGCTTAGGAGTCTTGCCGTCTGCCCCGGTTGGAATCCTGTTTCCCGCATCATCAGTAATATACTCACCGTCACATGTCCAGTAATATGATCCATCTTCAGCAAGCCTGACTGAAATTACAGGTGCATATTGTCCGTTGGTCTCATTATCAGGTAGCCAGATGGTAATGGAAGGCTGTGTAAGGAAACTTATCACATAGCCGGTAACCGTGCCATCGGGGCCTTGAACTGGATTGACGTCAGTGACGTAATCTCTATTATTCAATGCAGACATAGCCTCATCCAGAGTCTCAAGAGAGTTATTCATGGAAATGCACTGCTGCTGAAGCTGAGCCAGCTGGTTTTTAATGTTCTCTATTTCAGCATCAATGTACTTGGTATCAGTACATGACACAAAGATAGCTGTGGAAAAAGCCACAGCTACAAATGTCTTAAATCTCATGTTATAATGATTTTATCAATTCAGTGAAGAGAATGGTCATCTTATCAGCTGCCGCATCTGCTGCATGAACTACATCATCTGCATCGTTGAAGTAATCCTCTGCATAATCATCATGCGCCTCATTTGTAATGACTGACATACCAAATACAGGAATATCCGACTGACGTGCAACGATAACCTCAGGTATTGTCGACATTCCGACTGCATCAGCTCCGATGAGACGGAAATACTTATATTCTGCAGGTGTCTCATAAGACGGACCTGTACCTGCGAAATAAACGCCACTCTTGAGCTCGATGCAATGTCTTGCTGCTATTTCAAATGCTCTTCTGCGGAGTTCCTTGTCATAAGGGCGGGTCATATCCGGGAATCGAGGACCGAACTCAGGCATATTTGGTCCTACGAGAGGATTCGGAAGATGATTGATATGATCGTTGATGACCATGAGATCACCAACCTTGAAATCGAAATTCACACCACCTGCCGCATTGGAAACAAAGAGATACTGAATGCCAAGAACCTTCATCACACGGATCGGTAAAGTGACAAGTTCCATTGTATATCCTTCATAGTAATGAAAGCGGCCCTGCATCGCGAGCACAAATTTTCCGCCAAGTTCACCTGCTATAAAATTTCCCTTATGTCCGACTGCAGTTGAAACCGGGAAACCTGGTATATCTTTATATGGAATCGTAATGCTGTTCTCGATCTTGTCAGCAAGTTTTCCGAGACCACTGCCAAGAACAATACCTGCGAAAGGTTTTCTTCCGTCAAGCTTTGCTGCAACATAATCAGCAGCAGTCATGATTTTTTCTACTCGTGAATCCATAACTCATTCATATATTTTCTTGCGTTTTCAATAATATCCCTTTCACCCTCGACGACTCTGTTCCTCATGATGAATCTTCCATCACAGATGACGGATTCAATACAGTCGGAATGAGCCGAATAGATGAAATTTGCAAGGAAAGTTCCAAGAGACAGGAACTGATATCCTTCAGTATTTACAATAAGAATGTCTGCCAGAGCACCAGGTTCGATGCGACCTGTGTCAAAACCGAGAGCCTTTGCAGCGTTTGATGTAGCCATGCATGCAAGATCCTTCAGCGGCATAGCAGAGGGGTCTTCTCTCCAAGCCTTCTGAACTATCGCAGATGTCTTCATCGCCTCCAACATGTCGAGGTTGTTTGACGATCCGCATCCATCGGTACCAATACATACATTAGCTCCTGCATCCTTGAGCTCCTGATATCTGAAACGATAGCCGGAAGCGAGTTTCAGATTCGAATTGATGTTATGCACGCATGTCACTCCCCTTTCACCAAGTATTCTGACATCATTATCGGAGAGCCATAAAGTATGCGCAGCAATCACATCCGGACCAAGCACCCCAAGACTGTCAAGGTACTCTACAGGGGACATTCCACCATGCTCTCTCATGCAATCTTCGACCTCTTTTCTGGTTTCAGAGAGATGTATATGGATTCTCATTCCATGCTTACGAGCAAAATCCACGGCCCAAAGCATCATAGGCTCCCTTACGGAATATATGGCATGTATTGAGATCAGCAATTGGGCCCTGTCATCCCAATCTTTTGACTTCTCATACATCTCAAGACACAGAACCTTTTGTCTCTCAGACTCTTCTGAATCATTCTTATCCAATACGACACATGAGATTGCCGGTCTCATGCCGAGTTCGATTGCAGCCTTATATGCCGCCGGCATGAACCAATACTGATCATTGAACGAAGTAGTACCCGTCTTGATCATCTCAAGACATGCAACCTTTGTAGCATGATAGACATACTCTTCATTGATATTTTCTTCGACCTGCCAGATACGGTCGATCCACTCATGGAACGCGATATCTTCGCCGACACCCTTCATCATGTACATTCCAGCATGCGTATGCATGTTTACAAGACCGGGAAAAGCTGCTCTTCCTGTACAATCTATCTCCTCAGTTCCTTCAGGTATAGAAAGTGCCACATCCGCCGGAACAACTTGAGCAATACGCTTGCCTTCTATCAGAATGTTCGACGCAACTCCTTCAACAGCAATGTTTTTCAACAAAATAGCGCTCATATAATACAAACGGTTTAAGCTCTCAAAGATATACAAATAAAAGTTTATCCGCAAATACCGCAACGAATATACCGTACATAATCAGGATATTTTCAAATTAATTTGACATTTTAAATTTATTGTCTTACTTTTACTTGATTTTTGAAAGCAAAAAAAGCTAAAAAGAACACAAAATAACACAAACCACTTAAAACTACTAATAATGGCATTCAAAGGCGCAATCGAAGTAGATACGCAGAAGTGCAAAGGCTGCGGTGTCTGCGTTGAAAACTGTCCGACCAAGAGCATCGAGCTCTCAAAGATGGTCAACAGCAAGGGTTACAATTATGCCGAAATGGTGGGAGAAGCATGCATAGGATGTTCAAACTGTGCTATCGTTTGTCCTGATTCGGTCATTACTGTTTATCGAGTTAAAATCTAAAGATATGGCAGAGAAAATTCTGATGAAAGGAAACGAGGCGATTGCCATATCGGCAATTCGCAACGGTGCGGACGGATATTTCGGATATCCTATCACTCCGCAGTCTGAGGTAATGGAAACCCTCATGAAGGAGAGACCATGGCTCACAACAGGAATGGTTGTGCTTCAGGCAGAAAGTGAGACTTC
>JAEIGA010000655.1_pt1 | contig 51111 bp, 45 predicted proteins | sample 9270691 | NCBI WGS metagenome assembly JAEIGA01 (sample SAMN17057246, study PRJNA624740) | gut metagenome | biome: biome; isolation source: fecal sample | host: Bos grunniens | place: China: Xizang | collected 2019 | reverse complement strand
TTTGATTTCAACCTCTGCCATAGTCTTATCGGTTTATAAGTTTCTCTTTAACTGCTTTAAGTACCTCATCTGGTGAGAACAACATACCACCCATACGGCCGTAGTGCTCTACTGGAGCCTTGCCATTAACTGCAAGACGAACATCCTCAACCATCTGACCTGCGTTGAGCTCAGCACAGAGGAAGCCCTTCACGCCACGAGCAGCAAGCTCCTCGATAGGCTTCTTAGGGAATGGGTAGAGAGTGATAGGACGCAACAAACCGAGCTTGATACCCTCAGCACGTGCCATCTCAACAGTTGCTGAGCAGATACGTGATGATGAACCAAACGCAACGATAACATACTCAGCATCGTCGCACTGGATAGCCTCGTAGCGAACCTCGTTCTCCTCCAAAGTGCGATACTTAGCCTGGAGACGCTGGTTGTTAACCTCCATAACCTCAGACTTGAGCTCGAGTGATGTGATCACGTTACGCTCGCGGTCGTCAGTCTTACCGATGAGAGCCCAGCTCTTGCACTCTGCAGCGATCTCCTCCTTAGTCTTGCGAGGACGCTGTGGAGCGAGAACCACCTTCTCCATCATCTGACCGATACAACCGTCAGCGAGGATCATAGCTGGGTTACGATACTTGAATGCAAGGTCGAACGCATCAGCTACGAAGTCGTGCATCTCCTGAACTGAGTTAGGAGCCAATACGATGAGGTGGAAGTCACCGTGAGCACCACCCTTACAAGCCTGGAAGTAGTCAGACTGTGAAGGCTGGATAGTACCGAGACCTGGACCACCACGCTGGCAGTTTACGATAACACAAGGGAGCTCAGCACCTGCAAGGTAGCTCAAACCCTCTGACATAAGGCTGACACCAGGTGATGATGACGATGTCATCACACGCTTACCGGTAGCAGCACCACCGTAAACCATATTGATTGAAGATACCTCAGACTCTGCCTGAAGAACAACCATACCTGTTGTCTCCCAAGGCTTCTCCTCCATAAGTGTCTCCATAACCTCCGACTGAGGAGTGATGGGGTAGCCGAAATAGCCGTCGCAACCGTAGCGAATTGCTGCGTGAGCAATCACCTCGTTGCCCTTCATAAGTTTTACCTCTTTCTCTGCCATAGTTTACTCGAATTTTTGGCGATACACCGTTAGACAACTATCCGGACAGATGATTGCACAAGAAGCACAACCAATGCAATTATCCGGCTCAACCATCTTAGCGAAGGGATAACCCTTGCCGTTTACTTCAGTCGATAAACCGAGCACATTTGTAGGACAAGATGCTACACAAACACCACAACCCTTGCAATGCTCTGTATCGACGACAACTGTTCCTTTGATTTTTGCCATACGACAGTAGTTTTATAGATTGTTAATAGATCGGTTTTATCTTAATACGGAATTAACCAAACAAATGTACACATAATTTCGCAAACTACCTACGATTTTTTGAAATATTTTTTACTCTCGATGCTATTTAGCTGAGATATTGCACATTTCGCTAACTACGTCCAGAGCCCTACGATGTGAGCTCATCGTAGATTTTGTCGTATAGCTGGTCAAGCAGTTCGCTATTGGCGATTATTGCTCTCAGCTGTTCGAGACGCTTGGCATTCTCCGATTCGGCAATCCAGAGGCGTAGGTAGCCTCCATAGTTATACTTCTCCTGAAGGTGCTCAACCATACGTTCGCGACCCTCCTCGCGACTCAGCGTAGGGTAGTTTGTTAGCGTAAATTGTATCGTACGGCGAATGATGGTCTCGGGGTCTATGACTCTATCCGCCTCAGCCACTATGCGTCCATAGATGGTGCGTGGCTCGCTCTTCGACGATGCACGATGATCCTCTGCAGCCTCGGCCATCGTCACTAGCTGGTCGTGGGTGAACCATCGCCTTAGCACAACATCGTTTAGCATAATCTCTTTCGATGCGGTGTGGTGGTGTTCGCGACCATTGCATAGTCCTGTGTCGTGGTATGCAGCGATGACGTAGACCATCTCCTTGTCTACGTCGTAGTGCTCGGCCAGGGTCATACTCTGCTCGATGACCGTAGTGACGTGGTCACGACGATGTGCCGCGTCGAAGGTGTCATAGCGAGGTATTATCTCACGCTCAACGTAGTCTATTATCTCACGACGTACCATCATCCCACTACTGCTACTACGAGGTCTTCACGCTTCAAATACTTCTCGGCCAAACGCTGAATATCGCGTGGGGTGATTGCGAAAATATGCTCCACACTCTGCTGCGTGGCACTATTGTCCATTCCACACATTATGTTCTCAATCGTAACGTCGGCAATGCCAAACGGTCCGTCGAGTATGCGGAGTATCTCGCCAATCATCACATTCTTGACCATCTGCAACTCATCCTCGTCGATTGTCTCCTGGCGTAGTCGCTCTATCTCGTAGAATATCTCACCAAGGGCATCGTCACGGTGTTCGCGTGCCACCTGAGTAGCTATGGCGAGGTATCCCTCCTTGTCGAAGTTGACCATTGCTGCCATCACGCCATAGGTGTAGCCGTGCTCCTCGCGTAGGTTCTGCATCAGTCGCGAGCCGAAGTATCCGCCGAGTATCGCTGCCACCACCTGCATACCTACAAAGTCGGGGTGTGAACGTCCAAAGAGCAGACGGCCTATGCGTAGCGACGACTGTAGTGCCGAGTCGATGTTTCGCTCTGCGTAGTGGGTGGTCTTAGGCTCAGGGAACTCTGGTGTATGGCTCTTGCCTGCGGGGAGTGCCGATGCTATCGACTCTATCTTGCGTAGCACCTCAGGAGTGATATGTCCGCTACACACCACAAAGCAGTTTTCTGCGGTATATAGCTTAGCGAATAGCTCCCTGAGGTCGGCCGTTGTAAGTTCGTCGTAGAGCTCTTCTGAGGCTGATGCACCGTAGGGGTGTTCGCCACCAAAGAGTGTCTGGGCAAAGAGCTCTCGCGACTGCACGTCGATCTTCTGACGCTCAATCTTGAGGCTCTGCTTGCGTTTGTTGCGATATATCTCGAACTCTCGCTCGGGGAATGTCGGGCGAAGTAGAATCTCCTCTGCCACCTCGGCTGTGGGCTCGAAGAACTTGAGCAGCGAGCAGAACGATATGTAGGTGTAGTCGCGGTCGATGTTGACATCGAAGTACGAGCCGTAGAAGTCAAAAGTCTCGGCTATCTGCTGTGCTGTCAACTGCTCGCTGCCCTCGCCCAGCATATTTGCTGTGGCCGATGCTGCGAGTGGCTTATGCTGCATAGATGTGCCAGCGTGGAACACAAAGGTGAAGCGTACCACCTCGAAGTCGTTGCTCTCAAGACGGTAGATCTTCACGCCATTCGATGTTGTGCTGAGTAGTGCTCGTGGCATCTCCACGCTACGTGGTATTACTATGTCGGGTTGTGGTCTCATAATTCACAGTGTGTTGGCTATCGCTTTGCACGATAGATGAGTGTTGAGGAGTTGTGTTGGTCGAAGCAGCGTCGTGAGAACTCCATAATCTCGTCGCGTGTGAGCGAGCGGTAGACCTCTGCCTCGCGGTTGAGGAGTGTTATGTCGCCCGTCATAGCGTAGAAGCAGAGGTTTAGTGCCTTGTTCATAATGTTTATCTCGCCCATCAGCATATTTGCTTCGAACTTGTTCTTGACCTTCTCCAACTCGTAGTCCGAGATGTTGCCCTCTGCGAGGTCTTGTAGCTCGCCCAGCAGTGCCGCCTCTGCCTCCTCTTCCGATGTTTCGGGCATAAGTCTACCTTTTATTATAAATAGGCCGCGGTCGATGCTTCCTGTGATGTAGCTGTTTACGCTTGTGAAGAGTCCTTGCTTCTTGACGAGCCTATTTACCAGGCGTGATGATTCGCCACCTGCCAGCAGGTCGGAGCATAGGTCGCCCAGGAAGAAGTCGTGCGATAGTCGGTCGCCCATATGGAAGGCTATCGTGATGTCTGTCGCAGGCACATCACGCTCCACCTCCAAGCGTCGTGGCTCACGCTGCTCGGGTTCTTGAGGTATCGGAGCTATCTCGCCACCAGAGTCCTCTATCGAGCCGAAGTACTCCTCTGCCAAGTCGAGCATCTCCTCCTCGTCGATGTCGGCCGATATGGCGAGTATGGCACGCGAAGGTCGATAGTGTAGCTTGTAGAAGCTGCGTACATCCTCCAACGTGGCACGCTCGATGTGGTCTGGCGATATGCCTATTGTTGCCCAGCGGTAGGGGTGTACCTTGTATGCTAGGTCGCGTAGAAGGAGTTGCTCGTCGCCATATGGCTGGTTGAGGTATCGCTGCTTGAACTCCTCGATTACTACCTGCTTTTCGGTCTGGTAGGCCTCCTCCGAGATGTTGAGGTTTACCATACGGTCGCTCTCGAGCCATAGGGCAGTGCGGATGTTCTCCTTGGGGAGCGTTATGTAGAACGAGGTGTAGTCGTTGTTCGTGAAGGCGTTGTTCTCGCCACAGGCCATCTGTACGGGTATGTCGAACTCGGGCACCTGGTGCGTGCCACGAAACATAAGGTGCTCGAAGAGGTGTGCAAAACCAGTTTTCGATGGCTCCTCGTTACGAGCTCCTACCATATATAATATATTAATAGCCGCCAGCTTCGACGCCCTATCGCGATTCACCAACACCCGCAGGCCATTGGCCAATGTTCTCTCTTTATATTTTATCATATTGTCGCTTATGTGCTATTTAGCCTCTATGTGTGGCTTTATCTGCTTCTTGTATCTGCTCCAATTGGGGTCTTTCTTATATAGCTTTACCGACTTCTTTGGTACATATATCTTTGCCTCTTTGGTAATGCCTAAGAGTTGGATTGCAGGAGGTGTCATCGCAAGGCAGGTTAACGAAGTCAGGTTGAAGCAATTTAGAGCATTCTCCCCAATTTGTGTTACACCCTCGGGGATGGTTATGCTTGTTACGCCACTGCAACCATAGAATACACTCTCTCCAATCTCTGTGACGCTATTAGGCATAACAATGCTTGTCAGGTTGCTGCACCCATAGAACACCCCACTTCTAATCTTGGTGACTCCCTCGGGAATAGCATATTCGGTTAGTTCATCGCCAATAAATATAGAAAGTTCTCCATCTATGATTAAGCATCTTCCGTCGGCTGATGCATTTGCTCCGTAAAATGCTATGTTATTGACCTTGTCTTTGAAGTAATCGTAGCAATATCCGTTCGATACCTTAACACTCTTTAGGCTGCTGCAATCCTCGAATGCATCATCTTCAATGTGTCTTACGCTATTTCCAATAGTAATGCTAGTTAGGCTGCTGCAACCATAGAATGCACCATATCCAACGCTTGTTACGCTATTGGGAATAGTAATGCTTGTTAGGCTGCTGCAACCATTGAATGCTCTTAATTCAATGCTTTTTACACTATCAGGAATAGTAATGCTTGTTAGTCTGCTGCAACCACGGAATGCATCACTTCCAATGCTTGTTACGCTATTCGGAATAGTAATGCTAGTAAGGTGGTTGCAACCCCAGAATGCACCATCTCCAATGCTAGTTACGCTATTGGGAATAGTAATGCTTGTTAGTCTGCTGCAATTGTAGAATGCACCAATGCCAATCTTAGTTACGCTATTGGGAATAGTAATGCTTGTTAGGCTACTGCAACCTACGAATGCCCCACCTCCAATTGTAGTTACACTATCGGGAATAGTTATGCTTGTTAGGCTGCTGCAACCCGCGAATGCATTCTTTTCAATGCTAGTTACACTCTCTGGAATAGTAATGCTTTTTAGGCTGCTGCATTTATAGAAGGTGTTCTCTCCAATACTTGTTACGCAATTAGGAATAGTAATGCTTGTTAGGCTTTCGCAACCCTTGAATGCACTATATCCAATGCTAGTTACGCTATCGGGAATAGTAATGCTAGTTAGGCTGCTGCAATCCTTGAATGCAGACGCTACAATACTTGTTACGCTTTCGGGAATAGTAATGCTAGTTAGGCTGCTGCAACCCTCGAAAGCCCCATATCCAATGCTAGTTACGCTATTGGGGATAGTGTAAGAGGTTAATCCCGCAGGGGCAAATGTAATTAGCTCTCCATCTTTAATCAAGCATCTGTCATCACTCGATGCAAACTTGCCGTTAAATGATTTTAAACTGCTACAACCAGCGAATGAGCTACCTCCAATGCTAGTTACGCTATCGGGAATAGTAATGCTTTTTAGGCTGCTGCAACCATCGAATGCCCCCAATCCAATGCTAGTTACGCTATTGGGAATAGTAATGCTCGTTAGGCTGCTGCAACCCTTGAAAGCCCAATGTCCAATGCTAGTTACGCTATTGGGAATAGTAATGCTTTTTAGGCTGCAGCAACCATCGAATGCCTCCCATCCAATGCTAGTTACGCTATTAGGAATAGTAATGCTTTTTAGGCTGCTGCAATTCTTGAATGCATATGCTGGAATTGATGTTAGTGCTTTGTTAAACAATATTACGCCCTTATTGTTAATGAAGTTATGTAATGCGACTCCATCTAGTTCGCTTCTGAGCTTGATAGGTTTGCCATCAGTAGTGGTATACCATATTTCGATATTTGATATTTTATTAGGGTCCTGACGCTCTCCTGTTTCGGGACTATACCAATAAATATGGTTTTTATACTCCTTAAAATTGGGGTCGTTTATATATTTCGAGTACGCTGATATAGGTACATACAATTTAACGTTTTTGAGGGGTTGCCAAATAGGATCGTACAAATATTCTTCGGCACTATCGACACCAAAATATGAAAATGTACTTTCTGTAATTGCTGGAGGTGTGAGCGATTTGAATGTTACACTCTCTAAATTGTGGCAACTACCGAAAGCGGCCCATCCGATCGTCGTTACGCTCACGGGGATAGTAATGCTAGTTAGGCTGCTGCAACCCTCGAATGTCTTCTCTCCAATGCTAGTTACGCTATTGGGAATAGTAATGCTCGTTAGGCTGCTGCAATCGTAGAATGCAAACCCTCTAATGCTAGTTACGCTATTAGGAATAGTAATGCTTGTTAGGCTGCTGCATTTACAGAATGCATACTCTCCAATGCTAGTTACGCTATTGGGAATAGTTATGCTTTTTAGGCTGCTGCATTTACAGAATGTATACTCTCCAATGCTAGTTACGCTATTGGGAATAGTGTAAGAGGTTAATCCCGCAGGGGCAAATGCAATTAGCTCTCCATCTTTAATCAAGCATCTGCCATCACTCGATGCAAACTTGCCGTTAAATGATTTTAAACTGCTGCAACCCTGGAATATCTTCTCTCCAATGCTAATTACGCTATTAGGAATAGTAATGCTTGTTAGGCTGCTGCATTTCCAGAATGACCACTTTCCTATGCTAGTTACGCTATTAGGAATAGTAATGCTTGTTAGGCTGCTACATCCCCAGAATGCATCCTCTCCAATGCTTTTTACGCTATTAGGAATAGTTATGCTTTTTAGGCTGCTGCAATTGTAGAATGCACACTCTCCAATGCTTGTTACGCTATTGGGAATAGTAATGCTTGTTAGGCTGCTGCATCCCCAGAATGCATCCTTTCCAATGCTAGTTACGCTCTCTGGAATAGTAATGCTTGTAATATTTGTTAAACCAAAATAGGGGCAGTTTATCCACTCATATCCGGATTTGGTAATCTTTAATTTTCCAATGCCGTTCTGATATGTGGAGCTAACAATACTATTTTTATATACAATAGGTTTACCATCCTTAGTGGTGTACCAAATTTCATTGTTGGGAGGGGTCTGGGCGTATGCCAACGAGATAGTTGTTATAAGGGCCAGAAGCAGGGTTATGATTTTTCGTGCCATAGTATTAGATAAGATAATTTTTATTCTATTCACAAATATACAAAAATTTTGGAAAGTTCGGTTGGCAGTATCACGAATTATTTATAATTTTGTGTTAGCTAAAACTATAACTACTCGAAAATGTCAAAGTCACAGAGTGTCGAGACTTCTAAAGTGAAGTCGTGGTTTAAAACCTATGTTGTTGATGCCCTTAGCTTTATGGCTATGGGTCTTTTCTGCTCATTGATACTTGGTCTTATCATCAAGCAGCTATCGCTCATCCCTGGTCTCGATATGTTGGCCGATATTGCCGCAGTGCTTCAGTCGCCAGCGGTTGTCGGTGGCTCGATAGGTCTTGCCATTGGCCTCGGTCTTAAGCGTGATCCGCTTGTGACGATTTCGGCCGTCGCTGTGGGTGCTCTGGGTTATCAGTTTGGTGGCCCTGTGGGTGCCTATCTCAGCTCGATTGTAGGTATTGAGCTTAGCTCGCTGGTGTCGAAGCGTACGCCCGTAGATATCATTCTTACGCCACTTGTTGCGGTGGTTGTGGGTGGTTTGTTTGCCAAGTATTGCTGTGCTCCTATCAACGAGTGGATGATGTCGCTCGGTGCTGTTATCGAGCGTGCTACGCAGCTTAATCCATTCATTATGGGTGTTGTGGTGTCTGTTATGGTAGGCTGCATACTTACGCTACCTATTAGCTCGGCAGCATTGTGTATCTCGATAGGTATCAGTGGCTTAGCGGCAGGTGCTGCAACTGTGGGTTGCTGTGCTCAGATGATTGGCTTTGCCGTCATCAGCTTTAAGGATAATGGCTTCGGAGGTCTTGTGTCGCAGGGCCTCGGCACGTCGATGTTGCAGATTGGCAATATCGCCCGCAAGCCGATTATCTGGCTTGCACCTACGCTTACCTCTGCAATACTTGGCCCAGTGTCGACAATGTGGCTCAAAATGACGAACAACGCCGCGGGTGCTGGTATGGGTACTGCGGGTCTCGTAGGTCCTATCGGCTGTTGGGACTCTATGGCGGCAACTACCGACCATACGTTGCTCCTTGCAGAGATTGTTGGTCTATATTTTGTTGCCCCTGCGGTGCTGAGCCTTGCAATTCACTATGTTATGAAGCGTCTCGGTTGGGTTGCGGATGGCGATATGGCTCTCAAGTGATAGTCCTCGTTGCGTTCAAAAATAGATGTTCCCGACCGCGTCTGTGGTCGGGAACACTTCTATTTTGAGGTGTATGATTTAGATGAGTCGCACCGATTCGGTTGTCATCTCGCAACTCTCGCCATCGAGGATGGTGATGTGTTGAATTGTTGCGAAGCCTCGTTTGGTGCTATCGGCAGTGATTAGTCTGTCGATGCTTATATCTTCGCCGAACGACTCTAAAAGTGAGATGTTTAGCGTTGTTGAGGCGATGCTCTTCCACTCACTTGAGTTGTTGCTGTATGCCGAGTAGTCGCCCCACGAAGTATCCTTTGAAGAGTTGTGGGTGTATACTCCGAGCTCATCTTTGCCATCGAGGTTTATATCGCCGAGGTGTGTGAGGTGGCTTAGGCGGCGTGACGACACTTTTGTTGCAATACTCTCATTGTCGAATGTTATCTCATAGCTCTCGGCGATATGCTGCTCAGGTGTCAGTGAGTCGCCAGCAATGGTATATGCTGGTGTGTGGTAGAGTGTGGCACGCTCGGTGTTGCCGTCGCCATCGAAGTCGCCTGCGATGCTCTCCAGAGCCTTAGCTTGCGGAATAGTGTTGTGGGCCTCTGTCTCTCTTGTCTCGTCGTTGTTCGATGCTGCGAATGGTAGGCAGGATGTGAGGCATAGGGGTAGTAGTGTTAAAATTGTTGTAAGTCTCATCATCTAACTATTTTGTTCTTTTTCTTCTCTCTCACGCAGCATTCGCGATATCTCGGCGATGTTGCGAAATAGTGCCCACATCACTGTCGAACCGAGAAATATTCCCACGCCCGAAACTATCGACAATATGGTGATATGCTGAATGTTATCTTTGAGAAATATTGGCGATATGAGTGCTCCAAAGCTGCAGAATATGCCAAGTATTAGGAGTATGTCAGCTGCGTTGATAAGCACCGACTCGCGGAAGATATATTTTCGCTTTTGCTGTGGTGCTGCCACCTCATTGCTCTCGACTACTATGGCCTCGTCTGCCTCCTCTGTGGCCACCTCCTCGGGTCGCTCAGCAGAGCATCTTGGGCACTTTGTGAGGTCGTACTGAACCTCGGTGTTACAGTTGCGGCATAGCCAGCTCTTGCTCTCTGTGTTCATTGCTGCTGTGAGTTACGAGTGGGTGATGTCGCAGCCTGCACAGTTGCCACTGCAAATGTTGTCGTTGTCGCAGTCATTGAGTCCCATATCCTCGCGTGTCTCCTGCACGGCACACTTGATGCCCATCTTCTGCATATTAGGGTTTGTCGAGATCTCGGACTCTATGTGGTGGCCCTTGATGATGTAGGTTAGCGACATAGCGAGTGCGAAAAATCCCACTACGACAATTGCTGCAATGATTGTGATAAGTAATGTTGACATCGCTTTTGTTAAAAACTTAGTTTTTAGTTGGTTTTTCGGCTGCAAATTTATATATTTGCAGTTGATTTTGCAAATGTTATAGCTCGTTGTTAGATGACGGCTGTATGTAATTGTTTTATACTTACTTGGTTAGTGTATGAAGATTATTATCGCAGGAGCTGGAGATATGGGTACGCATCTGGCCAAGATGCTCAGTGGTAACGGCCACGAAATCACCGTCGTCGATGTCGACTCTAAGGCCTTGGCCGAGATCGACAGCCTTGTCGATGTTGTTACTGTTGAGGGCGACACCACCCAGTTTTCGGTGTTGCGTAAGTCGGGCGTGAGAAAGTGTGACCTCTTTATAGCCGTGCGTTCTGTCGAGAACGACAATATCCTCTCGGCTGTTGTGGCTAAGCAGATGGGTGCCAAGAAGGCTATCGCTCGTGTCGATAGTAGTGAGTATCTCGAGCCTAATAGCAAGGAGGTGTTCATCGATATGGGTATCGACTACATCTTCTATCCCGAGCATATTGCTGCCCGCGAGGTTATCAACCTCCTGGGCCACACCTCCACTACCGAGTATGTCGAGTTCTCGGGAGGAAAGCTCTCGCTTATTGCCTTTCGCCTGGAGCTCACCTCGCCACTGCTTGGAGCTAAGGTTATCGACGAGAGTATTGACGAGGATATCGATTTTCGCACTGTGGCTATCGTGCGTGGCTCGCAGACCATCATTCCTAAGCCCGATGACCACTACGAGGAGGGCGATATGGTCTATGTCATCGTTCGTAACAATGCCACGCAGCGTGTTCTTGAGCAGTCTGGTCGCAACGAGGTTACAATCCGTAATATGATGATTCTTGGCGGCTCGCGTATCGGTGTACGTATCGCCTCAGAGTTGCAGAACGATGTCAATGTGAAGCTTGTGGACTATAATGCCGATAAGGCCTTTCGTCTTGCTGAGTTTCTTGATAAGACGTTGATTATCAATGAGGATGGTCGCGATACAGAGGCTATGATCGAGGAGGATATTGCAGGTATGGATGCCTTCGTTGCAGTTACTGGTCGCAGCGAGACTAACATTTTGGCTGCGATGCTTGCCAAGCGTATGGGTGTAAAGAAGGTCATCGCCGAGGTTGAGAATATCAACTATATATCGTTGGCCGAGAGTATCGGTGTCGACACCATCATCAACAAGAAGTTTATCACCGCATCTAACATCTTCCGCTTCACTATGGCCACTGACGTCCAGACAGTTAAGTGCTTGACAGGTAGCCAGTCGGAGGTTATGGAGTTTATTGTTAAGCCAAACTCGCCTGCCACAAAGGGTGCCATCAAGGATATTGGCTTCCCCGACGATGCCATCATTGGCGGTGTGGTGCGTGGCGATAGAGTATTTATCGCTGTCGACGACACACATATCAATGCCTACGACCGTGTTGTGGTATTCTCGATGCCAGACTCTGTGATGCGTGTTGCGGAGTACTTTAATTAGTAGAAAATAGAAGAATAAAATATATAAAATACTAACCACTATGTACATAGCTATTGCTGGTAATATCGGTAGCGGCAAGACAACGCTTACTGAGATACTTACCAAACGTTATGGAGCCAAGGCTTACTACGAGAACCTTGCTAACCCATATATTAGCGACTTCTATGAGGATATGGGACGTTGGTCGTTCCACCTCCAGCTCTGGTTTTTGGGTAGCCGCATTCAGCAGACTCTCGAGATGCTTGCCGATGGCTCGGAGAATATCGTGCAGGACCGCACAATATATGAGGATGCTCACATCTTCGCTAACAATCTTCACGCTATGGGTCTTATGGCGAGTCGCGACTTCGAGACCTATATGAAGATGTTCAACATCGAGCAGGATCTTCTCCCTAAGCCCGATGTGCTAATTTATCTCAAGGCGAGCGTCCCTACGCTTATCTCGCAGATTAAGATGCGTGGCAGAGAGTATGAGCAGAATATCGACGAGGAGTATCTCAATCGTCTTAACGACAAGTATAACAATTGGATAGAGAATGTCTACGAGGGTCGTGTGCTTGTTGTCGATAAAGATACCGACGATTTCGTTGCCGATCCTTCGATCATCGACCGTATCTGTGCCGAGGTCGAGGAGATGTGTAGCGGTAAGCGACAGTTGTAGTTATGCGTACACCACTTCCCGAGGAGTTTAAACTCTCGATGGAGCGAGAGTTGGGTGCTGAGGCTGAGGAGCTGTTCGCAGCTCTCGACACTGAGCCACTTACCTCCATTCGTCTCAACCCGTTGAAGCCCGCCGAGGTATTCGATGGTGAGGCTGTGGGGTGGTCGCCTTGTGGTCGCTACCTTAGCTCGCGTCCCCAGTTTACGCTCGATCCGCTGCTTCACGGCGGTGCATACTATGTTCAAGAGGCCTCGTCGCAGTTCGTGGGCTATCTGTTGCGTGGTTTGGATCTTGAGGGATGTAGAGTCCTTGATATGTGTGCTGCACCTGGTGGTAAGAGCACGATTTACTCGACGCTCGTTGGCCGCTCGGGTCTTGTTGTGGCTAACGACATTAGCCGCAATAGAGCCCTGGCCCTTGCCGATAATGTGCAACGTTGGGGTGTTGGTAATGTGGTTGTTACGTGCAACCAGCCATCGCACATCGGCGAGTTTGAGCACTGGTTCGACGTCGTTGCTGTCGATGCCCCCTGCTCGGGCGAGGGTATGTTCCGCAAGATGGATGAGGCCCGCTCGGAGTGGTCGCCATCCTCTCCTGCACTATGTGCCGAGCGTCAGCGTGAGATTCTTGCCCAGGCGTGGCGAGCACTACGCCCTGGAGGTACATTGCTCTATAGTACTTGTACCTTCAATTCGCTTGAGGATGAGGGTGTTGTGGAGTGGCTCGTGTCGGAGTATGGCGATGAGTTAGATAGCTCTGGTAGGGTAGAGCTCGATGAGGGCTGGGGTATTGTGCGAAGCGACATAGGCCCTTTCCAGTGCTTCCACTTCTACCCACATAGGGCTCAGGGCGAGGGTTTCTTTGCCGCCGTTGCCCGTAAGGCTGATGGCCCAAGTCGTCGTACAAGCGTAAAGCCTCGCCGCAAGCTCTTCCAAATGCTTGCAAAGGGTGATGAGGCGGAGGTTGCTCGCTGGGTAGATTGCCCTGAGAGGATAAGCTTTAGGGTCGTTGGCGATATGATCTATGGCTACGACCGGAGTGTTGTCGACGATGTGGTGGCTCTCTCCGAGACGCTATCTGTTGTCTATTCAGGAGTCTCGTTCGGTCAGATTTTTAAGCGTAAGCTAAAACCCGAACACCCTCTTTCGCTCTATATTGGTATGAATACCGATGTAGTGCCGAGTGTCGAGGTCGATTTGGATACCGCCCTTGCCTTCTTGCGTCGTCAGGATATTGCTGCGGGAGAGTTTGAGGATGGTATCAACCGAGTTATGTATCGAGGTGTTGCCATTGGCTTTGTTAAGCGTATTGGTGCAAGGTGCAATAATATGTACCCCAAAGATTTAAGAATATTAAAACTCTAAAAAATATAGAGATGGCAAAATTACTTTACTCTATGGGTGAGGTCACAGAGATGTTCGATGTCAACGCATCGCTCATCCGATATTGGGAGTCGAAGTTCGACTGCATCAAACCTCATAAAAATAAGAAGGGTAACCGTATGTTTACCCCCTCTGATATCGAGAATTTCAAACTCATCTACCACCTTGTCAAGGAGAAGGGTATGACGCTCGAGGGTGCAAACAACACTATGAAGCGTCGTGGCAAGAAGGTTATGAGCGAGGTCTCTATCCTTGAGCGTCTGCAGAGTATTCGTGCTATGCTTGTCGAGGTGCGTGAGTCGTTGGGCGACAATAGCCCTATCGAGTATGAGGCACCTATCGAGGCTGTGTCAGAGCTAATTACCGATGTCGAGGCTGAGGCTAAGCGTGAGGTTGTAGCTGTTGCTACAGCTGTCGAGGAGCCCGCAGTTGAGACAGTTGCAGCCGAGGAGCCAGCTTCAGAGACTGTCGTTGTCGCGGAGCCACAGGCTGTGGTTGAGGAGCAGATCCTGGAGAGTGCTGAGAGTGTTGATGAGCCTCGCCGTCGTGGTCGTCCACGCAAGGCTGAGTCGGAGGAGCAGATAGAGGAGCGAGTGGCTACTCGTCGTCGTGCCAAGCGTTCGAAGGATGAGAATAAGGAGCTCTTCCCATTCTATGAGCAGTCGCTCTTCTAAATCTTGCGAGCTATGAAGATTCGAGATGTTGTAGCCGTTATCGAGGAGTTCGCTCCGCTCTCGCTACAGGCTTCCTACGATAACTCGGGACTCATCGTCGGCCGCCTCGATGATGAGGTGCATAAGGCTCTCTTGGCTGTCGATGTCACAGAGGAGGTTATGGACGAGGCTGAGCGTGAGGGTTGCGATATCATCATCACACACCACCCGATAATCTTTACACCGTTGAAGCGTTTCAACTCGGCAACCTACGTTGAGCGATGTGTCGAACGTGCTATACGTCGAGGTATTGCCCTCTATGCTTCGCATACTAACCTCGATAGTACTCGTGAGGGTATGAGTTGGCGAGTTGGCAAGATTGTTGGCCTTGAGCATATGCGTGTCCTTGAGCCGCAGCCAAACCGTGTCGATGTTGGCTTTGGTGTCGTTGGTGAGCTGCCTGCAGCCGAGGATGCTTATGCCTTTATGCGACGTGTTGCCCAGGCTCTCGATGTGCGTGCTGTGCGTCATAGTGATGTCACTGAGGTATGTCGCGAAATTCGCCGTGTGGCCATCTGCACAGGCTCGGGTCACTCGCTTATTAGCGATGCTATGGCGGCGAGTGCAGATATCTATATCACTGCCGATTTGAAGTATAACGACTTTATGGCTGGCGAGAATCGTATGATTTTGATGGATATTGGCCATTTTGAGAGCGAATTTTGTGCAATTAACATCTTAGATGATGTATTATCGAAAAATTTGTGTAACTTTGCCGTTCGCAAGAGCCTATGCTCTCGCAACCCTATAAACTATCTACTCTAAAAGAGTATTTTTCGGGACTGAAGAAAATAACTAAATTAACTATATATGGCACAGAAGAAGACAAACGAGGTTGACTACTCGATGCAGGAGAAGATTATGGCTCTCTACGAGTTGCAGAAGATTGACTCGGCTATCGACGAAATCAACAAGGTTAAGGGTGAGCTTCCCTTGGAGGTTCAGGACCTCGAGGACGAACTCGCTGGTTTGAATACTCGTATTGAGAATGTAAATGCCGAGATTGAGGAGCTTAACTCTCTCACTCGTCAGCGTAAGCGCGAGGTTGACCAGGCGAAGATTATGATCGCTAACTATAAGGAGCAGCAGAACAACGTGCGTAACAACCGCGAGTTTGATGCTATCACTAAGGAGATCGAGTATCAGGAGCTCGAGATTGAGCTTGCCGAGAAACGTCTCAAGGAGTACTCTGCACAGATCAAGGCTAAGAAGGCTCTTATCGAGGAGACTAATTCATTGGTCGAGGAGCGTAATATCGACTATAAGGCTAAGAAGGAGGAGCTCGATTCTATCGAGGCAGAGACAGCTCAGCAGGTTGCCGACCTCGAGGCTAAGGCTGCACGTGCTAAGGAGCCTATCGACGAGCGTTTGTTGGTCGCTTATAACCGTATCCGCACCAATTTCCACAATGGCCTCGCCGTTGTTACCGTTACTCGTGATGCGTGCGGTGGTTGCTTCAATCGTATCCCTCCACAGCGTCAGGCAGATATCCGCCAGGGTAAGAAGCTTATCGTTTGCGAGTATTGCGGCCGTATTCTCGTTAGCGAGTAGGGTATACCTTATATATAAATTATGGAGACTCCTCGATACGTCGGGGAGTCTCTTGTTTTATGTGGTTGCCTTGGAGTTAACTGCGATACGCGTTAGAATGGGTTAATATAGGTAATAATGAGTTACTATCTGTTTTGATGCTTCGTGGTACATAATATATCTTAACCTATTATATTTTCACTCCCCACCGGAATTTCAGACTTGTTCCATAAATGCCCCCTCCCTACACACACCTCCTCCGCTCACCTTGCAGGGTATAAAAAGAGAAAAGGACAAACCTTTCGATTTGTCCTCTTGGTAGCGAGAGAGAGACTTGAACTCTCGACCTCATGATTATGAATCATGCGCTCTAACCAGCTGAGCTATCTCGCCATTGCCTTAAAAGCGAGTGCAAAGATAGAGCATTTTTCTTAACTTCCAAAATATTTCCCAAGTTTTTTTAATAAATTTTCACTTTCTTCGATTTTTCTTGCCAAAGTGTGCTATTTATGGCCTATCATTTGCTCCTCAAGTGGTGTATTCACTAAAAATTAATGTTATGTTACCAGTAAAAAAGTACAACCGTATGCCATCAATCTTTGGCGATTTGTTCTACGACCAGTGGCCTGAGTTTATGCAGCGTCGTGCTACAGCACCTCAGATCAACGTTATTGAGACCGACAAGAAGTTCAAGATCGAGATTGCTGCCCCTGGTATGTCGAAGGACGACCTCAAGATTGAGCTCAATGGCGACAACCAGCTTATTGTCTCGCTCGACAAGGAGTGTAAGCGTGATGAGAATGGCAAGGAGTGCTGTGGTGAGAAGGATTGTGAGGCCGACGAGAAGCACCACTACCTTCGTCGTGAGTTTTCGTTCACCTCATTCCGCCAGGTCTTCAACCTTCCAGACAATGTCGATAAGGAGCATATCGTTGCCAAGATGAAGCACGGCGTCCTCTGCATCCGTCTGCCTAAGCGTGAGGATGGCGACAAACCCGCCGAGGTCAAGATGATTAGCATCGAGTAGTGCATCGGAGTATTAAAGGCATTAGGGGCATCCATAGGGTGCCCCTAATCATTGTTTACGCAATCATTGAGATAAAAAAGGCGAGAACCGAAGTCCTCGCCATTGTGATGATATGTAGCCTGTAACTATCTGCGACGCATACCGCCACGCTGCATCTGCTGCATACGCTGCTGGAGGCCGCCGCCCGCAACAGTACGCATCATCTTGCGTGTCTCCTCAAACTGCTTCAAGAGTCTGTTAACCTCGGCAAGAGTTGTGCCCGAACCCTTAGCGATACGCTCACGACGACGTGCGTTGATAATCTCAGGATTCTCACGCTCTGCAGGGGTCATTGAGTCGATGATAGCCTCGGTCTGCTTGAAGGCATCGTCGGGAATATCTACATTCTTGAGCATCTTACCCATACCTGGGATCATCGCAGCGAGATCCTTGAGGTTACCCATCTTCTTGATCTGGTTGATCTGGTCGCGGAAGTCGTTGAAGTTAAACTGGTTCTTGATGAGCTTCTTCTTGAGCTTGCGAGCCTGCTCCTCGTCGAACTGCTCTTGAGCACGCTCCACCAATGATACGACATCGCCCATTCCCAAGATACGATCGGCCATACGCTCTGGGTGGAATACTTGCAAAGCATCCATCTTCTCGCCTGAAGAGATAAACTTCAACGGTTTGTCGACAACCGAGCGGATAGAGATGGCAGCACCACCGCGAGTGTCACCGTCGAGCTTGGTGAGCACAACGCCGTCAAAGTCGAGGCGATCGTTGAACTCCTTAGCCGTGTTCACAGCATCTTGACCTGTCATTGAGTCGACAACGAAGAGAGTCTCTGATGGGTTGATTGCAGCCTTCACAGCGGTGATCTCCTGCATCATAGCCTCGTCAACAGCCAAGCGACCCGCAGTATCGACAATCACTGTGTTGTATGACTTCTGGCGAGCATACTTAATAGCATTCTCGGCAATAAGCACAGGGTTGTTGTTACCAGGCTCGGTATATACCTCTACGCCCACTGTCTGGCCCAAAATCTTGAGCTGGTCGATAGCGGCAGGGCGGTATACGTCACCCGCAACGAGGAGCACCTGGCGACCCTTCTTGCTCTTGATGTGAGCCGCGAGCTTGCCAGAGAATGTTGTCTTACCCGAACCCTGAAGGCCCGCGATGAGGATCACTGCAGGGTTGCCCTCGAGCTTGATATCTGTAGCTGTGCCACCCATAAGTGCTGCGAGCTCGTCACGCACAATCTTGGTCATCATCTGACCAGGCTTCACAGCGTTGAGTACGTCCATACCCAAGGCCTTCTGCTTAACCTCGTCGGTAAAGTTCTTAGCAACCTTATAGTTAACATCGGCGTCGATAAGGGCACGGCGAATCTCCTTGAGAGTCTCTGCAACGTTGATCTCGGTGATGCGTCCCTCACCCTTAAGAATCTTAAACGAGCGTTCAAGTTTCTCGGTTAGATTTTCAAACATAGTATATCGTTCTTTAGTTATTTTCGTTAAATTGGGTGCAAAGATATAAAATATATCTTAATTTTCGTTCACCGCACATACATCTTTGTACCAGTTGGTCTCGTGCCACGCATTGGGGAAAGCCTCGCTGGGGGCAGATGTCGTTACTCCCGAGTAGACATTGAGGTCTATTGGGTATATACCATAGCTGCCGTATGCCGAGTAGAAGCTCGAGAGTGAGTACTTGGCAATCACGGTCTTTGAGAGCTGTGTGTTGAACGTGTCGAGTGCCGGGTTGTCGGTGGCAACTACATTCACCCACTGGCCAAAGTCGAAGAAGTGGTGTATTTGTTCGCCCTCGTATGTCTGCAAGCTACTCTTGTCGTAACTCTCAGTAGCACTTGCTACCACTCTTTTTGTTGCCTCGGCAAGAGCCTCAATCTCCGAACAGTCGAACACTGCGATAGAGCCGCTACGTGCTGTCTGTACATACTCGTCGCGGTAGTATATGTAATAGCTCTCTGCCGCACCTTCATAGTCTGTTGTGTTACCATTATCGCTGAAGAGGTAGGGTAGTGTTCGCTCGTATGGAAAGCCCTTGCCCATAATTTCGCAGGGCGATGCTATGATGTAGTTTGCTGCGTTGCGAAGGTCGTAGACGGTCTCGATGTTCGACATAAAGCAGGCGTCGAACAAGATGTAGTCAAGCTCTACGTTCGACTCCTCAATGGCATCTGCAAGCTCTGTGATGTTTAGCATTGCGTCACTCTCGCCATAGGCTCGAGTTACTTCGGCACCCTCTGCCTGTCTCCAGGGTTGGCGTCTGGCACCAAACTTTGTGATATCCGTGTCACTGAGCACGACATCACGCGGTAGCCACGCCTGACCGTGGCCCGCACATACCAAACCGTAACGCTTTGCTGGGGCATACTCTGCCATTGCGGCGATATAGCTGCTTACGAGTTCGGGTGTGACATTGCCATCGGGTATCTCAAACTCCTCGAGTCGCTGCTCAATGCACTCTCCACCCTCGGTGTTGTAGCAGAGCTCTCCGATATAGCACTTAGTCCTACTGCTCTGTTTGACGAAGAGCACGCGATTGTAGTCGCCAAGAGCACCTGTCTCAATGGCCGTGGAGGCATCTTTGAGGTTAGCGTTGAAGTAGCGGTTAAGGTTTGTGCCGAGGAAGAGATACATCAGCGTGTGGTTTACCTCCTCGGGAGGTGTGCCATATTGCAGAAGTTTGATGTTGGCCTGCTTATGACCATTTGCAGTGATTGTGATAGTGGCACTTCGCTTGTCTCCGGTGTTCTCCAAGACGTGAAGCACTACGCTCTGAAGTGTGGTCTCAGATACCGTAACCCAGTCGGCATTACTAACCACTATTGGCATCTCATCGGCCATTAAGAGCTCCTCATTCAATCCGATTTTAATTGTCAAATCTTGCTCTGATGTTGTGCAAGCAACCTTAGAGTCTACGTCGATGATGTAGACAATAATCCCCTCTGGATGGCAAGCCCCAAGAAGGAGTGTGGCGGCAAAAAGTGATAGAATCTTTGTTATTATTAGTCGCATTACTCTTTAACGAATTTCTCCAAATAAAATATCGCGGCAAAGATAGTTAATTATTACCAATTATTCAACTATTTATACTCTCTGGGTTTGAGGTTGTTAAACTGCCAGGTGCGGTCACGCTTTATTGTCACCTCGTCGGGCTTGTTGCGATATACTCGACTGTAGTCGAAATAGAAGCCACGAATCTTCTCATCGCTACGCTTTGTGACGGGCACATACTCGACCGTGCGGCTTATAATCTTGCCCTCGCCGTACTGGTATCCCTTCGATGCCAAGAGGTCGTAGGCGTGCGAGAACATCAGCACGTGCCAGGGCGATGCCTCCTTGAGACCCGAGCCTGTCGACTCGATTGTCGAGAGTATACCATTGAGGTGATTGTAGTAGAGCTGCTCACGCTCAGGGTCGTCGAGAGCTCCATAGGCAAAGGCCAATATGTTGAGTACCTTGGGGTTAAATGGGTCCAACTCCAAGGCCTCTATGCCTCGCTCTATCACTGCCTCAAGCTGTGAAACCATAGGCTCGGTGGTGTTTATACCGCTCATTATGAGTAGCATCTCGTCCAACGCACGGTTCTTCGCAAAGGGGCGATACCCCTCGTCGTAGAGGTAGCCGTAGTAGAGGTAAAAGTACTCATCCGCAGTTAGAGGCTCGCTACCACTACGATACTTGAGCATAAGGTTAGTGTAGTAGTAGGGCGATGACACCGCGAGCGTCTTTTGGAGGATGTCGTCCTCATTGGGCACTCTGTAGTCATTCTCTTGAGCCACTGCAACTAAGGGTAGTACTGCGGCAATGAGGAGCGTTACGAAGAGTCGTTTAATCATAATTCAGCTATTTTGGTTTCTAAACCAACGTTCGCTTATCGCAAATCGTATCTCTCGATGGCAGATTTAATCTCCTGGGTGAGTGCATTGGTAGCCTCGACAAGAGGGAGTCGCACCTCAGCTGTTGTGAGTCCTATAGCTGCGGTCATAGCCTTAGCACCCACAGGATTACCCTCCTTGAAGAGTAGGTTGATGCTCTCCTCCATCTCTGCAATCTCAGCCTCAGCCTCAGCGATGTTGCCGGCCATAGCTCGGTGAACACATCCGCAGAACTTCTCGGGGAAGGTGTTTGCTGCAACCGAGATTACGCCCTCGCCACCACGCTTCACAAGCTCGACTGTAAGACCATCATCGCCCGAGAGTACGAGGAATCCTTCTGGGCGACCGTCCAGTATCTTCTGCATCTGCTCAATGTTGCCGCACGCCTCCTTTATGGCAACTATCTTCTTGCTCGTGTGGGCAAGGCGTAGAGTGGTCTCGGCACTCATATTGATACCTGTGCGGCCAGGAACATTGTAGATGATGACAGGTACTGGCGAAGCCTCGGCTACGGCCATAAAGTGGCGGTAGATGCCCTCCTGCGATGGCTTATTGTAGTAGGGCACAACGCTGAGTATTGCAACTGTGTCGGCGAGGTTGAACGTGCGTAGCTGGTCGACAAGGGCCTTAGTGTCGTTGCCACCCATACCAACCACAATGGGTACACGTCCTGCTGTGCGGTCTACAATGTAGCGGAGTACACGGTCACGCTCCTCAAGCGAGAGCGTAGCAGTCTCGGCTGTTGAGCCGAGGGCCACGATGTAGTCCACACCGCCCTCGATGACATAGTCCACCATACGACCCAATGCGTCGTAGTCAACGTCATAGCTCTTAAAAGGGGTGATTAGGGCAACGCCCACACCCTTAATCTTATTCTGTATCATAGTTATTTTGCATTTTAGGTTCTAAAATAGTCGTCCCTGTATAGGGTTGTTATCAATCGTGCTACTGTCGGTCTGTGTCTGAGACTCTGGCTCTTGAGTAGTAGCCTCGCTGCCAGCAATTAGTGCCATAAACTCCGCCTCGCTGAGAATCTTGATGCCTAGCTTTTCGGCCTTCTGTCGCTTTGCAGGACCCATATTTTCGCCCGCCACGATGAAGTCGACATTGGTCGACACTGCAGCGAGATTCTTGCCTCCGTGCTCCTCGACAAGTGCCTTCATATCGTCGCGTGAGCGTCCCTCGAACTTGCCCGATATCACTACACTCTTACCCTCAAGTGCGTTGGATGTCTGCTGCTTCTGAATAACCTCAAACTGTAGCCCAGCCTCACGAAGACGTTCGATGATTGCCCTGTTCTTCTCGTCGGCAAAGTAGGCGATGATCGACTCTGCAATCTTTGATCCGATCTCCTCTGCCTCTGCAAGCTCCTCGGCCGATGCCGCTGCTATGGCATCGAGCGTGCGGAAGTGTGTGGCGAGGTACTTGGCTGTTGTCTCACCTACAAAGCGAATGCCGAGGGCAAAGAGTACACGCTCGAAGGGAACCTCCTTAGATGTGCGAACACCCTCTAAGATGTTGGCTGCCGACTTCTCGCCAAGGCGTGGTAGCGATGCAAGCGTCACAGGGTTTAGGTGGTAGATATCTGAAACATTTGAGAGCATATCGTTCTCCCAGAGTAGCTCGATGGTCTCACCTCCCAGACCCTCGATGTCCATCGCCTTACGCTTGACGAAGTGCTCTATGCGACCTATGATTTGCGGCTTGCAGCCCGAGGCGTTGGGGCAGTAGTGTTTGGCCTCGCCCTCGAAGCGAACAAGCTCGGAGCCGCACTCGGGACAGTGGGTGATATACTCGAACGGTTGGCTGTCAGCTGGTCGTTCAGAGAGCTCTACACCTGTAATCTTTGGTATAATCTCACCGCCTTTCTCGACGTAGACCATATCGCCTAAGCGGATGTCGAGAGCCGAGATTTGGTCGGCATTGTGTATCGAAGCTCGCTTTACGATGGTGCCAGCGAGCTGTACGGGTTCAAGGTTGGCAACGGGGGTTATCGCTCCTGTACGGCCCACCTGAAAATCTACGCTTATAATCTTGGTTAATGCCTTCTCTGCCTGAAATTTGTAGGCCACCGCCCAGCGTGGAGCCTTGGCCGTGGAGCCGAGTGTGCGTTGGTCAGCGTAGCGGTTGACCTTGATGACAACGCCATCGGTGGCGTAGGGTAGTGTTTTGCGTTCGGTGTCCCAGTAGGCTATGAAATGCTCTATCTCTTGGCGTGTGCGACATACTCGTGCGTGCTCCGAGACCTTGAATCCCCAGCTGCGTGCCGCCTCGAGGCTCTCGGCGTGGGTCTCGAAGTTGAGTCTGTCGCCGGCAAGATTGTAGAGCGTGCAGTCCAAACCGCGGTGTGCCACGACCTGCGAAGATTGCTGCTTGAGTGTTCCTGCTGCAGCGTTGCGAGGGTTTGCCAAGAGTGGCTCGCCTGCCGCCTCACGTTCGCTATTGAGGCGGTCGAACGAAGCGTAAGGCATAATTATCTCGCCACGAATCTCGAAGAGTGCTGGGTAGCCCTCGCCACGCAGACGCAGTGGCACAGAGCGTATCGTACGCACGTTGTTTGTCACATCGTCGCCACGACGACCATCACCACGTGTGATGGCCTGTAGAAGCTCGCCATTCTCGTAAGTTAGTGATATTGCCGTGCCGTCGAACTTGAGCTCTGCGACAAACTCAACCTCTCCAATCTCGCGAATGATGCGGTCTATCCACTCGCCGAGCTCCTCTGAGGAGTATGTGTTCGAGAGCGAGAGCATCGGAAATCTGTGCTCGGCACTCGCAAATTCTGATGTCAGGTCGCTACCCACACGCTTTGTGGGCGAGTTGGGTGATGCCAAGTCGGGGTGCTTGGTCTCGAGATCTTGCAACTCGCGTAGCATAGCATCGAACTCGAAGTCAGAGATTTCTGGTGAGTTCTCGACATAATATTTATGGCTATGGTACTCGAGCTGCTTGGTTAGCTCCTCGATACGCAGTATATCTTGTTGGCGGCTCATAGGCACAGTACTTCTCTTTTATGTAAAATCGTGTTGTAAAGTTACACAATTTGTTTGTAAGTACGAATATTTTTCAAAAAAATAATTTTTTTTAACAACAATGCTTGCACATTATTAAAATGTCGCTACATTTGCGGAAAATTTAGCAGAATTATGGCGACTCAGAATACGAAGAAACGACTTGTGACAAGTTTTAATAACCTCACTGTAGAGCAGCAGACAGAGGTAAAGGCTTTATATCCACTTGGTTATAACGAGGTTATGCAACGCATCGATAAGCCAGATGGTTCATTCTTCTACGTTATCCCTTACGAGACAGAAGATACTTACTATCTTGTAAAGATCGACGTAAAGATCGACGATGGTCAGGAGGATGACAACGACGGCTATTACGATGATGACGATATTAAGGGTGCTGACGAGCTTGCAGATGCAGCCGACGAGCTCTCTGACGACGAGTTCTAATCTTGGGTAATAATACAAAAAATAGGGCTATCCTTTGGGATCGCCCTATTTTCATTGTCTCTTCGAGGATTAGAACCAGCGGTCATCATCCTCTGAGCGTGATGCAAAAGGCTCAATGGCCGAATCCCTAACCTCGGCAGGTATTGCCTCTTTGGTGTAGGTCGTAGCCTCCTGAGAGTCGTTTATTGCCGTAAGGGTCATAGTGCCGTCCGCAAACGACACTTGGTACTGGCTTCCCCACTCTGTGCCATCGGCATAGATGCCGCTGAGAATGTCCTTCTCAACGCTCCAAGTGCCCGCATAGTGACGATAGCGACCCTCGCCAAGACGCTGATACTCATCGAACGTACCCTCTGCGTAGAATGCCACATAGACCTCTGCGTCGTATGCCTCGACCACGCAGTGCCACTCGCCTACAATATTTGATGTGTTATCAACTATAGGCTCATCTTTCTCTTTATCGCAGCCTGTGATTGAGAGTGCTGCGAAGAGAGCTGCTACTAATAAAAATACTCTTGCCTTCATTAGAACCATCCTCCATTAGTTGAACTTACACCGCGTGAGATGATTGAAATCTCGCGTGAAATCTCTGTGCCACCGATGTTGTTGCCGCCACCAAGCTGACCACCACCAGCGATAGCTGAGATCTTAATCTTGGCCGAGCCACACTTCTCGCACTTGATAACAAGCAGACCCTTCTCCATCTTGGGATCACCCTTGATGCCGAGAGCCTCGCGTGCCTCGTCGCTAACCTCGATACTGCGGTATGTGAGGTCAGTTGCCGAGCCTCCGAAGTACTCTGAGAGGTCAACGCTGCAACGCTCACCTGTAGTCACTGTAATCGATGGTGTGCCCTCGATCTGCATAAACAGACGCCAAGCATCGAGAGCTCCTGTGCCCATACGCTTGTGGTAGTCCTTAAGCACGACAGCGTCAGCCACGCCATTATAAGCCTTTGTGCCCTCTGTCATCAAGCCGTTCATGTCGTTGACAGCAGTCAAGAGTACGGTGCGATAGTCATCGCCCTCGAACTTCTTGCCAATCTTTGCAGCATACGAGATACCCAACGCAGCTACGCCCGAAACGTGGGGACACGCCATAGATGTACCCTCCATCCACACGTAGTCAACATACGCCACGTCACGGATGCAAGTCGATAGAATCTGGCTTGCGTTAGATGAGTTCTGCGCACCAATAGAGTAATCACCACCAGGAGCAGCTATGTTACAGCCTCGGCCATAGTTGGTATAGCCCGTTGGCAAGTAATCAGGACCATATGCTGTCACCGAAACACATATTGGCAAGGCTCCAGGATAACCAGCATTAGAGTATGTCTCATTGCCAGCAGCGAAGATTACGAGGTTCTGACCGATTGCAGTGTGGTTGCAGTTCTCAGGGTTAACGAAGTATTTGATTGCGTTATACTCAAGAGATGTTGCATTGATATAGGCATTATCGCTATCGAATGACGTAGGGTCATAGGCGTATGAACACTGTGCAATACAAGCGCCATTGTCGGCAGCATAAATAAAGGCGTTGCTCATATCGCGGTCGCTTGCTGGGTATTTACCATCGAATACCTGACAGCTCATAAGACGTACTCCGTCGCCATTTCCCGAGCCACCAGCGATAGAGCTTATGCCAACGCCATTGTTATTCACCGCAGCGATAACACCTGCGACGTGTGTGCCGTGTCCTGACTCTCCCTCTGTAGTCCAGCTAATAGCACCATTTGAGTAGCCTGCAGAGTTGAAGTTGTAACCATAGATATCGTCGACATACTTATTGCCATCATCATCAACACCCTCTGTGCCATTCAGCTCCGCCTCGTTAACCCACATAGATGCTGCGAGGTCGGGGTGAGTGTACTGCACGGGACCGTCAAGCACCGCCACGATAACATCGGGCGAACCAGCGCACAACTTCCAAGCATCGAGAACACCTACATCGGCACCCTTGCGCGCTGTCTTTGCAATAGCCTCATCGCCCGAGTTGTGGAGGTTCCACTGATACTTAGCATTAGGGTCGTTGAACGACGACATTGGCTCTAAGGCACGTGTTGTGTTGTGGTCAGCCTCGTTGAATGGGCGAGCCTTGAAGTCGGAAGCCAACAAGCCTAAGGTGTTGAACTCAATAGCCTTGATATGTGTGCTGGGAGCGACCTCCTTAGCAAACTTACGAACAGGGATGCTCTCGTCGAACTTTACAGAGTACCAACGGTGCAAGCCGAGCTCGCGTGCGAGCCTCTCATTCTTAGGTGTGACGAGTGCTGGCTCGAAGCTCAAGATATTGCTATCAATAAATATCTCGCTCTTCACTGCTTCAATATCGCCCTTCTCGATGCGTGCGATTGTCTCCTCCTCGAGGAACAAAAGCAGGGTACCCTCCTGGCACTTGTCGATGGTGTTGCCCACGAGTTTGTGCTCAAGGATTGCCTCTGCTTCGGTCACCACACCTCCCTCGACCACTCCTGCATCTTTGGTGCAGGATATGGCCATAAGAGAGATGGTAGCAACGCAAATCGCTATGAATGATTTATTCATCATTACTTCACAAATTTACGCTCAGCCTTGAATGCAGAAGTCTCCGAGTTGTTGAATGGGAACTCTGAGATGTTAGTGCAGTTCTCGGGATTGAGATACAATGGTATGCGTGTTACAACGCTATTGTTGTCGTCTGAGTCCTTAGAGAAGTAGATGAGAGTCAATGGCTCGTAGAAGTAGCAGTAAGAGTATGTCATAGGCTCGTTGTGCTTGCCATACTGTGCGAGGTCGAGGATGATCTCATCGTCTGTAGGATATGTTGTGTCGGTAACATCACCTACGTAGACATCGTAGTAGTACTCCACAACATCGCCGTGAATCTCTACCTCGAGTGGCAATACTGCCCAGCCGTCAGCGTCGGCAAACTCGTTAGGATAAGCATCGGCAATCTCGAAGCCATCGAAGTACTTGTCTGTGTTGATTGTGATGTATGACTCAGAAACCTTTGGTGCAGGAGTTGTGAATACCTCCGAGAATGTCACCTCTGTGTTAATCTCGCCTGTCTGCTCGTCGATACCGAACATATAGATGCGGTAGTCGGTCTCTGGGTACAAGCCAGTAGCCTCAAATGGGCGTGAGCCCTTGCTTGCAACAACCTGGAAGCAGTCTGCAAGGTTAGAGTAGTAGCCATTATCTACATACCACTGTGCAGCCTCCATCACATCACTCTTAACCTCCTCGGCAGTAGCATCAGCCTCACATACATCTATATAATAGAGTGCAGTGGTTGGCTCAACATTGAGCGACGCCTTAACGCGGTAGTGTGTAATCTTGTCGATTGTAAGCTCGAACTGAGCCTTTGCATTTGGATCGTAAGGGAGTGTGTGAATCTTCTCACGCTTAACCTCAGTAGTAAACATACCATACTCATAACCGAAGGCAAGGATGTAGTAGTCTGCATCGGCCTGGTCGAGAAGCACATAGCCATCGTAGTCGCCAAAATGGAGATAGCTAACGAGGATGTTTGAGTCGAGGTTGTTGTAGTAGTCGAGTAACTCCTCATCTGTAGCACCCTCTACCATTGAAGCAGGAAGCACAAATGCAGCATACTGATCCATATTGGTAGTCGAGATGCTAAACCAAGCACGGTCAGTGTTAACCTCCACATCGTGGATTGTGAGCACGTTGTCTGATGGCTCTACTGGGCCAGTTTTAAATGTTGTGTAGACAAGGTCTGAGATAATCTCACCTGTGTCGGTCACAGCACAGCCGTAGGCGTAGAACTCGGTGTTACCATTAAGCTCAAACTCCTGTGTTGCAGGACCAAAGAGTGTAATCTCGGCTACAGCCGCCTCTGGGGTGTAACCAGCAAATGAGCCGTAGTAGATAGCATTAGAGATATCCACCTCGATAAGGCGCTCGAGATACATATCCACAGTTACACCAGGCGACTTGTCAAGAGCACTCTCCATATTCTCAACTGAGAAGTACCACGCGAAGTAGCGAATGTTCTCTGGAGTAGGAGTTGTGTGCATCTTAACGTATGGGCCGTTAATCTCAAACTCAAAGTCGATAGTAACCTCTACCTCCACTGTCTCTCCACTCTGTGTGATTACGATATCGTCCTTGAGATTACCATATTTAAGCGTGATTTTTGAAAGACGCTGCGAGCCAGTTGTATTAGGCTCAACCACGAAGCTTACCTCGCCCTCATCGCTAAGGTCGAATGAGTGAACCCACTCATCCTGAGCCTCAGCCTTGAGCTCGCTACCATCAGGGTTCTCGAGCGTGTAGGTGAAGTAGTAGTCGCCACCCGCAGCCTTTACCTGCACGTAGTTGTCGTCGATTGACAATGTAGCAGGGTCCTTAGGCTCTGGATTGTCTACGCCACTCTGTGGCTTCTCACAGGCAACCAATGCGAGCATTGCTGCCATTGAAGCAAAGATAATTCTTAGACTTTTCATTATCCTGTGAATTAAAATTTACGCATTGCACGAACACGGTTGTATGCCTTCTTGTCGTGGCCATAGTCGGCAAAGTCGCCAGTTGCAAAGCTGATTGCATAGGCACCCTGAACGCCGAACTCCTCAGACGACCAGTATGCCTGGTTTGCACCTGTGGCAATAGGCTCATAGCCCATCTCCATAAGAGTCGCATTAATAGCCTCTACATTCTGAGCTGCATAAGCGAGCTCGGTAGGTGCGGGAAGATACCACGACGAAAGGCCGAGTGCATTCTTATTGTTGCACCAAACCACTGCAGGGTAGAGCTCCTCCCAGTTCTCCTGCGACTTTATGTAGTCGGTGTTGCGTGCACCATTCTCACGTGAGAACTCGCCACCATGCACGATAAGCATAATGTAGTCTGTAGACCACTGCTCGTAGCCCTCGTCCAATGAGATTAGAAGACCGTGCTCGCCACTCTCGTCAACGTGGGCGATGATGCCCTCTGCCAGACCAGTTTTGTAGTACTCGCCAGCCTTGTATTTAGGCTCGATAGGCTCCTCTGTGCCGTTGTTTGGATCCTCGCCAGGCTCCTGTTCGTTGCCCTGTCCAGGGTCCACTGGGGACTCTGAACAAGCACATACGAACATTGCCAAAACTAGGAGAATCGACAAAAACTCTCTCTTCATAGTTTACTGCTGCTGTGGATATGTTGTACGAATAACTGTGTAGTTGCCGTCTGGATCGTAAACAGCACCTGCGTAGTAGATAGTGTCGCCTGCAACGATGTTCTTGTCAACAACGTTGAAGTATGTCTGGTTAGATACGTTGTTTACGTATGTTGTGTCGTGATCCTCCTCGAGGTATGCGAGAAGCTCCTCGTCAGACAAGTTGTACACAGTGTCGTCGTTTACGATGTGGCTCATCACGAACTTAGCAACGCCTGAACCCTGCTCGAAGTAGAAGTAAGCAAGGATGTCGTTACCGCTCTTAGAGAAGAGAATCTCCTCCACCTGAGGACCGAACTTCTGCTCCTTAGTTGTGAACTCCTTCACGAAAGCTTCAGTAGTGTATGTACCATCAGGCACCAAGCCGATAGCGTAAACGATGTACTTAGTGTTCTGCTCCAAGTCGGTGATTCTCCAAGAGTTGTAAGATGTCTCCAAAGCACGTGACAACCACTCCTCGCGGCTCATCTTTGCTGGATCCCACAATGAGTCGATAAGCTCATCGTTGAAGCGCTTGATAGCGTCGTCGTTAGCGCCATAAGCCTCATATGTAGCGTAAGGCATTACGTTGAACATATGTGGGAATGGCTCGATGTATGGCTGGAATGATACTGAAGCCTCAGTTGTTGTAACCTCAGCGATAGTTACGATGATGTCAGCGTCAACCATATCAGCCTCCTCAGTGCGGAACTCAACCTTAGTAAGAGGTGTTGTAACCTCGCCACCGAAGTAGCCGAATACCAAGCAGAAGTAGTCCTTGTTAGGAATCATTGGGCAGTCGTTGATTGTTGAAGTGCCTGAGTACATATGCTCACCAATCTTTGAACCCTGAGCTGCAAGGATGCCGTTGATAATCTCCTCGTCAGAAACAAGTTCGCCGTTCTCGTCGAGGAAGTACTCCTTGAGCTCGAACAAAGCAACATATGACTCGTTGTGGTCAGGACGTACGTAGAATGTAGCGCGGTCGTCCTCGATGTAACCCTGTGTTACCTCGAATGTGTTAGTCGCAGGAGCAGCTGTCTTAACCTCGATTACAGATGCCTCAGTAGTTGTTGTACCATCAGCACCGATACCTACTGCGAATACGAAGTAAGATGTATTAGCCTCGATACCATCCTCCAAAGTGAAGTCGTGAGCGATAGTACCATAGTTTGAGATAGCACCAACTGCATAAGATACAGTAACGTTGTTCTCTGAAGCCAACGCTGGGAGGTACTCAGCCATAAATGCTGGAATGTTTGCAGCATCGCTCAAGCAGTACTCCTCGTACATCCAAGCTGGGAACACGTCGTAGTAGTATGCTACGGTGTCGTCCGATGGGATGATGGTGATTGAGAATGAGTTTGCTGTGATGTTCTCGCCTGGCAAGATGTCGAAAGTACAGTCGAGCTGCTCAACCTTAGTAGTCTTGAATGAGAGCTTGTTTACAGTAGTCAAAGCCTCACCGTTGATGTTCATACCGTACATATAGAGTACATACTCGGTGTTAGGCTCAAGATACTGATAACGCCACTCTTGGTCACCCTTCAAAAGGTTATCAGCTAAGAGCTGTGCGAGAGGTGTACCATAGTACTCGGCCATATACTGGAGGTACGCAATGTCTGAAGCAAGAATCTCCTCGTCAGTCTCTGGCATATCCTCTGTAACCTGGAGCTGATACCAATATGTCATCTCCTTATCCTCAGGCTCGATTGTGAGGAATACATCACCTGAGTGAATGCTTGTGAGGGTTACTGTGAAGTCCTCCATAACTACAGGCTTGCCTACCTCTGGTTTTGAAGGATCCTCTGTGTTTGGACCATCAGTCGTTGGCTCGTCGATTGGCTTCTGGCAGCTTGCTACGCTGAATGCAAGCATTGCCACCAACGCCAACTTTGAAATAAAGTAAAGTTTTTTCATAATGTGTTGGTTAAAAATTAATATGTTTGTAAAATGTAAAAATATTTGCTTGATACTACTCTAATCTGCGAGTTTAAATATGGTCAAAATATTTAAAAACAGCACCTTAGTTATATAACTAATAGCGGGCAAAAATAAAATAAAAACTTGAATTTTGCAAAGAGTTTCTATGGTTTTAATCGAAATTTTTCGTTTGGTATCACAGGATTGTTCTAAATGGCCAATGCAGAGGTATTTATGGTGCTATGATGAGAGTATTGTTGAGGGTATAATTTTTGCTTATCACATCATCAAAATTTCCGATTTGCATCATCGAAAAAGTTGTATTATTTTTGCACCAGAAACCTAAAATAATGACAACAAAACTCCGTAGGGCTTAACCCTAAAGAGGTCAAAATAGTAGATGGCAATGAGTGCCCCAGCAATAGAGTCAAGCACACGCGAGGAGCGTATGGCCTACGTCCAAGAGCAGTGGAAGTGTTTGAGTAACTGCGAGATGTGTGGCAAGTGTCAGGTGTTGCGTGGAGCTGTAGCCGAGCTACTATATGCCGACTATATTGAGGGACGACGAGCCTATATGGAGATAACTTTAGAACTTAGAAATAGAAACATTTAAAACATTACGACTATGAACGCAAAAGAGAAGGTATTAGCAACAATGGTAGAGGCTGGTGAGCCTATGAACGCAGGTAAAATCGCTGAGCTCAGCGGTCTCGATCGCAAGGAGGTTGATAAGGCTATGAAGGAGCTTAAGGAGGAGGGTGCTATCGTGTCGCCTGTTCGTTGCAAGTGGGAGCCAAAGAAGTAGGCCCATTGTTCAAATAATTTTTGCCGTATCTGTATAATTTAGGTGGCTGTCCCATTGGGAGAGCCACCTAAATTTTTTACTCAATCGCCAACGATTCGATCGGTTGAACTTGTGTAGTGTCTAATGGATGCGACTGATATTTTACCGTAGCAAAGTCGATCGATTTCAGGTCGATACACCTAATGGTGTTGTTGTATGCCGTTTTGAAATATACACGTCGCGATGTGAGGTCGATGGCCGATGTCCACTGTGTCGCACTTGGCAGACTCTTCTCGTCGGGATTTTCGATAGCTATCGGCACGTCGAAGTTGTTTAGTAGGTGGAAGCACTCAAGCACAGTGTCGATGCCATTAGCTCGCTTCGGAGCACTATTGCGGAAGAATGCAGCACGCACGAAGCGTGAAGGTGGGGTGAAGTCTCCGGGGAGGCCGAGCATCGCCGAGCTGCCGCCGATAGGTTTCAACGTGTAGTCGCCCATCTTATGTGGCGAGGCACTGCCAGGCATAAGGTTTATGTAGTTGTTGAGGTTTGCCAAATGCCACTCGAAGCCTGGGGCGTTGGTCAGCACGCCTACGACATTATCAAAAAAGTGAATCTTGCCATTAACAATCTCCATCACTACCTGTCGTCCTGAGGGCTCGCCGATACGCCAATGTACCACGGCACTCTTCTCCAGACCTACGATATGGACTCGCTTCACAGCCTCCTTCACTTCGTCGATCGTGGCACACTGCGTGAGTAGCCACTCGACAACTTGCAAGTCGGCAAGTGTTGTGCGGTTGTGGTGGCTGTCATAGGGGGCGTAGCTTCCGTAGTCGGGAAAGAAGAAGAGTCCCGCTGAGAGTCCCGCCTCGTTGATGCCCTCGGCAATGAAGTCACGCTCCACAACTGCAAGGCCCACAACACCATAGCGGGCTATGAACTCAAGTCCATTAGCTCCCGTTGGGGTGTATGAGCGGAGCGGCTCTCCACGTGGGATAATGACATATTCGCTCGCGAGCGGCCCTTTAGCCCACTCGATTGTGCGTGCCTGAACATAGCTTCCGTCGGTTGCCGTAAGCGATATGCCTGTGCAGGCGATTGCCTGGTAGCTGCCACCAATGGCCATTGCTCCCAAAATAAGTTGTTTCATAATCTGTCTCATAGCTTTTAAAAATGTTGGTTTAGGTGGGGTAGTGCATTTTTCGGACCGAAGTAGTCGGAATATCGCAAATTCTGATTTTGTGGGTCTCTTTGTCGACAATTTTCTGGTGTTAAAGGCGTGTAAATAAAATATTTTCGTAACTTTGTGAAAATCTCAAATCATTGACGATGGCATATTCGTCTCTCGGGCAAGTGTAAATTCGTGACTATGGAACCTATTCTTAAACTATTTGTTGCGGGCTCTAAGGAGCTGAAGAGTGAGCGTATGGTGTGCCGCTCGGTGTGTAACGTGCTTCAGAATCAGTGGGGCACAATCCTTACAAAGACATACGAGGACTTCCCTGAGGTGCTCTCCACAGTGGGACACCAGACGGAGTATAACCGCTTTATTTGCGAGAGTGCAGATGTAGCAATCTTCATCTTCTCAGGCATTGTGGGAAACATCACGCTCGATGAGTTCAAGTGTGCTTGGGAGTCGTTTAAGAGTGGTAACCATCCAGAGATTTTGGTCTACATCGACAAGGGTGTCAAGGCACACTCAGAGGCTATTGATAAGCTAAAGGCCGAACTCTCAGATATGCGTCAATATTATCTTGAATACTCCAATCTTGAGGAGCTTGAAACCTTGGTAGATAAGCACCTCTCTAAGTTGCTTGTGCGTAGGGATAAGAGTGGAAAACGTTCTGAAATTAAGCCGCTTAAACTGTTGAGTGCCTCTGGAATTATATTCGGTGTATGGCTGCTGTTAGCACTTATTGGCGGCATTGGAATGTACATTTACGACAGGTTTATGGACGATGATGAGTGTCTCGCAATAGCCTCTAAATATGTTGAGACGGGTCGTCGTGGTGAGGAGCTTATCTACTACCTTCCCGATGCAACATTTGTCTATGATATCACCACAAAGCAGCTCGATAAGATTCCAAGAGAGAACAGCTCCTCGTCGCTCGATATTTCGATTGGCAAGATCGAGCACGCCACGCTTGGTGTCACAGCTTCGTTGCTCCTTGCTCGACTATTTACTGTTAAGGTCAAGAGCAATGCCAAGACGATGCTCGGATATGCTGCTTTAGCGGCAGCCTCGGCCATAGGCTTTGGTGTGGGATGTGTTGTTGAGCAGATGATATTTCCTCCGCAATACTCCGCTCCCGTCGAGAAGTTTTTGAGCGATCCGGCAAATTGGGAGAAGATGGCAAGTGGTCACAAACCTAATTGGTTCTAAGTATGAAAAAAAAGTTAGTTCGTTGGAGTTTGTTCCTTGCCATAGCTGGCGGCATCTACTTCGCCATTAGCTACTTAGTAAAGTGTGACGATGCGAAGAGGGAAGCTGTCGCGGATCTATGCTCTCAGGCCTTTGGACAACTTCAAGGGGGTAAGTTTGCTGAAGCCGAGGAGCTCTATGCTGCGGCCTTTGAGAAGACGCAGGTGGATACAATAGCCTCGCGTTTGATTCAATGCAAGCAGGCCGCAGGCGATATAAATGGTGCTTTAGAGTGGCTCAATCTATATGAGGAGGTCGACAGAAAGAGCGACTTCACCACTCTGCGTCGTGCACAGATATATATTCAAAATGGAAGTTTGGACCAGGCCAAGACGTTGTTGCACACTATTATAGATAGTCCTGTTCAGATCTCAAAAGTTGGATTTTTGCGTCCAATAATCGATCAGTGGCTCAACTCCGATCAGGATCATACGAGTGCCGTAAACCACTATCAATACTATGTCGACTATGTCGCTAAGTTGACTGCCTTGCAATGGCTGTTGTACTATGCCGAGGATATGGATGAGGTTTTCGAGCTTGGTGAGCGACTCTTCCTTTTGGCCGAAGATTGCGAGGACGACTACGCTATAATGGATCAATATTTTGAATATACTCACATCAAAGGAGGTACATTTATTACTTCAAAATATTCGTTGATCGGAAGTGCCTATCACGCTGCTAACAAAATCAATCAACACGTTACTAATACCTTGGGTGTTCCACCCTTCTGTTCAGGAAATATATTGACTTACATTAGTGACACCAAGTGGAGTATTGCCAACTACCTCCTCACCTCAAAGCATCTCGTCGATGGTTTCGATACCGCTGTGGAGTATATCAATCAAATCACGGCAAACAACACGCGAAATACCGATACTTTCCAGATGTATAATAAGTTTATCTATGGCATCTATTTGGCGGCAAGTGGTAGTGAAGCGTTCGACAAGTACTTGACAAAGGAGGAGATGGATGCGATCTTGCTCAACTCTGTTGATGCAAATGGCAAGATTCCATACCTCTATCTCACTATTGGTGAAGATGGGATTTTGGGAAAGGAGGATCGCGAGGCCATCCAGGGCGATGAGGTGTCGTTGCCAATAATCGTCCTCGGCTGCAACGATTGGACTTGCTACGACCAAATGCAGACTTTCGGACAGTATAACTTGCAGCACCGAGGCGAGCGTAAGATAATAAGGTATATAGATACTAACTTCGATGCACGCTCGTCATATACCGACAGAGATATGTTTGGCTTGCAAATTCACGCATTTCCAAGCAACTTGATGTGTCTTAATCTGTTGCAAGCGGTCTACGACAAGCAGATGTTGGGTCAATAGATCACACAAAAAGGCTATCACTTGGGTGATAGCCTTTTTGTGTTATTTTCGGAGCTTGCACTCCTTGTTGCAGGACGAACATTTCGATTGGTCGTGGCAGGTGAAGAATCGCCAGACACGTATTACGAGTGCCACAACAACAATAATAGCTATAACAGCGACAGCCCAATCTTGCCAGCTCATAGTCGTCATACCAAAAGTGATGTTACAAGGTATGCTACCCACGCCAACAACCACGCCACAGCTGTGTTGTAGAGTGCTGAGCCGACAGCCCACTTCCAGTTGAGCTCTGAGGCGATGGCCATAATTGTGGCAATGCAGGGTAGGTACAAAAGCGAGAATATGAGAAAGGCTACGGCCGATGGTGTCGACATACTCTTGGCTATACGCTCCTGTGCGTGAAGCGTAAGCTCCTCGCCATCAGCTATCTCGGTGTCGTCGGGATGGGCGTATAACACATTCATCGTGCTCACAACAATCTCCTTAGCCGGAATACCAGATAGAATGGCCACAGAGGCTTGCCAGCCAAGGTCCATAGGCTTGAATACAGGCTCGCAGAACTGGCCAATCTTGCCCATATATGATAGCTCATAGCTTGGTGCATTTTCATTGGTATCGTTGTACTCTGGACGAGGATAGTAGCTCAAGAGCCACACAACAATCGAGGCAATAAGTATCAAGCCACCCATCTTCTTGATATACTGAGCACACTTGTTCCACATATGCTTTAGTGTTGTCTTTGCTGTTGGCATACGGTAGGGCGAGAGCTCCATAACGAAGGGTGCCTCCTGCTCGCGGAACATAAAGCGTCGCATAAGACGTGCAGAGATAACTGCCAGGGCAATGCCCAAAAGATAGAGTAGAAATAGTGCTGTCCCTGCCCACTGACTGAAGAACGTGCCGACAATCATCATATAGATTGGCAAACGGGCACTGCACGACATAAAGGGGACGACCATAATGGTTATGAGGCGTGAGGTGCGACACTCAATAGTACGGCACGCCATAATCGCTGGTACGTTGCAACCAAAGCCCATAACCATAGGTATGAACGACTTGCCGTGGATACCCATTCGGTGCATCACCTTGTCCATAATAAAGGCTGCACGAGCCAAATATCCCGAATCCTCGAGGAACGATATGAAGAGGTATAAAATCATAATGTTTGGCAAGAATACCAATACGCTACCCACGCCACTGATTACACCATCTGTAATCATATCGCGTAGTGCTCCCTCGCCCATAAGGCCGTGCACAGTGTCGTAGAGCCACTCGACACCCATCTCGACCCAGGCCTGAGGATAGGCTCCAAGTGTGAAGGTGCAGTAGAACATAAACCACATAAGAGCAAAGAAGATAGGGTAGCCCCATATGCGGTGTGTGACAATGTCGTCAAGCTTGTCGCTCAGTGTGTTACGCTTATACTCAGCTGCCGAGTATGTCTCCTTCAATGCTCCCGACACAAAGCCATATTTACGCTCGGCAAGAGCTGTTTCGATATCGGTATTGAGGGCCTCCTCAATCTGTGTGCGAGCCTCCAAGGCCATCGTGTGCCACCTCTCGAAATAGGGTGTCGACTTTAGCATCTGGGCAACATCGTCATCCCCCTCGATGAGCTTTAGGGCAAAGTAGCGGGGAGGGAAGTGTGCAGGGAGCTCGTCGCGATGTTTGCGGATGTCGGTGTTGAGCTCCTCGAGGTTCTCCTCGATGACCGATCCGTAGTTGATGTGGATGTGTCGCTCACGTTTGTCGCTATTCTCGTGAAGGGCTATAATAGTGTCGAGGAGATCCTCGATACCTCGTCCCGTGGGTGACACAACGGGCACCATAGGGATTCCAATCATCTCACCCAAGGCGTTGTGGTCGAACTTAGCACCGCTACTCTCCAACTCGTCGTACATATTGAGTGCGATGACCATTCGAGGGTTGATGTCGATAAGCTCGGTTGTGAGGTAGAGGTTACGCTCGAGGTTTGATGCCACGATGGTGTTGACGATAACATCTGGAGTGTTCTCTGTAATGTGGCGACGAACGTATATCTCCTCTGGCGAGTAGGCCGAGAGGGCGTATGTGCCTGGTAGGTCGGTAATCTCAATGTTGTAGCCTCGATATTTGAGCTCTCCACGCTTGGCATCGACCGTCACACCGCTGTAGTTGCCAACGTGTTCGCTACGTCCACAGAGGGTGTTAAAGAGCGATGTCTTGCCAGAGTTTGGATTGCCAACAAGAGCCACAGTGATGTTGTTATGCTTGTTGGCCACAGCACGCTGCAAGAACTCATCGCCGGATATCGATGGCTCGGCCTCGATGGCTGCAAGACGCTCAGCCTCCTCGAGGGTCATAACCTCGATCATCTGTGCCTCCTTGCGGCGTAGAGAGATGTCGTAGCCCATAATTCTATACTCGATAGGATCTTTGAGCGGTGCGTCGAGCACTACACTTACACGCTGACCACGCACAAAGCCCATTTCGATTATTCGACGACGAAAACCTCCGTAGCCCAATACCTTGACTACCACGGCACTCTCGCCAGTCTTTAGTTCGCTTAGTCGCATTATTTAATCTTGTTTTATTTCGTTTGTTACTTATTTATCTATTTGTAGTTCAAGAGTATAGCTTGTCGGTCGTTTAAACTTCGAGCTTTGCTACCACTTTGTGGTGCAAAGTTACAAATCGGCGGCGAATGTTTCAATCCCCATTAATTGGGATTTTGACCATATTTTGCATCTTGAAACGATAGTTTTGCTATCTTTGCCAATGGGTAAAAATGCCAATTTGTCGATAAATCACCGCTTTATGCTTATTTTTGACTCGAAAATTTGTTGTTATAAAAAATATTTTTATATCTTTGCCAAAGATAAACCTTAAAAAATAATTTATACTTATGAAGACTTTAGTAGAGAACATCGCAGCTCAGTATGAGGCATTTGCAACCAACGCAGCTTTGCAGTTAGAGAAGAACAATAAGGCAGCCGGCACTCGTGCTCGCAAGGCAGCTTTGGAGCTTACTAAGCTTCTCAAGGACTTCCGTAAGGCCTCTGTTGACGAGGCTAAGAAGTAGTCTCCGAACTGAAATAAGCATATAGGGACCCTGTTCACAAACGTGAGCAGGGTCTCTATTTTTTGAAATTTTATGTGTGCTGTAGATTATACTAATCTACCCAAAATTGACCTTTACAAAATACTCTCTTGGGTGTTGGATATTGATATTTTTTACATATCTTTGTGCCCAGAACTCGAATGGTGGTGTTGGGGAATACCGCTTGGTTACCCTGGCTGAGATTATACACATTGCACCAGTACAGATAATGCTGACGCTGGAAGTTTGGAGTCATCTTTAATGGTACTTGCCGTACCACTATTTTGAGCATACATAGTAGTGTGAAAATAGTGGTATGAATCGAACAAAAACCTATCCCGTAGTATTGTCAATAGCTGGCTCAGACTCATCTGGTGGAGCTGGCATTCAGGCAGATCTCAAAACATTTGCCGCCCTCGGTGTCTTTGGCACAACAGCCATTACGGCTATTACTGCACAAAACACTCGCGGTGTATACTCTCAACAACCCCTTTCTCCCCAAATGGTCTACGACCAGATTGTGTCTGTTGTCGATGACCTCAATCCATCGTATGTGAAGATCGGAATGCTCTCCAACGCCGAGATTGTCGTCGCCGTTGCAGAGGCTCTTGGTCGATACTCAATCCCTATAATTCTCGACCCAGTCATAGTATCGAGTACGGGTCCTCCTCTTCTTTCTCCCGATGCTCAGGAGGTTATCAAAAAGCGACTCCTTCCGATGTCAATGCTCGTCACACCCAATATCCCCGAGATGGTGGCTCTTACCAGCCATCCAGTAGTAACCTACCACGACAAGGAGCAGGCGGCGATACGTCTCTTCGACTATGGAGTGCATTCGGTGCTCCTCAAGGGTGGTCACGAGGAGTGTGAGACAAAGAGCGATATACTCTTCACTAACTCTTGCTCTGCCATACAATCCCATTACTTCACGTCACAGACAATTCATACTCGAAATACACACGGCACCGGTTGTACGCTCTCTGCTGCTATAGCTGCCTATATGGCTCGAGGTTGTAGTATGATTGATGCTATTACAGCGGCCAAAAAGTTCGTGAGCGAGGCTATTCGTTGTGGTGCAGATGTGGAGATTGGTTACGGTATTGGTCCTGTGAATCACGGTTTTAACCCCCAAAAGATGTTGATATATGATGTCGAATAACTATCGATTACAGTTTATAACACACCATAATGATCTCTACTCCTACGTCGATTCTGCACGCATTGCCTTAGAGGGTGGGTGTCGATGGGTTCAGCTCCGTATGAAGGATGTGTCACCACAGTTGTTAGAGCAGATAGCCCTCATCGTGCAGAAGATGTGCCGGAGCTATGGTGCTACCTTCATCATCGATGACGATGTTGAACTTGTTGCGAGGATTAAGGCAGATGGAGTGCATCTTGGCAAGAATGATATGCCTATTGCTGAGGCTCGCAAGGCTCTTGGCAATGGCTATATTATTGGTGCTACAGTAAATAGATTCGAGGATGTTATGGCCATTCTCAGCGAAGCTACTCCCGACTACTTCGGCTGTGGCCCGTTTCGCTATACCACCACAAAAAGGGGACTTTCTCCAATCCTCGGATATGATGGCTACATCGACATAATGAGCAAAATGCGTGAACATAATATTGACATACCACTTGTTGCCATTGGGGGCATAACTCAAGGCGATATCCCTGACTTGTTGCGATGTGGTGTAGATGGTATTGCACTTAGTGGTAGCATTATCAATGCTAAAGACCCATTGCAGCAGATGCGTGAAGTGGTGGAGCTGCTATCAAAAAAGAGAGCTTAACTTTCTAAAATAGAACCTTAAATTATGAAAACAGATTTGAAAATCACCTATCCTGAGTCGGAAAGGGTCTATATGGAGGGAGTCATCCATCCAGAGATCTGTGTAGCGATGCGACGTGTGAGGCAGATGCCTACAGTCACAATTGACGATGGTGAACGAGTAGAGGTGCCGAATCCTCCAATTTACATCTACGATACGTCGGGAGCATACGGAGATCCAGGCATAGATATCGACCTTGAGCGAGGACTACCTCGTCTGCGTGAGGCGTGGATCAAGGAGCGTATTGCAAGGGGTGCAGATAGAGTTGGTCAGATGTACTACGCAAAGATGGGTGTCATCACTCCAGAGATGGAGTATGTGTCTATCCGCGAGAATATGAATTGCCGTGAACTTGGCATCGAGTCGCACATCACCCCTGAGTTTGTCCGTGAGGAGGTTGCCGCAGGTCGTGCTGTTATCCCAGCAAACATCAACCACCCCGAGGCCGAGCCTATGATTATTGGTCGTAACTTCCTGACAAAGATCAACGCCAACATTGGTAATTCGGCAACTACATCAAGCATTGAGGAGGAGGTCGAGAAGGCAATTTGGAGTTGCAAGTGGGGTGCTGATACGATTATGGATCTCTCTACAGGTCCCAATATACACGAAACGCGAGAGTGGATATTGCGTAATAGCCCTGTCCCCATTGGAACTGTGCCTATCTATCAAGCTATGGAGCGTGTCAACGGTAAGGCCGAGGAACTTACTTGGGAGATATATCGCGATGTGCTTATTGAGCAGTGCGAGCAGGGTGTCGACTACTTTACCATTCATTGTGGTATTCGCCTCAAAAATGTGATGCTTGCTGCCGACCGACTTACAGGTATTGTGAGCCGTGGCGGTAGCATCATCTCGAAGTGGTGTCAGACTCACCAAAAGGAGAGTTTCCTCTACGAGCATTTCGATGATATATGCGATATTGTTGCTCGCTACGATGTGGCTCTATCACTGGGTGATGGACTTCGCCCAGGAAGCATCTACGACGCCAACGATAGAGCACAGTTTGCCGAATTGGATACAATGGGTGAGCTTGTCGAGAGAGCTTGGGCAAAGGGCGTTCAGGTTTTTATCGAGGGCCCAGGACACGTGCCTATGCAGAAGATTCGTGAGAATATGGAGCGACAAATTGAAAAGTGTCACAATGCTCCATTCTATACCCTCGGTCCGTTGGTTACCGACATCGCTCCTGGCTATGACCATATAACCTCTGCTATAGGTGCAGCTCAGATTGGCTGGTATGGTACGGCAATGCTCTGCTATGTGACTCCAAAGGAGCACCTTGCACTCCCCAACAAAGAGGATGTACGCGAGGGTGTTGTTGCATTTAAGCTGGCAGCCCACGCTGCCGATCTCGCCAAGCAACATCCTGGAGCTATGGTCCGAGATAACGCACTAAGCAAGGCTCGTTATGAATTCCGATGGAGGGATCAGTTTAATCTTAGCCTTGATCCCGAGAGGGCTCTGGAGTACTACAAGACATCAAATAATGTCGGAGGCAAATATTGTACGATGTGTGGCCCGAACTTCTGTGCTATGAGGATAAGCCACACGCTATGTGAAGAGTAAATATTCATACATAAAACATACTTAATTATGATTGAAAGAAAGGTATCTCAAGGTATTATCACGACCTATTTCAACAAGTTAGAGAAGAACTTGGATTTGGACGTAGCCATCGTAGGCGGTGGCCCATCGGGTATTGTTGCAGCCTACTATCTGGCAAAAGCAGGATTGAAGGTAGCACAGTTTGACAGAAAGCTATCTCCTGGCGGAGGTATGTGGGGTGGTGCTATGATGTTTAATCAGATTGTCGTTCAGGCGGAGGCTCTCGACATCATCAAAGAGTTCGATATCAACTACGAACCATACGACGATAAACTCTATGTGATGGACTCTGTGGAGAGTACTGCGGCGTTGCTCTACAAGGCTGTTCACGCAGGTGCTACAATCTTCAATTGCTACACTGTCGAGGATGTGATTTTCAAGAGCGATGTGGTTAGTGGCGTTGTTGTCAACTGGACCCCTGTGCTTCGCGAGGGTATGCACGTAGATCCCCTCAACATTATGGCTAAGTGTGTTGTCGACGGCACAGGCCACGACAGCGAGATGTGTTGCACCGTAGCACGAAAGAACGGAATACGCCTTGCAACCGATACGGGTGGCGTTATCGGTGAACGTTCGCTCGATGTTGTGTCGGGCGAAGAGGAGGTTGTAAATGGCACAAAGGAGATCTATCCAGGCCTCTATGTCTGCGGTATGGCTGCCTCGGCTGTGAGTGGTACACCTCGTATGGGTCCTATCTTTGGTGGTATGCTGCTCTCGGGTAAGAAGGTTGCAGACCTTATTATCGAGAAGCTTAAGCGATGAGGATTATTGCAGTAACCACACCAAAAGTCATAGCTCAAGATGCAGATATCATCACAAGTCTACTACGCAGAGGTGTTGATATTGTACATCTTCGCAAGCCTGATTCCAACGTTGATGAGTGCAGGGCATTGCTACGAGACCTCGATAAGGAGTCCAGAGCGAGGATTATAGTTCACGACCATCCAGAGCTATATGCCGAGTTCTTGCTCAAGGGTATTCACATAAACCGAAATGTTGCTACCTTGCCCGATGGCTACACTGGGTTTAAGACCCGCTCTTGCCACTCGTTTGATGAGGTTGTGAAGTATAAGAACGACTACGACTACATCTTCCTAAGTCCCATATTCGATAGTATATCAAAGGTGGGGTATAACTCTTGTTTTAGCGATAATGAGCTGCGTAGAGCCTCGAATGATGGTATTATTGATAGTAGGGTTGTGGCTCTGGGAGGTGTAACCCCAGACAAAGTAGACTATCTTAAACGGTTGGGCTTTGGAGGAGTTGCTATGTGTGGTGCAATATACAATGTCGAGGCATTAGATAACATCGAATACCTATTTTAAATAATAATGGCTGCCCGCAGTGGACAGCCATTATTATTTTTATGTAGTCTCGACTACTTCTTTGTTACGTTACCAGAGAATGCACCGTTACCGAAGCTGATGCCATTCTTGTGGTTGTTCAAACCAGTCTCAAGGAAGTCTACGAAGTGTGAAATCTCACGGTCGTAGCTCATGGTCTTAGGCGATACCATGCTCTGGCCATCAGGTGTAAGGAGAACGTAGCCTGGCTGAGCGTTGATGCCCCAACGGTCGATAGCGATAGCTGCATTCTTACGACCAAGCTCACGCATCTCTACGCCATTCTCGTTAGTGTAGTAGTCGCCCTCAGCCAAAGCTGTCTTATCGTCAACGTAGAGAGCACATACGATATAATCCTCAGACATTAGACGAGTAACCTTTGTATCACTCCATACGTAAGACTCCATCTCACGGCAGTTGTTACAAGCGTGACCTGTTACGTCAACGAAGATAGGCTTGTTCTGCTCCTTAGCAGCAGCGATAGCCTCGTCAAGATCGAAGTAACCCTCGAGGTTGTTAGGAATATGGAGGAAGTCGCCATACTTAACCTGAGTGTTGTGGTTCTTTGGATTACCGTCAACACGGAAGTCCTGAGTGCTCATAGGAGGCAAGTAACCTGAGATACCCTTCAATGGTGCACCGAACATACCTGGGATGAGGTAGACAACGAACGAGAACACCAAGATAGCCATCACAAGACGCTTAACAGAGAGAGTCTCCATCTTATCGTCGTGAGCAAAGCGGAGCTTACCCAAGAGGTAGAGACCGAGCAATGCGAATGTTACGATCCAGATAGCGAGGTAGATCTCACGGTCGAGCAAGCCCCAGTGGTAAGTCTGGTCTGCAGTCATCAAGAACTTCAAACCGAGGGCGATCTCAATGAAACCGAGAACAACCTTAACAGAGTTCAACCAGCCACCGCTCTTAGGCATATTCTTGAGCAATGATGGGAACCAAGCGAGCAATGTAAATGGAAGTGCAAATGCTGTAGCAAAAGCAGCCATAGTAAGGATAGGCATCCAGATGTTACCACCGCTTGTAGAGCTAATGATAACGGTACCCACGATAGGACCTGTACAAGAGAATGATACAAGCACGAGGGTAAGAGCCATAAAGAAGATACCGAGCAAACCGCCCTTCTCAGCACCTGCGTCGCTCTTGTTAACAAGGCTTGAAGGCATAGTGATCTCGAATGCACCAAAGAATGATGCTGCGAAAATCATAAAGATTGCGAAGAAGATGAGGTTTGGAATCCAGTGTGTAGACAACCAGTTGAAGATGTCGTTTGTAACGTTCGAACCACCCGCAAGGTTAGAGATAAGGATCAATACTGCGATAGGCAAAACGTAGAGAGCTACGATGAAGAAACCATACATTGTAGCACGGAAACGACCCTGTGCAGGTGACTGTGAACCCTTGATGAAGAAAGATACAGTCATTGGCACCATTGGGAATACGCAAGGTGTCAAGAGTGCTGCGAAGCCCCAGAGGATAGCAGTGATGAGCGAGCTCCAGTCGAGCTTTGTAGCATCCTCCTCGTTTGAAGGCAATGAGATCTCGTAGCTGTACTCAGCATTGTTGTAAGCTATGTTACCTGCAATCTTAGCTACGCCCTCGCCGAGATCAGCTGCCTTGAAACCGTTGGTAACGAGGCGGAGAGTATCCTGAGCCTTGAGACCCTCATAGTCGATCTCGCTGTCTCGAAGAGCGATAGTCTCAATCACCTGACCCTCACGCTCGAAGCTGATTACAGGCATTGCTGGCTTAGAAGCGAGCTCTGCATCAGTCACGATGTGGCTGAACACAAGGCTAAGGTTCTCGCCCTTAACAACACCGTCAACCATCCACTCTGGACCATTGTTCTCAGCAACAACTGCCTCAGCCTCGGTAGTCTCCTCAGCCTTAACCTCCTCAGTCTCAGCCTTCTCCTCAACCTTTGCTGGCTCAGCCTTAGCTGCGGCAGGTGCCAAGGTGATGTTGAAGTCGAAAGACGACTGCTGGCACTGGTTAGTAGCATCAGTACAGATGTTTGTGCTGATAGTACCTGTGATCTTGGTGTTAGGCTCAGCCTTAATACGCTGAACGAAGATCATCTGACCGTGGTAGTGCTTAACCTTATCGCCATACTCGTCAGTTACCTCCTCAGGCTTCAATGTCTCGAACATTTTACCTACCTTAGTACCGTTGCTGAACTCGAAGATAGGAGCTGAGTATGGATCGCTAAGAGGGTAGCCGTGGTAGCCATCCTTGAGCGTACCGTGGAATACGAGGGCATAGGTGTCGTTGCCCTCCTCATTAGCGTAGAGTGTCCACTTTACAGGGGCACCGCCAAGAACGTCTACAACCTTACCGTAGATAGGATCGGCTGCAACAGCATTTGTGCAGTTAGCAAATGTGAGTACAAGAGCTAAAGCCAACACAAGTGTTTTTAGTAGTTTTTTCATAAATGTGTTTGTTAAAGTTATTGTATTTAGTTAATCGTTGTCTTTGTCATAGTGTGTCTCATCAAAGATACTCTCCTCTGTATTCAGAGCCTCCTCTGTGCGACCATCCCATATCTTATATCGCGATGGAGAGACACCCACACGCTGCTTGAAGTATTTGCCGAAGAATGATTGCGACGCAAAGTTGAGCTTTGTAGCTATCTCCTGGATGCTGAGACCTGAGTATTTGAGAAGTCGTTTAGCCTCATAGACCACTGCCTCGTCGATTAGCTTCGATGCGTTGCGGCCACTCTTTTTCTTAAGTATTAGTGATAGGTATTTTGGTGTGATGCCCATCTCAGAGGCGTAGAACTCCACACTACGCTCCGTGCTACAATGCTCACGCAATAGGTCGAGGAAGCGGTTGAAGAGCTCGTCGGTACGGTTGCTAACACTGCCTGCTGTTGGAAGGCTGTGCTGCTGCAGGATGCCCATCACGTAGTGGAACATAGCACCAAACAGCGAGTTAATAATCTTGTTACGATTTGCTGTTGGGGCGTAGTCGCAGAGCACCGAACGCATAAGCTTCGAGATGTCGTGGATGTAGCTCGCCTCCTGAGGCTCGATCTGCACGCAAGGCTCATCGAGGAAGCCGTGGTAGATTGAAATGAGATCCTGGGTGTCGACGTGGATGCTGTTGAGATACTGACGCGAGTAGGTGATCATATATCCCGACGAGCGAATCGAGGCCTTTACCTGCTCGATTACGGTATTCTCGTTGAATATGAATAGTGTATTGGGGCGTAACTCGTGGAGCTTACCGTTGATCTTAATCTTGGCAGTGCCACTAACGGTCACACCTATAGAGACACCCTGAATAAGTGCCGTTAGGTCGTCGAGCTCGCGGAACATTACCAGAGGAGTTATTACCAAGTCCTCTGAATAGTACGCTGTCTCGAACCGAGATTTGAGCTTGTCAATCGAAGCTCGTTTAATACCATCCTGCTTCATCTATTTATCTTTTGTGGTTCGGCGATGCCGCAACCAATCTTGTTAGTCCACGTATGACTAATATCGCAAGCGTAGGCCTCCAGCAATGCAACGTACCTGCATTGGGAACTTAGGCCCTGGCTGTCCATCTACGTCTGTTCGTTCATTGATAGAGGTCGTAAACTCTACCTCTCTGCAGCGAATGTGTCTCACTGCCTCGGGGTGGCCGTGGACAAGGTGTCTAAACATATTTAGGCACGTTGTCACGATGTTGCCATACTCTAAAACCAACACGTCGAGCATTCCATCGTTAATCTCTGCGTCTGGAGCCAAGCGTATGCGTCCTGCCGTCTCACCATTGAAGACAAGGCACATCGCAGCCTCGATGTCGAACTCCGTGTCGTCGGCCTTGATGTGGAGTGGTATGGGGTGCATACTCTTTATGTCGAGTGCTCCTGTGCGTATGTAGGCCAACTTGCCCACCATCTGCTTCTCCCGCTCTGGTGTCTGCTGTGATGTCGTAGTGAGCACACCAAAGCTCAATACATTCACAAACCTCACTCCGTTTACCTCGCCGCAATCCACTCTATGTTCCTTGCCTTGAGCGATGCGTCTTGCAGCACGCACAATCATTCGTGGCATACCTATTGCTCCAGCAAAGTCGTTTGCTGTGCCCGAAGGTATGATGCCGAGTTGGGGATTTATACCCTTGTCGTGCATCATATTGACCACATAGTTCACAGTGCCATCGCCACCGCTTACGACCACAATGTCGATATCCTCGTAGCCATCGAAGGGGTTTGCTCCAAAGTCGATTGCCTGAGGCTTGATGTCGATGTCGCTCTGCTTGAATATGAAGACAATCTTGTTTAGATGTTTTACGATGCGACCTCGGCCAGCACGACTATTGTATAGTAGCAATGCTCTCATCGTCTAAGCTACTTTAACCCCTCTGTTGCCTCGATGCGATAGTTGTCATTGTCGGCATATATGAAGTAGTACTTCCAACCAAACTCTCTCTCGCAACGCTTGGCAAGCTCGAGGGTCTCCTCTGTTGAGCCCATTGCCATAAACATTGTCGCTGCAGCATCTGCCTCAGCACAGGTCGCTGCGATGACTGTCACCGAGAGCAAGTCGCTAAGTACGCTGTAGCCAGTTTTGGGGTCGATTGTGTGAGCCACCTTGCGACCATCCTCGCTAAGGTGAAAGCGTCGGTAGTTGCCCGATGTTGCTACGCCACAGTTTGTTATGGCGATAATCTTTTCAACAGACTCCTGCTCAAAGTTGCCCTCATAAGGGGTCTCGATGCCAATTGTCCAGTCTCCACCCCTGGGGTTGATGCCCTTACAGCGAATCTCACCGCCGATGTTGATCATATAGTCGGCAATGCCCATCTGGTCGAGACGCTCAGCTACAAGGTCGACGACATAGCCTTTGGCAATCGAGTTGAAGTCGAGCTGCGAGCGGCTGTCACTCTTAATGAGTCGACCCTCTGCAACAGTAATCTTATCAAAACCTACGAACTGCAGAAGGGAGTCAACGTTTGGCTCTTGCAGCGAGCTCTTCTCGGCAAAGCCCCACGCTGAGGTGAGAGGCTTGATGGTGACATCATAAGCACCATCGCTGAGTTCATAGAATTTGCCCGCAAGCTCTATGTTGAACTCTATGTGTCTGTCGAGTGAGTCTGTTTCGTTGCGGTTGATGCGTGATATTAGCGAGCTGTCATCGAATATCGACATCGAGGCCTTTGCTTCTTGGTCGATTTCGGCAATAAGACGGGTGAGTTCGGCAGTAGGGTGACTAGTACGACAAGTCAACTGCACAAATGTCCCAAGTGCAAAACTGTCGACACTCTTATAGCTCGAAATACCCTCGTTGCATCCCCACATAAATGTGGCAATGGCAAGCGAGGCGAACATAAGAAGTATTGTGGTTAGTCTCTTTAACATCCTACTTTGAGTAATTATTTGCGGACAAATGTAGTGAAAAATTTATAAATTTCTACTATTTTTCTACAAAATATATGAATTTTCGCGAAATATCGTTCAATTTGAATTTTTATCATTTTTATAAATTTAACCTATTATGTTTGCGATGTGGTTTTAAATAAAGATATAAATATCATTGTTGCGAATATTTTACACTTTTATTTTGCTCTTCTTTATCTTGCGAAGCGTGGTGGCGTTTTGGTCATTTTGGTTGACGAAATGGAGGTTTTGGTGTTTGGTGAGAAAAAAGCTAAAAAATATTTGGTTAAAAAGTTTTTTTTTCTTTGAAAAAAGTATTGCTGTTCGAAAAAAAAGATTTATCTTTGCCGCACGCTCCGGCAGGATCAAGGTAAGGATGATCTGTCGTGGAGTGGAACCAGGGGCGTCATCCTCGGGGTAAGAATCGGGAGACGCACCATAAAACCTTAATTTTTATGTATTTGACACCTGAGAAGAAGCAGGAGTTGTTTGGCCAGTACGGCAAGTCTACAACCGACACAGGCTCACCCGAGAGCCAGATCGCGTTATTCACCTACCGTATCAACCACCTTACCGAGCACATGAAGAGCAATCGTCACGACTACGGTACGCAGCGTTCTTTGTTGCGTCTTGTAGGTAAGCGTCGCAAGTTGCTTATGTACTTGAAGGAGGTTGATATCGAGCGTTACCGTGCGATCATCAAAACTCTTAACCTCCGTAAGTAAGAGTGTGCAGCAAATGAAGGCGATGCTTCGGCGTTGCCTTCATTTACGTCGAAATCAAATCTATTTTTGAGATATTTTTTAGAGGAATTTTTTTAGAGGTTTTTTAGAAATTTTATGGAAGCTAACAAGTTGTACAATGCTGTACAGAAGACAATCACTCTTGCCGATGGTCGCGAGATTATGATTGAGACTGGTAAGCTCGCTAAGCAGGCTGACGGTTCGGTGGTTGTTCGTATGGGCGACACAATGCTTTTGGGTACTGTTGTTGCCGCTAAGGATGCTAAGGAGGGAACAGATTTTATGCCTTTGCAGGTGGAGTATAAGGAGAAGTATGCCTCTTGTGGCCGCTTCCCTGGTGGCTTTATGAAGCGTGAGGGTAAGGCTGGCGATTCGGAGATTTTGGTAGCACGTCTCATCGACCGTGCGTTGCGTCCACTCTTCCCTGCTGACTACCACGCTGAGGTTTTTGTTACTGTAAACCTTATCTCTGCTGAGAAGGATATTCAGCCTGATGCACTCGCAGGTTTGGCTGCGTCTGCAGCTTTGGCTGTTTCAGATATTCCATTCGGTGGTCCTATCTCTGAGGTTCGCGTAGCTCGTATTGGTGGCGAGTATGTCATCAACCCAGGCTTCGAGGCTATGAAGGAGGCAGACCTCGATATTATGGTAGGTGGTACTATCGACAACATTCTTATGGTCGAGGGTGAGATGAACGAGGTATCTGAGGAGGTTATGCTCGGTGCTATTATGTTCGCTCACGAGGAGATCAAGAAGCACTGTGCTGTGCAGATCGAGCTTATGAAGGAGCTCGGCAAGGATGTTAAGCGTGAGTATTGCCACGAGACTAACGACGAGGAGCTTCGTCAGACTATCATCTCTGAGCTCTACGACAAGGCATATGCTATCGCTACAAGCGGCACTATGAAGCACGAGCGTTCTGAGGCTTTCGATGCTTTGGAGGCTGAGTTTGCTGCACGCTTCACTGAGGAGGAGCTCGAGGAGAAGGCTCCACTCATCCACAAGTACTTCCACGACGATGTTCAGAAGAAGGCTATGCGTAATATGATCCTCGACGAGGGTAAGCGTCT
>JAEIGA010000654.1_pt1 | contig 51117 bp, 71 predicted proteins | sample 9270691 | NCBI WGS metagenome assembly JAEIGA01 (sample SAMN17057246, study PRJNA624740) | gut metagenome | biome: biome; isolation source: fecal sample | host: Bos grunniens | place: China: Xizang | collected 2019 | reverse complement strand
CTATCACGTTCATGTAACAGAGCCTATTGATGCCTTTAGCAAGCTTACCTTTGAGTCGCAATTCCAAGAGTTGTCTCCCGGTGGTGCCATTAGCTATGTGGAAGTGCCCAACATGGAGGGCAATATTCCAGCAGTTATGGCGCTGTTGCGTCACATTTACCAGCACATCATGTATGCAGAATTGAACACAAAAAGCGATTGCTGTCAGGTTTGCAACTACACGGGAGAAATCACTATTGTTACCGATGAAAACGAGAAGCTGGTGTGGGAGTGTCCCAACTGTGGTAACCGTGACCAAACAAAGATGAATGTTGCCCGAAGAACCTGTGGATATATTGGTACCCAGTACTGGAATCAAGGTCGCACCGAGGAAATTAAAGATAGGGTCTTGCACTTGTAGCTTATGTATTACGGCGAAATAAAGAAGACAGATATTGCCAATGGAGATGGGGTGCGTGTAAGCCTCTTTGTTTCTGGATGCAGAAATTGCTGTCCTGGTTGTTTTAATCAAGAAACTTGGGATTTTTGCTATGGCAAAGAATTTACTGCTGCCACAGAAGATGAAATTCTTCTTGCTCTAGAACCAGACTACATCAGTGGCCTTACTATTCTTGGAGGGGAACCCTTTGAACCAGAAAATCAGCAGGTTTTGGCTCCTTTTTTGCAGCGGGTAAAACAAAAGTTTCCCAAAAAAACAATTTGGTGTTATACTGGAAGTATTCTGGAAAAAGATATTCTTTCTGTTGCAGGGCGTTGCAATACAACTTTTACAGAAAACATGCTTTCTTGTATCGATGTTTTAGTTGATGGCCCTTTTGTGGAAGCTGAAAAGGATTTGAATCTCCCATTTAGAGGTTCGCGAAATCAGCGGATATTGCAGGCTCCTTTCAAATGAAAGAAAGGTTCTCAGATAATTTTGAAACCGCAATTTAGTTTTTGCTAAGGGGGATTTTATGGTGAAACATATTACGTGGGATGATAGTTTCAATGTTGGACATTCCATGATTGACAGTCAGCACAAGCGTCTGTTTGAACTGGTTCAAGAGTTGTATGAGTTAACGTTGCTTCCACAAGAGGTGAGGGATAGCGGTGCAAGTGCAGTTTTGCAAGAGTGTGCTGGTTACATTAATTATCACTTCACGTGCGAAGAAAAACTTATGAGAGATACGCGGTATGAAGATGCCACTTCTCATATAAGTCAACATAAGGCTTTTAATGCATACATCACTACAACAATGGCGGAGTCCAGTCGTGGCTCCGAAATCGATGTAGAGAAATTCTACGATTTTTTGGCAGACTGGTTACAAAACCATATTGTTTCAGAAGACAAAAAACTGGCTACAGCTATTTCTGCCACTCCACAGGAAAGTTGATTTAATTATTTGCTAAAAGCCCTTCTACTACAAAGTAGAAGGGACGGCGAAGTTCATTGATTTCTTTTTGGTCAAGAACAGCCAGTCTGAAGATGGCCGCCTCGGATAATTTTGCGACATCCCCTCAACACACTCCTTGTAACTGAAAGAAAAATTAGGGAAAATATCTCATATATTTATAAAAAAACTATAATCAGGTATTTTTTTATATAGTTACTCTAAGCTAACTATTGACTTTTTTATCGAGTTAGCTTAGAGTAACTAAAAGCATTTTAATGACTTGGTTTTGTTTTACAGGACAAACTTTGATAAATTGAGGAGGTATTCTGAATATGTTGGATTATTCCAATGTACAAGGCTGCTACAACTATTTGAAATCTGTAGGGGGTATCGCCTATATCGATACACGAGGGGGGATTTCCATGGAGGGTTCTACCATGGACACCTTTTACGGTGGAGTTTTTAAAAAAATAGATGGTTATAGATTGTTTCAGGAGACTGAGAATGGATTACTCCAGTATAAGGTAGTGGAGATTCCTACAAATGCAGATGAAATCCTACTTATGGAAAATAAGGAAAAAATTCGAGAGTTTCTAGATGCAGGGGGAATTCTGCTGAGTTTTACCCAAAATTACTTGGAATGGTTGCCTGGGAATTCTTTGTATCAAGCGAGTGCTACCCCTATTAAAGATAGAATGGTCGTGGCCTGTGGTCATGAGATTACCGATGGTGTGCGGGAATATGATATGAACTATCGTTGTGGTGTAAAGGGTTTTTTCAATCGCGGTTTTTTTAAGGCCCCCAAGGACGCTTCTGTCATATTGCAGGATTCTGATGGTGAATGTGTGGCCTATATTGATGATATTACTACTAAAGGTTTGATTCTCAGTACTGCTGGTGCAGACTTGATAGGATTTGGACTGGGTGAAAGTAGCACTGCCAAGCGATTGGGTGTGAACCTGTTGTTGTGGCTGGAAAAAACAATGAAAGAACGGGAGATAGCATGAAAACAGCATTGATTACTGGGGGATCTAGCTTTCAGCAAGGATTTTTAAGAGTGCATAATGGAAAATTCAGTGCATTGTTTGATAAAGTATTTTATTTACCCCGACTTGAGGAGGAGAATTTAGATGGATTTGATTGTGTGGTAATTGCCACAGGTCTAAATCCAGACTTTTTGATGCGAAATTCTGAAAAAATTGTATCATATCTCGAGAAGGGTGGAAATGTGGTGACCTTTGGCAGTGTGAGACCACCTTACATTCCGCATATTTCATTCCAAGAATGTGAGACAAATTTTTGGTGGTGGATTCATCCTGGAGCAGACTTGCCTCTCTACGCGTATGATCAAAATCATCCTTTGTGGCAGTTTTTAGAAGTGAAGGAATGTAAGTGGCACTACCATGGTACTTTTACTGTGGCAGATGAGTGTGAAAAGATTTTAGTGGATGAAGTAGGTCGTCCTATTTTGTACAAAGATGATTATCATTTTGCTGGAACTTTGTATGTGACTTCTTTAGATCCTGATTATCACATTGGCCAGGGATTTATGCCTACTACGGTTCCTTTTATGGAAAAATTTATGAAGTGGGTTACCAATGACATTGAAACAAAATTGGTGGCAAAAAAGGAGAGTGTTTAATGCGTGGCGTTTTTTTTAAATCAATAAGTTGTCTATTGCTAACTTTATTTGTGATGGGATTGTGTGGTTGTGCTAAAAAGAATGAGCAGGTAGGACATCGAGGAAGCTCTGAAGTGAAATCTACTGCAACTCGCACTATTGTTGATCAGGTGGGGAATACCGTGTATCTTCCCGAAAAAATTGAACGAGTAGTTATTGCTTCTGTGTGGCCTTTGGCTTCAGTGTATTGTCAGATGTTCGGTACGGATAAACTGGTAGGCCTTGATCCTGCCATTGTTAGTGCAGCTGAAAATTCTATGCTTATAAAAATTGCACCAGATATTGGTACCATCGAGACGGGATTTAGTAAGAACGGTAATTTGAATGCAGAAGAATTGTTGGCTCTTGATCCAGATGTGGTCTTTTATACGTCAGGTGTTATGGCAGACTATGATATTGCTACCCAAGCTGGGATTCCTGCGGTGGGCTTTAGTCTGAGTATCAAGGATTACAACGCAGTGGAGACGATCCACACTTGGATTGAACAGTTGGCCGCTGTAATGGGAGTAGAACCAAGTGACAATAGTGCATATGTGGAGTATGGTCGTAAGATTCAACAGTTGGTAGCGGAGCGTATTGCCACAGTTCCTGAGGAGCAGAGACCTCGTGCTATGTTTATTCATCGGTATGATAATGCTACCTTGGCAGTTCCTGGGACTGGTACATGGGCTGATTATTGGATTACTGCGAGTGGAGCCCGAAATGTGGGATCAGACAATGCTGGCACTCCATCTGTTTCCATTGAGCAGATTTACAGCTGGAATCCTGATAGAATCTATATTACAAACTTTAATGATGCTCTACCTCAGGACTTGTATAATAATAGTCTTGGAGGGCATGACTGGAGTTCTGTAGAAGCTGTAAAAAATCAGCAGGTAAAGAAGGTGCCTTTAGGAATCTATCGTTGGTATGTTACAAACACTGATTCTCCTCTCATGCTTTTATGGATGGCAAAACAGCATCATCCTGATCTTTTTTCTGACATCGATATGAATCAGGTGACGGCAGATTTTTACAAGGAATTTTACAATCTAGAACTGACAGCAGAGGATATCCAGTCCATCTGGAATCCTGTCCGTGAGGCTGCTGGGGGAGCATGATAGTGTATAAAAAGTTGCAGTCTTTTTTAAAATCAATAAGTTGTCTAGTGCTAACTTTACTTGTGATGGGATTGTGGAGTTGTGATAAAAAGAATGAGCTGGCAAAAAGTTTAAGAAGTAGCGAAGTTCAATCTGCTGGCCCTCGTACCATCGTTGATCACACAGGAGTAGAGGTGGTACTACCTGCGGAGATTAAACGCATTGTGATTGCAGGTCTTATGCCCATGCCATCTGTGTACTGTCTGTACACTGGCTCTAGCCAGGGCTTGGTGGGAATTCCTGCTAGTTCCAAAGCAGCTGCGGAGAACTCTCTGTTGATTGAGGCTTATCCCGCTTTGGCTGACCTGCCTACGGACTTTGAGTCTAACGGCGTGGTAAATGTGGAGCGGCTACTAGAACTGAAACCTGATGTGGTGTTTTATGGTTCTAGCAATGTCCAAACCCGTCAAGCATTGGATAATGCAGGCATTCCTGCGGTGGGATTTTCCACCACCCAGGCTGGCTACAACACGGTGGAGACATACGCCGGCTGGATTGAGCTTTTGGGGCAGGTTTTTGCCGGTGACCGCAGGATTGACACTAGCCGTGCGGCAGAAATCGTGCAGTATGGACGAGATGTAGAGTTCTTGGTGAAGGATCGGCTAGCAGATGTGGCCCAAGAGGATAAACCTCGGGTGATGATTGCCTATTATTACGATGATGCCGGAGGATTGCGTACCAGCGGTTCAAATTTCTTTGGTCAGTACTGGATTGAAGTGGCAGGGGGTGTGAATGTGGCGGAGGCTCTGTCTGGTTCTCCCAACGTGAACATGGAGCAGGTGTACCAGTGGAATCCTGATGTAATTTTTATTACTAATTTTAGCCCTCGGTTGCCAGAAGATTTTTACAATAACAACATTACAGCTGATGACTGGAGTTCTGTACAGGCGGTAAAGAGTGGTCAAGTGTATAAATTCCCCTTGGGAATGTACCGTTGGTTTCCACCTTCATCAGATACACCTCTAGCAGTATTGTGGATGGCAAAGACCCTCCATCCACAGTTGTTTGCAGACATAGATCTAGACCATGTGGTGCGGGATTATTTTCAGAGGTTCTACGGTGTATCATTAACAGAGGAGGAGATGTACAAGATTTATCATCCAGCTCGGGAGGCTTCGGGAAAATAAGATGTTGATTGCTAATAAAAAGAAACAAGGATTAGTGATTATTCTGTCCTTTGGCCTAGTAATTTTGACAGCTATGATTTGTCTTGGTATTGGCCGTTATTCGATTCCTCTTTCCGAAGTGGTGGAGGTAATTTTTTCTTGGCTCTTTGGTAGTGGAGAGACTGGAACTTCAGGAACTGTTATCTTCAAGGTACGGCTTCCTCGAGTACTGTTGGCCATTGCTGCTGGTGCGGGACTTGCCTGTTCTGGTGCTGCATTTCAGGGCCTGTTCTCCAATCCCTTGGCAACTCCAGATACCTTAGGGGTAGCAAGTGGAGCTTCCTTCGGTGCTGTACTCGCTATGATGTTAGGTGGAAACCTGATTGTCATTCAGCTGTTTGCTCTGGCCAGTGGTTTGGTGGCATGCGGTATTACCTATTGGATTAGTCGTGTTAAATCTCAACGGTCAGTTATAATGATTGTGCTTTCTGGCATGGTGGTATCTGCTTTGTTCCAGGCCTTTGTTTCCTTGTTGAAGTATTTGGCAGATCCAGAGGATCAACTGCCTTCCATCACCTATTGGCTTTTAGGGAGTATGTCCAGCGTTACCTACACTAACCTTATGTTTGGCTTACCCTGTATTGTATTGGGAGCAACCATTATCTTTGTACTGAGGTGGCGGCTGAATATTCTTTCCTTGACAGAGGATGAAGCTCGTTCCATGGGAGTGAACATTAGGGTATTACGTCTCTTGGTGATTGTAGCCTCATCTCTCATTACTGCTTCGGTGGTGTCCATGTGCGGTTTAGTGGGCTGGGTTGGCCTTTTGGTTCCCCACATTGCCCGTATGCTGATGGGTAGCAATAACAATAGCGTAATTCCTTTGTCCTTATCTTTAGGAGCAATTTTTATGTTGATAATTGATACGGCAGCTCGTAGTGCCACAGCGGCGGAAATTCCTATTTCTATTTTAACTGCAATTATCGGAGCTCCTTTCTTTATCGGGTTACTGCGAAAAACTGGAGGTGTTTGGTCATGACCTTTGAAGTAAAAAATGGTTCTTTTGGCTATGGTAAAAGAACTGTTCTCAATGATATTTCATTTTCTATTTCCAGCGGCGAGGTGTTGGCTGTATTGGGTTCTAATGGTGTGGGAAAGACCACCTTATTGAAATGCATGATGGGGCTCCAAAAATGGCAGAAGGGGGAGAGTCTGCTGAACGGAAAGAATATTTCAAATCTTTCCCACAAGGAGTTATGGCAGACTATCGCTTACGTGCCTCAATCCAAGGCCTCTGCCTTTTCATTTTCCGCTTTGGATATGGTGGTAATGGGGAGAAGCTCCCGTCTTGGAATGTTGTCCCGTCCCACAGAAGAAGATGAGGCTGCTGCTCGAGCTGCCATGGAGGATATTGGTATTCTTCATTTGCAAGACAAAATGTGCAATAATATGAGTGGTGGCGAACTACAGATGGTGCTTATTGCCAGAGCTCTTACGGCAAATCCTCAGATGTTGATTTTGGATGAACCTGAGTCAAATTTGGATTTTAAGAATCAGCTCGTGATTCTTGAAGTGTTAGAACATTTGGCACGGGATCGAAACATTGCTTCTATTATAAATACCCACTATCCAGCCCATGCACTGAAGGTAGCTGACAAGGCTCTACTGCTGAACAAAGATGGCACCAATTGCTACGGTCCAGTTGATGCTGTAGTGAATGAAAAAAATATGTGTGCTTCTTTTGGAGTGAATGTGTTTATCCATACCTTTGAGGTACAAGGAAAGAGTTACAATGCCGTAGTTCCTCTTTCCATCGCCATGTAAGAAAAGAACTGGAGTGGACTGGTTAGAAGTATTTCATCGGTAGCAGAGAGCTTGCAGTATATATTTCTTCCGTTCCACAATAAGAAAAATCCAGTTTTAATTATTTGCCAAAAGCCCTTCTACTACAAAGTAGAAGGGACGGCGAAGTTCATTGATTTCTTTTTGGTCTAGGACTGCTAGTCTGAAGATGGCCGCTTCGATTACGCTGTACAAAAGTTCGTTGGTGTCGTGTACATTGACCTTTTTGAACTCACCTCGATTGATACCTTCAATGATGATTAAGGACATAAGGTGGCGGAGTCGGATGATTCTACGACGTACCCGTACAGCAGGATCCTTGCCAGATTTTTGGAGCTGTAAAAGATAGGTAAGGGTCACAGTAAAAAGTAGGTGATTTTCCGTACATTTTTCTAAAATCCTATCTAAAACATTTAAAAGTCGCTCTTTCACTGTCTTAGACTCATCGTTAATAATTTCCATCAATGATGCTTCTATCTCCATGGTCAGCTGTTTGATGCTCCACACAAAAATTTCTTTTTTATTTTTAAAGTAGATGTACAAAGTTGTTCTGGTAATGCCACAGCGATCTGCAATTTTCTGAAAGGTTACGTCCTCGTAGCCCTTTTCCATAAACAAATCTAAGGCTGTTTCAAGAATCTCCTTTTTACGCTTGTCGTGTTCAACTATTATTGCCATTAACTTTTATCCTTTTGTGAGCCTTGCATACCTTGGATGAATTGATAGAAATAGGTGTCCAGGTTTCCACCCTTCAGTTTTTTTGTGGAATTTGCCTTGCGACCCAAGTGAGTTTCAAAGTCGTCACGGGAGGTGATAAAGCCCATGTCCCAGCCAGGAAAGGAGTCAAAAAGCTCTGCCATGTCCTTGTACAAAAGCTGGGCAGACTCTGCATCCTCCAGACGCTCGCCGTAGGGAGGATTTCCCAACAAAAGACCTGTGTCGTAAGGTGCACCGAGGTCACGGAAATCTGCTTGGTCAAAGTCGGGACGTTGAATTCGCTGGTCACTTCCAATGAGCTGCAATGCACGGCCTGCAGTAACTCCTGCTCGCTCTGCATTGGCTCTGGCTCGCTCCACAGCTTCGGGATCAATGTCGGTACCAGTGATACGAGTCTGACATTCTGGCTGAATTTTTTCTGCTTCCTGACATTTAATTTCGTAGGCTCGTGCTTCGTCGTAGACCTTCAGATTTTCCAAGGCAAAGCGACGGCCAAATCCAGGTGCCACGTTATAGGCATAGAGCATGGCCTCGCTGGCAATGGTTCCTGAGCCACAAAATGGGTCGTGAAGGGGTGTTTTTCGCCGCCAGTTCATGAGCTGGAGCAAAACTGCTGCCATAGTTTCTCGGATTGGAGCAATGCCGCCGTCTTTGCGGTAGCCCCGTCGATGAAGGGGTACTCCAGACAAGTCCAGCAGAACGGTAACTATGTTATTTTCGATATAAATGCGAACGTCGTTACGGTCACCACTTTCGGGCATAGTGTGAATTTTCCACACGTCGCCTAGCTTGGTGTAAATGGCCTTGTGAACAATACCCTGAATACTGTGCTCGGAAGAAAGGCGGCTTTTGTGGCTACGAACCTTGTCCACCACCACTCGCACATCCTTGTAAAAGAAATCCTGCCAGGGAATGGAATATACGCTGTCAAAAAGGGCGTCAAAATCCTCTGCCTTGTAGGAAGCCAGCTGAAGATACACTCGGTCCGCAGTCCGCAAGCAAAGATTGCTTCTAAAAAGGGCGTCATCGTCACCTACAAAGGTAACTCGTCCCAAGGGGCGGGGACTTCCCATGTCTTTGAGGGTGTAACCAAGCTTCTTAATTTCATTTCCGAGAATTTTTTCTGCACCAATTGGACAGAGTGCCACCAGAGTATTCATGGGGTGAGAATAACACTTTTTCATAAAATGTTCAATTGTCAGAATAAAGTGGAGGAGATGACCGTGAGGAAGGTGGAGTTATCGTGAAACTGCCGTCCATGTCAATCCTAATCAATCTTTAATGCGTAGATGTTCCAGTCAAAGTAGAGGTTGCCAAAGAGGTATTTTTTGCAGGCTGATTCTGTCATGTAGACGAGGGTGCCGTTACGTACGTCTAGGTCTTCGCTCATGGGGGGAGCTTGGATAACCCGAGTAGGCTCCCCTAAAAAGCACACTTCTACGCCGTGCATGATTCGGCCAGTCATGATTTGTTGGGCTGGTTCGTAAATCAAAAAGCGAGAAGGAGCTAGGCCGTAACTTTGGGACAGGACAATGGTGCCGTCGGTGAGGATGGCAAAACCTTGTATTTCGTTACCGATAGAATACACCAGCTCCGGCATGGCGAGATTATTGTTGCGATACTTGGTTACAATGGCTGAATGATAGGTGCCTTCATAGGAAAAATCGTTGTGGCACTGATATTCCTTGTCGTTGTTGAATTCCCCAGTATAAATAAATCCACCAGCTGCAAAGACAAAGGCTGTGTTATTGGGAACCGCAATCGGTTTTCCGATTTCGATTGATTCTCCATTGGCTGGAAGTTTTCCAGAGAATTTGTACAATCCAGTTCCATCATCAGCGAGGTACAAGAAGCCTCCTGCATATTGCAAGCCTCCGGTGTGTCCGTAAAAGGGCTGGCCATTGCTAGTAAGCTGGTAGTAGCGAGTCGTTTCTGTTTCTGGGTCAATGGCGTAGATTCGGCTGGGGCTTCCGTCTGCCATGTAACCTGCCGTGAGGAAGCGCTTTTCTTCCTGATGCCAGGTAAGGCCCTGAGGAACGAGGCCGTCTTGTAAGCCTGGATTTTTTGTCAAAGTGGTACGACGGTGAAAGGTGTCGGTATAGGTTACCTTTCCATAGGTCAGCAAGGCTATCCAGCTGAGGAAGAGGGTCAGAACTAGGGCAAAAATAATACCAAAAAATATTTTCAAAAAGGTGGAGGATCTTCTCATGCTCAGATTGTATAAAGATGAAGTAATTATGTCCAGAATAACTTGACAGTAATAACAAAACGTGTAAATTATATGTATATTATTTTTTGTTAAGGAAGATTTTATGGCACAGTACGACACAATTTGTGATGAAGGCATTGACCTTTTGATGGATATTTTTTACGCAAAGATTCGTGCAGATGAAAATGGGGTAGGGGAGATTTTTAACAATGTGGTAGGAACAAGTGATGAGGTGTGGACCCATCACAAGAAAAAGATTGGTGAGTTCTGGCGGGGAATGTTGCTGGGAACAGGAAATTTCCGTGGCAATCCACCTCAGGCCCACATGAACTTGCCTCCCTTTCCTCCAGAGTACTTTGACATTTGGCTTGGACTTTTTGAAGAAAGCCTGAATGAAGTTTTTACAGAAATGCCTGCCACTCAGATTCTGCAACGAGCTCAGATGATTGCAATGGGCTTTAAGTCAATGCTGTATAAATAAAAAAATCCCCCGCAAAGCTTTGTGGGGGATTTTTTGAATTAATTATAAGGGCTACTGAAATATTCTTTAAATTTACAGTGAGTGCCGATCAAAGAATTCTGTTGTAAAGACAAACCGTTCAGGTATGTTATTTTTTCTTACACCAGTGACTTCATAGGTATATGTACCTAATTCGGCCCGCCATGTATTTGATTTGTTAAATACGAGGGTGTTGCCTCCATCATGTTCTTCTACCCATTGTTCTCCAGTATCCACTCGAGTAACAATAATTTTTCCTGCACCAACGGTATATTTACCACCGTTGAATTGAACGTGCCAAAAGGATGGATTTCCAAAAAGATTTCCTTCTAAGGGGAAATATCCGGGAGAAGGCCAACTAACAAAGTCCCACTCTCCAATAGGAGTTACTGCTCCTTCGGGAGCTTTGGTATAGGTAACAACTTCAACATTTCCCCCATAACCAATTTCTTTTCCATCTGCGTCCTTTTTCTTGATGGCAGAACCAATACCTACAGCCTGTAATCCTGGATTTAGCTGCCAGAGACGGTGGCCTACACCGGGATTTCCTGGGTCCAAGTTATAACCATCTATAGACTGAATCAAGGGGTATTGTGGATACACATTACCTCGGTTTGTACCTTCTTTCCCTTTTTTATAGAAATCAGAATCAGCTGTTATACCAGCAGGTACTGGTTGTGTTCCATGACCAAAGTTTTGGGTAACAACCATCAATGCAGCTCCAGCTTGAGCAAGTGCATTATATTCTGGAGTTGTTACAACTTCTGGTAATCCTGCCAGTCTTCTTAGGACGTTCAGTCGTTGCAAGGCTAAATCCACATATTCTTGTTTTAATTCTCCAGCATCGTATGGGGCTGTGTATTCAGGTAGTCTTGTGTACCACTGTGTGGGGTCAGAAGGAAGTTTATTGGCATCCGTTGCGTCTAATTTCTGCTTAATATCTTCTTTTGATAGAAAGGGAAGGGTTAGGTCTCCACTTTTGCGGCTATTAAATTCTGCGCCTGCACCGCCACTAGCACCAGATTCTAAAAATTCTTTAGCTAAAATTCTTCCTTGAGCAAGTCCTCCACCAACCACTCTTCCCAGCTCTTGTGCTGGTTGAAAGTCGCATGCAGAAAAACCTACCAAGAGAAGAGCGAGGGTTCCAACACAAGCGGAAATAATATACTTATTCTTCCGAGGATTATGCTTTTTCATTTCTTGTACCTCCTACTTAAGAGGGAAACACATATTGCTTCCCTCATGAATGATTGTAGTTTACAGTGCAATTGTCATCTGAGCGGAAAGTCCCAAAGACAATTCTGTGTTATTATTTACGTTGAAGGTTATATCAAGAACCATATCTCTTGGTAATATGATGCTTGTTCCAATTTTTCCAGACCAGAACACATTTGTTGTTAAGGCTCGACTAGCTGCCTTCTCTGTTGTAGTCTTGTTGCCAGTAGTTGTCTGGGTCTGATAAGTGGTGGTGTAGAATTGAAGTCTAGGAGTTACGCCACAGAAGAGAACCATAGGCAGTTTTCCCAAGGGAGCATAAATACCTGCTGCTGAGGCGATGGTAGCTCCAAAGGTTGAAGACTTATAGTCACCAGCCAAAATGTCAAAGTACACCATGGGCTTCATTCTTACTTCAATATCACCAATAGTGTGACTAATCAAGTTTGACATACCAAACTGAGTGGCAAACTTCATTTTGGTGTAGTTGTTTGTTGTGTCGTTATCTATTTTATAGGCTGGCTGTTCTAACTCTTCTATTCTGGAAAGTTCTACATTTCCAATTCCAAGCCAAAATGCAGTTTCTGCACCAAAGGGTGTGGGCAAGAGGTTTTGGATGGTAAGCTTGTCGTATACCGTGAAGGCAACCTTTGTTTCTTTCTCGTCTTCTAGTTCAACCTTTCCTGTATTACCATTGGGTGCACTATTCTCACTTCCTGCTTTGATGATTTTCTGATCTATGTGAAGTATTGGATTAAAATAGTTGTAGATTTCAGGAGTGAATTCTAATCCTACGGGAATGGCGATGGTAAGATCTAGGTGATTTTCCCCTGCCGGAGTGGTAACTGTTTCTGTGCCATTTTCTGTTTGAGTTATCTGTATAGGTTGGGTGGTATTTCCATCAAACATAAACAACAGCCCTGCAGACAGGTTCATCATATCGGGGAATCCCATGGTAAAGCGTAGTGCACCTTCATATTCACGAAAGGCAGGATTCTTGTATTGAACCTCTACATCAGGACTAATAGTTTCCACGTCGTGTTCTTCAGATGTTAAGGTAAAGTAGCTAGCGGTACTCCATCGAATTGCACCGGGATGGTAATAGCCTAAAAGGGCTCCACTATTGGAATTTCCTTCCAAGCCTGTTGTATCAAATCCACCACCAACCATAATTTGCTTTGAATCTACCGTATTGAACATGATATTAGGTTTGATGATAAAGTCGTTTACATTGTGGAATAGGCCATTGGTTGCTTCATTCAAAATAGAAACCTGTCCTATTGCCAGAGAAGATGTCATTATGAGTGCTAATGCCCCTATTAAAAATCGTTTCATGCAAAACTCCTTAGTATGCTATTTTAAAATATTACAGTGACACTGACATAAAGGCAGAAAGTCCCACTGTCTTACCACTTGGATTTACATTCAAAGTCACGTCAAGTGTCATATCTTTAGGTAACACAACACTCATTCCTACTTGGCCTGTCCAGAAAGCACTTGTTGTTAATGCACGGCTAGCTGATTTTGTTGTCCCTGATGAAGATTCTTCAACTTTGGATGTGTTATAGAATTGTAATCCAGGAGTCATTCCAAAAAAGAGTGCTAAGGGAAGATCGCTGAGGGGGGTATAAGCTCCCGCAACTACAGCAGTTGTAGCTCCAAAGGTAAAAGATTTATGTACTCCAAAAAGCATATCAAAATATACCATGGGTTTTAATCGTAACTGGACAGTTCCAACAGAAAAGTCAAGGAGGCTAGACATACCGAACTGAGTTGCTATTTTTACTTCATAGCCGATAGACTCATAAGTTACTGCTTCGTAGGCTGGTTTTTCTATCTCTTCTACTCCAGTAAGTGTTCCTGTTCCAGAACCCTTGCCCACTCCAAGTCCAAGCCAAAAACTGGTTTCTGTTTCTAATGGAATAGGAAATAAGTCCTGCATGGTAAACTTATCGTACAGTGCAAATTCTACTAAGGTTGTGCTATCCGTTGTACCTGCTTGAGGATTTTCTGCAAGATTTCCACCAGTAATCTTTGTATCCTTTGAAATAAAAATATATGGCTCAAAGAAATTATACATTGTGGGGGTGAACTGCAGGTTTATTGGAACACCAAGAATAATATCGAGTGTTTTAGTCTGAGCTGTGATATTTTCAGTTTCATTTCCTGCAGCATCAGTTGTTGTTATTTCTGCATGATTTTGGCTTTTCCCTTCAAAATGCATTATCAAACCCGCTGAAAGGTTCAGTGCATTGGGTACACCCATGTTGAATCGCAGTCCACCTGCATAATTATCAAAGGCTGGGTTTTTGTATTCGATAGTTTGGGTAGTGTTACCAGCAGTTTCTGTAACTGTTTCCACGTTGTGTTTTGCAGATTTCATATCCAAGCTAACGGCCACACTCCAAGGTAGTTTTCCGGGATGGTAGTAACCAATCAGTCCACCGCCGTTGGTGTTGCTTTTAAAGTTCAAATCATTGAACCCACCGCCAATAATCACCTGCTTTGTTTTTACAGTGTTGAACATGATGTTTGGCTTGATAACAAAATCATTTACGTTGCGAAACAAGCCGTTGGTTGCTTCATTCAGCAGTGATACTTGGCTCACCGCTAGTGTACAAGCCAGCAGAAACATGACTGCTCCTGTCACAATACGCTTCATCCTAAAACTCCTTTCCATAATGCCTTGCATTGCATTTTGGAATTAAAATAAAATACTCCTTCCTATGCTAATAAGAAGAAGGATATAAATGCATAACAAAAAATAATTTTTTGTCATACTCGCAAGAATAGCGTAATTTTTAACAAAATGAGAGAAAAAAATCAATATCTTTAATTGTTAGAATTTTAAGAATTATAAGAAGTTAGATAATGTATAGGTGTAAAGTGGTGAGACTTTCACAAGGTAGTCAATCCTGCTATACTGCTGCTGTGAATATTGTTTTGTTTGAAGAAGAGGAACTTGCTTCCCCTCTACCGCTCTGTGATAATCGAGTAAAGCACATACAAAAGATTTTACGGAAAGGTGTTGGCGATACCTTTGATGCTGGCCTTGTGAATGGAGCTGCTGGAACGGCAGAAATTCTTTCTGTTTCACCTCAAGGTATGGAATTTCACTTTGTAGCCAATGGTGCAGGAAAACCTCTACATCCCGTATCCATGATAATCGGTTTTCCACGACCAATCCAACTGAAGCGATTGTTGCGAGATATTGCAAGCTTGGGTGTAAGCCAGGTTCATTTGTGTGGAACAGAGCTGGGAGAAAAATCCTACCTTAAAGCCACCTTGTCCCAGCCAGAGGAATTAACTGCCATGCTAAAGGATGGCTCCATTCAGGCAAAAAGTACCCACGTACCCCAGGTTTTTGTTCACCAAGATGTGGCTTCTTGCTTAGATTTTGTTGCGGGTAAGGATGGTATCAAAGTGGTGCTGGATAATATTGAACCAACATCCTCCTTGCAGGGATTTTTGTCATCCCAGTTTTCTGCTGATGAGATGAAAAACGCTAGGGTGGTGGCTGCCATTGGAAGCGAGCGGGGCTGGACTGGCAATGAACGGCAGCTTTTCCGTGAAAAAGGTTTTACCGTGTGTGGCATGGGAGAGCGGGTGCTTCGGACAGAAACTGCCGCCACCACTGCTGTAGCAATCATTCTTTCAAATATGGAGATATTATGAACCAAGATCAAATAAAGGCAATGCTGCTGGACATCGAAGAAAGCAAGCTGGAATTTTCTGTTACCCTTACTGGCAAGGAAAGCAAGCGGGTAAACGGCCTGTACAAGCCAGACACCTGTGAGATTCTCTTGCACAACAAGAACTTTACCAGCGACAATCAAATGATTTACACCGCCATCCACGAATACGCTCACCATCTGCTGAACGAGGAAAAGCTGGAAGAATCAGCTGGACTAAAGCCCTCCTACCAGCGAGTCCACACAAACCAGTTTTGGGCTCGCTTTCACGGCTTGCTGGAAGTGGCAGAAGAAAAGGGTTATTACGTTATTGGGCTAGAAAATTCCCCAGAATTAGCCGAATTAACAGAAGATATTCGCAAAAATTACTTGGAAGCCAACGGGCGGCTTATGCAGGAATTTGGTCAGCTATTGGCCAAGGCTCACAAGCTTTGTCAGGATGCAGGGATTCGCTACGAGGATTACGTTGATCGTGTGCTGAAAATGCCTCGCTGTACCGCCACCTCCATTACCAAGGTTGCCGCCGCCCAGGTAAATCCTGCTTTGGGCTTTGAAAACATGAAGCTGGTGGCTTCTATGCCCCAAGCAAAACGCCAGGAGGCAGAGGAACAGCTTTTAGGTGGTCACAGTCCTGATTCCGTGCGAGCCATGATGAAGAGAAAGGCTGAAAGTGTGGATCAAAAAACAAAGCTGGAGCAGGAGAAAAAGCGACTGGAAAAAACTATTCAACAACTTACCTCTCGCTTGGAGTTTGTGGAGGAAAGTCTTGCCAGCTTGTAAACTTGTTGGAAGAAGATTTCCTCTGAGGGGAAAATCTTTGTGGATGGGAGCTGTGAGCTTGTGCCTTGTTTTTGGAGTGAGTGCAGAGCTTTTTGCACTGGATTTTCCCACTGTTGAGTCTCCCGCCATGCCAAGCATTTCTGGCTCATCCGCTGGCCCCACTACTCCCTGGCGGGGAAGTGCGCCCTACATCCCAAGTCAACAAAATCAACCTCAGACGGATACCAGCAAAACCAATTCCAGCGACCAAGATACGAAAGATTCTGCAGCAGGGTTGGCTCTTACTGCCCAAAGTATTTCTGGTTTAGGTGGTCTCGAAGCCCTGGAATCTCTGGGAGGCTTGGGAGAGCTTACGGGGCTTTCTGGTTTAGGGGGATTAAACGGCCTTGATGCATTGAAGAGTCTCGAAGCTCTACAAGGGGTGGAAGATGAGGATGATTTAAAGGAGTATCTTTCAAAACTAGCTGGAAATAGTGGCGTGGATACAAAATCCTTGGAAGCAGCCTTGGAAAAATTACAGGATTCTGGCAATTCATCTCAGACAACAGAAACAACAGAGGCTTCTGCCACCACTGCTTCTGGTGAAACAAGTTCCTCAGAAACCGTAGCCACTCTGCAGCAAATTCTCCAACAGCTAGAGCTATTGGCAGAATCACAGGCTGCCTCCCAGAAGGAGACTGAATCTACAAGCTCCACTTCAAACAAGTCAGCTGCAAATACTGGCACTTCTGGCACAACAAACCTTTCGTCCTCTCGGATTCTTCGCTTTCGGGCAAATTCCACGGACCTGCTACCTTCTTGCAAAACCGTGTATTTTTCTCAGCCAGATCCAGCGGGAATCTTTTTGCTCACAGGAGACCGGGTAGTAAAGGCTGGTGGCAAGGACAGAAACGAAACTTTTTATTTCTTGTTCACTCCAACATTAGACGCAGAGGGCAAGTTCATCTACACCGTGGAAGCTGAGCTTACCCAGGATTGGGCTGCTGAGCGCTCAGAGTTATACCCGCTCACAACCTCGATGCCTCTCACTGCCACTCGCACTGGTAACCTCATCACCCTCCGCCACAACACTGAAGGCTGGAACCTAGATTTACTGCTGGACTTACGAGAAGCCGAATAATTATTCTGCTAACTGGTAGAGCAGGCTAGAGGTTAAGCCTTTACAAGGGGCGGGGGAATGGGATAGAGTGGGAGCATGGAACAAACTGAGGAAGGCATCCGATTGCAACAAGTCTTGACTGAGTACTTTGCGGGGCAAGAAAACATTCTCTTTGCCAGATTATTTGGCTCTGTAGCTCAGGGGAAAGAGACGGTAAAAAGCGATGTGGACGTGGCTGTGCATGGTGAATCTATATTGACTCCTGACCAGCTTGTTTCCCTACGGGGGAAACTTGAAGAGCTTTGTCACCGTGAGGTTGATGTTTGCGACTTACGTACCGCAGAAGGGTTGTTCCTGTACAAAATCATGACAAAGGGCTGTACTCTTAAGCATCAAAGTGAGCTTCATCATCACTATGTTATGAAGGCCCTGAACTTTTACGAAGATTATTATCCGTTGGTACGTCGAATGCAGCTGGAGCGAGTACGGGGGTTTTGTAATGGATAAGGAATTGGTGCTTGCAAAGTTGGAGTCCTTGTATCGCTGTATTCAGCGGGTGGAATCCCAACATATCACCTCCTTGGAGGAGTTGCAGCTGAGTCTTGATAAACAAGATATTGCTATTTTGAATCTGGAGCGGGCGGTGCAGCTGTGTGTGGACATTGCCTCCCACATTCTTGCAGATGCTGGAGGACCCGTTCCCGATACCATGGCAGGAACCTTCCAAGCTCTCGTTACACAAGGAATCCTTGATGAAGCTTTAGGAGAAAAGCTTAAGAAGTCCGTGGGATTTAGAAATATTGCCATCCATCAATATCAGGATATAAACCACAAGATTCTATTTGCAGTAATTACAGAGCATTTGCAGGACTTCAAAGATTTTGCCAAGGCTGTCCTTGTCCTGCAAAATGCCTAATGTTGATATTTCAGGAGAAACTGAGTAATTATTCTGCCAGCTGGTAGAGTGGAGACACCACAGTAAGCTGGTTTGTTATGCCACTGGTGGGATACACCATGTTCTCTGCACTGATAACAACGCCTTCGGCATCTTCTGCTTCCAGAAGCTGCAAGCCCTTTTCTTGTCCCAAAATGAACACGGAGGTGGAAAGAGCATCTGCCAGCATGGAGTTTTGGCTTACAATCGTTACAGATTGAACCTCGTTCCATACGGGAAAGCCTGTAGCGGGATTCAGAATGTGGTGATACCGAATGCCGTCCTGCTCAAAGAACCGCTCGTACATACCAGAGGTAACCACGCTGGAATTCTTCACGGATACAGCAAGGGCCGGGGCTTCTGAAGGGCTTTGTGGATTTTTCACTCCCACCCGCCATGGTGTGCCATCTTCCTTGGTGCCAAAGGCATAGATATTGCCTCCTAAATCAAAGAGTGCTCGCTGGACTCCAGCCTCTTGAGCCATGAGTACTAACTGGTCTGCGGCAAATCCCTTGGCAATGCCCCCTAGGTCAAGGGCCATTCCCTCTTTGGGCAAAAAAACAGTGCAGGCTTCTACGTCAATCTCCACCAAACGCCAGTCCACCAAGGCTGCAGCTTTTTTTATGGCTTCTTGACTGGGAACCTGGCTATTGTCTCCTCCAATGTCCCACAAATCTACCAGTGGCCCGATGGTGGGGTCAAAGGCTCCACCAGTTCGCTCTGCAATTCGCAAGGCTTCCTGCAACACGTAAATCACTTCTTGGGGAACTGTTACAGGAGCAATGCCTGCAGCTTGATTCACTTGAGACAGGGCACTGTGGGCAAGATTTACGCTAAAAACATGCTCAATGGCCCTGAGTCGCTGGAACATTTGACTGTATAAGTCTGTAGTACCTGATTCAAAAAGATTTATGGTACAAACTGTTCCTAAGTGGAGTTGTGTTTGGGCAGGAAGAGCTTCCTTCTTGCAACTGAAAAAAAGGAGCGATACCAACAGGCTGACTACAAAACATAATCCAAGATGTTTGACGGAATTCTTTGGAGACTTCATACACCATAACTATAACGAAAAATTTGTTTTTGTGGTAGAATGAATCAATAGAAGAAGGAGAACTTATGCAGCTTCATCAATGTACCGACTCCATTTACGATGCCTCTGTTGCCTTGCAACTTTTGAAAGAAGGAAATCAGCGTTTTGTTTTAGGGTATCCCACTGAAAAAAAAAGTTGTGAATCTGACCGAAAAATATTGAGCAAAGGGCAACACCCTATTGCGGTGATGCTCTGTTGTTCAGATAGCCGAGTGGCACCAGAAATTATTTTTGACCAAAATCTTGGAGATATTTTTGTTATCAGAAATGCAGGGAATGTGGTAGACGATGTAGTGCTTGCCAGTATTGAATATGGTGTGGATCTACTACTTTGTCCCCTAGTGATAGTGTGCGGTCACAGCAATTGTGGGGCAGTTAATGCTGTATGCAAGGGCTCCCTCCATTTACCCCACTTGCACAGTGTGGCACAGCGAATTCAACCTGCTCTTGTAAACGAAGCCTCAGCTGATGAGGTGGCACGATGCAATGTAAAGAACATGGCAAAGCAGTTGCAACAAGCCCTACAAGAATTAGCTGCACCCGTTACGGTGGTGGGGGCCTTTTACAACATGGTTTCTGGTGTGGTGGAATGGTTTGATGATGTTCCTCAATGAAAAAGGGAGATTATCCTGTCAGACATCTCCCTTCTTGGTATCTGAATTATAACTCGTAGGTTTTCATCATTCCCTTTCCACGAACATCTACGTCATATTCAGCAATGATTTGAGAAAGATCTTGTTCATTCATTTTATCTTTTACCATTTGTGTCAGTCGTATTCTTCCCTGGGTACAAAGGGGCTCCATGCGACAAGCCACATTTACAGTATCGCCCCACACATCGTAGATAAACTTGTGGGTTCCGATAACACCTGCCACAACGGGCCCAGAGTTCAATCCGATTCGCATAGAGAACGTAATGGGAGACTCCTTATTGTATTCTTCCAAATCCTTTTGAATTCCCCGAGCAAATTCAATCATGGTGGTAACGTGATTTGCATTTGGTGTGGGAATTCCACAGTATTCATTCTAAAAAAAAATGATGCAAAATTATAATAAAAAATGACTTTTTTTAATGGGGCTATTTTGGGCTAAATGGGGCTATTTGGGTGTGCTATTTGGCGAAATTTCGGTAATTAGTACGGGTTCATTGCACAAAAAAGCCGTCTGGATGTACTTGATGAGGTCTGTTTTTCTGACTTTTGTGGTATCTCCCTGGGGTTTTACTGTCGGTAATTGCCCCAGAGAGATCAACTTTTCTAGTGTTGCCAATGAGATGTCCAGGGCACAGGCAGCTGTAGAGAGAGGCATCATGTCTGGGATAAGAGGTAGCAAGTCAAAGTCATAATTGCCCTTCAAAAACTCCAAACAAGCTTCCTTATCGAGCTGAGCATCATCAAAAGGGCTAAGCACTTTTACCCTCCTTGTGGGGAAGAGAGTCAATCATGGCGTAGAACAAGGCATCGATATCGTCAGCTGGATCCAGTAGATACTCCGCAAGGGACCACCAAGGGATACGAACTAAGGACAAGACTCTGAATCCGTCAATGCGATAAAGATACAACGCATCGTATATCATATCCTTGCTCCAGTGAAGAATTCCTGCAACTTCCTTCATGTTGTATACGTATTTTAAACCGTAACTGGCATCTCGTACTATAGTCTGGACGGCACGTGCACGCTGATCAGCAGTTAACGGTTGCACTAACTCTCGAAAATTAAAAAGCTCTTTTGCCATGCTTTACTCCTTGTTAAGGCCGCTGAGAAAGCCAAGGACGCTACGTAATTCTTTGCCTGAAAGTCTGTGCAAAGAAGATGTGCCGAATCGAGATTTACAATAACTGGCAAGGCGATTTTTCCAGTCTTTCCCCAACACCTCTTTAGCGCGTTTTTGAACGTGATACTGCAAGGGAGAAGACTGAAAACCAAGGCTAGAAAGCACCTTTTTTACGGCTAGAAATTGCCGCTCCGTGACAATTTTAGTGGCAGAATCTACCCCTGCAGCACCCAAAAGAATGGATACATATTCTTCATCACGAAGATTCAAAGTGCGGCGGGCGGTTTGAATGTATTTAATCCAGTTTTTATTCATGTTAAGCTCCTAAAGTATCAAGCATGGCTGGTGTAATAGTGTTGATTCCTGATGCATTGGCGATACGCACCAGGGCAAGAGCATCGTTTGAAAGAGTTCTGAATCCGGCACGAGCACGGCGGAACAGTTTTTCCAGCATAGCCTGGTCAAGAGACAGCCCTGCAGCCATACTCCAATATACAGACACATCAGAGATGGTTAGAGGATCGAAAACCACAATGGGATTTCTGACACGAGAGCGAAGACGGGGGACGGCATCCATCTTACCTTTGAGAGCTTCCTCTCCTACAAAAAGAAAGGGAAGTTGGCAAACCTCATTGACTCCACGGAGCATTTCCAGGATAGAAAGAGGACACTTGTCAGCCTCATCGATTATGACTAACTTGCGGCCAAGACGGGAAATTTCTTCTAGGGCAGATACACAGGCTCCAAAGCTATAAGGACGGCAACCAGTGAGCTGATAACAGATGGAACGAAGTACCTGACAACGGCTAGAGCCTTCTATATATTGGATGTATACTGCATTAGGATTTTTGTTGGCGTAATGGCGGGCTGCATAGGTCTTGCCACGCTCGGCAGTTCCGATAACCATGCCAAGGCTAGAGGTAAGAGAGCCCTCTGGGTCAACAAGGGAGTCTGCCAGCTGAAAGAAGCGATCCACGTTGGATGTCTTTACCAGCACATCAGTACTGATGGTAAGCTGATCGGAAGGCATTTTTGTATGACCCTTTTCTTGCAACAGGGCAATAATCTCAGCTTCTTTGCGTTGCCACTCATAATAGGTTTGATTGCATACCTTTACAATGACACTCTTATCACACCCGGCAGCTTCAGCTGCGGAACGCATGGAAAGGCCGTTAGCCTGGATAAATTTTTGCAAATTGACACTCATAATTTCCTCCTGTATTGAGTGGGTTATACGATGGAGCTGATGTAGAAAAGCTCATCATCATCCATGTTCATCTCGTATTCGAGCATGAATTCCTCGTCGTTCTCGTTAATATTGACCCCATTTTTCTGGGCCTTGAGTAGGGCAATGTAGCGATCTCGCGGGGTTGCATACACAGCTTGACGAGCAGGTTTGGAACGCATCTCCTGAGAAAGCTTTTCTTCTATAGAAGAAGATTCAATTTCCTGCTTGCTGGATGACTGAAGATCATCCAAGGGCATTGCATGACGACTCAAGGATGCCATGTTGGCAGCATCATCCTGGGCGGCAAGATAGGGGGCGGAAAAACGATTATCCACCAGAACCTTTTGGTTAGAGGTAAGCTGACGGAAGGCAGATGTGACGGCCTTCATCTGTCGCCGCTTGCTGGCAATCTCATCCTGAAAGGCTTGCTGGTCAAACATGTCGATACCTTTAACCTCGTGGAGCAAGATGGGTTCACCGTTCCTTGGGTCTATGGCGTACACATTAGACTCAAGATTGTCGGGATTGAAACGGAGCTCCACCTTTTTCTTGTTGAGGTTTACCAAGGAACCCTTATTGTTCAGAACCATGTCCTGGGTAAGTGGCGGACCAGCAAAGTATCTTCCCATGAGGCGAACACGATCTCCTTGAACCACTGCGGTGGCACGGTTAAAGAAGCAGTACTCAATGTCAGCAGGGTTTAGCATGGTACGGCGAAAGCCATTCTGCTCTGCAAGGGTAAGTTCTTCCAAAGGAGAGCGGCCAAGGGAACTGTGTTTTCTGTTGTTGTACTGATCCAGGGCAACAGCCACAGCACTAATGAATTCCTGAAAGGTAAGGATGTAACCATTCTTCTTTTGCCACTCAAGGCGACGGCGGGCTTCCTCTTCTTCCGGAACAGAAAGATTAAGCTCTTTGACAAAGCCAGGAAGACACATGTCACGAAGCATTTGCTCCAAGGTGGAAAAGAATCGTTCAATGGGCTTGGTCTTAGCGTTTTTGACGTTGGCAAAGATACGGCGATTCTTGCGGTGCCAGTCGGCCACGTCATCGGCATAAGCAACAATGGAGCCAGAGTCATCACGGACAAGGTATTGGCCGGAACCCTCATCCTTGTACAGGTCTGCAATGTCTGAGCCGAACCTCATGCCATAGCTTTGCAGCTGCTGAACAACAAGATCAGACCAAGCGGAACGCTCGGATGAGCCGTTGTCATTGTAGGTGGACTCGAACATGCCGAAATGCTCCACGCCGACACGAAGGGCACGGATAACGGTACTGGAATTGTAATGACGGTCAAATGCAACTCCGTAGACAAGGCGAGTTCTCATATCTAGCCAGAGATAGCACTCAGGGCGAAAGTATCCACCGTTACCGTCGGTACACCAAAAGTCAAAACGGTGCTGGTCTCCAACGATAACCTGAAAAGGCCGCAAAAGAGAAAGGTCTCGTAGAATCCAGAATTTGTTATCCAGGGCAAGGTTTCCGCCGTTGGCATAATCAATTAAAGTGGGAGAAAGATTAGAAAGATATTTGTAGGCAGAAGGTTCTGAGCCTACCTTCCAGCCGTGAATTTGAGCTTCCCGCAGGGTGAGGCGGTAGGCATTGCGCATGGTGCCGTCTCCAACATTGCGGATTGATGTAAGATAGATGGAGCGTAGGAATGTAAGAGCTTCCTCCGACCAGGCGTACATGGTTCTACCTTGCGTCCTACGCTTGGGAGCTCCCCCCTCCCCATAGCGTTGCATCTCCCGGATGTAGCGCTGGACGGTCGAGACGCTAATCTTGAACTCTTGGGATAGATTGGCCATGGCCGTCCTTTTTTTTATGCCAGCTGGGCGACGGAGCCAGCCATTGTACACAGCCCTTTTTAAGGAAAGCTTTGCCCCAGTACTCAGAAATTTATCTGCAACAGACATATTAAGCCTCCATGATTTCAAAGTCACAATCATCAGCAGCTTCAACACCTTGAGTGGCAACAGCTTCTTCGATAGAATCGTTGATGATGTCGCGAAGGCGAACTACAAGGTTTGCAGCAGCTTTTGCCCGTTCATTAAGGTCATCTATGCTGTATAAAAACTGGGCAATAGAATCTCCCGCTACCTGCTGGGCTGAGCGAAGGCGACGGTCTGCAATTTTGAACTTGTCAATACCTTTTACCTGATCCCGAGAGAGCATTTCGGTAAAGTAATCTCTAGTAGGACGGTACTGGCGTTTGTAGCTAAGGATGTTGCGGGTCATTTGGTGGGCTGTCTGCACTGCCTTATCCTCTGCATCTAGGCGGCGAAGAAGAGCCTCGTCATCGTCACTCCACTCTGGGGGCCGTGTTCCTGTGGAGCGAAACTGAGCAATGCGGGCAAGAGAAGCAGCTTCCCTGTCTGCCTTGGATGGCTGCACTGCAGGAGGTAAGAAGCAATCCTTGCCGTCCTGAGATAATTCTGCGGGGACAAAATACTTTAATTTGGCATTTATTGACTGGCGGGTGTATCCGATATCGGCGCAAAAATCTGTCCAAGTTGGCTGATTAGGATCTCGTGCGCCACCACGACGAGATAGTGCTTCTCGTGCAATATAGAGTTCACGGAAAAGCTCCATAGTAGCCTGGCCCCAAGCTGTTACCTTTGGCTTAGTGCGTTTCACGGCTTCATCATAGTTCCAGGTGCTGAGCACTACTTCTAAGTCTGCTATTCTCAATTCATTCATAATACACTCCAAATAAAAGGCTTGCCGGGTTTGCCCGCCCGGCACGGGTTCAGTCACGACATCCAGTGGTGACTGGCACTACAAAGCAGAAATATCTAGGTTAATCATGTTGTACTTGTCTGAATCCTTGGGGTCTCTTTGGTAGATGCGGACATAAGACTTGCTGTCAGACACCTGGATAGAATCGCTGATGGCTTGCATGGCCTTTTGCCAGCGTTCGTCTTGGATATCGAGACGACGAAGACCAAGGATACGGTTACGGTTGATCTGGCCACTTTTGCCTACGTAGAAAGCGTCTTGAATAAGAGCCCGAATCTCGGATCGTGAATCCTGGCTCCAATCGTTGATACAGTCGTCAATCAGATCCTTGGCAATCTGCAGACGCTCGTCAAAGATGATGTTCTCGTTCACTGACACAAGCACCTTGTATTCTCCGTCATAGGACATGAACTGCATATTGCCTTTTTTTCCTTTAGGCTTGACTCCGTACTGCTCGGCAGAAAGTTCCACAAAACTACTGATGGTCTCAAAGAATTTCTGCTTCATTTGTTTGAGTGACTGACTTGCAGCCAATGACTCCCGCACAATTTCCTTGACCATTTCATCCCGAAGCTTATCCACTGGTTTGACACACTCAATGGGATCGAAACCTCCGCGGGAATTTCTCATACATCCTTCTGGTACTGGCATAACACTCATCTTCTTACTCCTTTGGCTTTTAACCTTTGTATATTAAGCCGTGGTAGGCACGGCTGTAGAACCGGAACAAACAGCTGTCCTGCCGAAACTTCTTGATAAGACGGCAAACCTTTTCGTACTTCTGATGCCAACTGGTTGACCGTGGCAAACATGACACCTCTTGCCCATCCACAAAAATTCTCATGACTTACCTCCTCTAACGAATGGGGATCCTGACACAGGGGTTAAAAGCTTTGCAAGCTTTTCGCTCAACAAGATAAACTCATTGTCGCTAATATCCCGCATATAGGGAGCAAAAAGGTCTGTAACCTTGGCACAGAGAGCATCTACAGATTTACTGGACTTTGAGCCTTGAATTTTTTGGGCTTTCTGTGGTAATCTAGGGCGGGTTGTGCCCTGCAGTGGTTGATTAAAATTTAACAACATTGAAATATTCCTCCATTGTATTAAGCATTTCCTTGGGTGAAAGATGCAGGCGGTTGGCAGTGGTGAGGCCAAATGCTGCCCACATCATAAGCCCCTCGTAGGACAGGTGTGCCACCAGATGGCGCACCTTGTCCTGGTTTAAGTCTCCGCTGATGTCGCTTTCCATGTAGGGCGGCACCAGCCCAGCTTTAAATCCCCTCATGCTATGCCGCCATAAGAGCCTTGATGGCCAGCACCATATCGTTCCAGCTAGCATAGCCCAGGATAGATGCTACTTTTGCTTCTACCGTTTTGCTGTGACGACGACCCGCAAGCACGTTTGAAACGTCCCCTTGATTTACCCCAGCCAAATCTGCTACAGCAGTAACAGTCCAACCTGCCTGAGAGAGCTTGTACTTGATAAAGTTACCCTCCTGTCGAGTGACGTACAGAGCACGATACCGCTTTGCTGTATGTGGGCGAGGCGGTCTATTTAACTGTAAAACTGGCATATAATCACTCATGTTCACCTCCTACAGAGCCACATCAAACTGACTGTGACATACAATCTTGCCTTCATTCTTGCTAACACCAATACCAAAAAGAAGGCTTCTTGTGGCAATGGCCCCGCAAATTCTACCCAGGTGGGAATAAATGACAGTCTGTTCTGGCCCGATAACCAGGGTACAGTCAAGTCTGTCTATAAGATTGCGCACACCAGGGCGGCGAATCACCTTGGGAGTGGCTACCATGGGAATGGTAACTCTCTCTTCATTGGAAACCCAGCCAATACAGCGGCCACCATACACACCGCTATCCTTGTTATAATAGGGATAGCGTTCAAAAAGCAGGATTCTATCCTCTTCATACTTATTCACACAGGCATAGCAGCCAAACAAATCTGCTACTTCCTGCAAGCACAGCTCATTCATTTTTCTTCCTCCTTTTTTCTGCATAGCACACATAGCTCTTCATCCTTACCTGTAACTACAGCTACAAAGCTAGGACAGCCAATACACCCTTCAAGACCACTGCTTACGCATTCAAAGGGAGTGATGGACACAAGTGCTCTTTCGATGCGAACGCCAGAACATGATTTTTTGTAAGCCTTATCCCTCATTCTTTTACCTCCTGCCACTCTTCGATGGTGTAGTCGTACCCCAGACAGGTGTTGCAACTGTCTGCATAGTTCACCGCCCCGCAGTAGTCGCCCTCGTAATAAACCTCCCAGCCATCCTCAAAGAGAATCCTCCATATCTTCATCTCTTTACCTCCTTACCCTTTTTTAGGGCTAATGTTATTCGGCCTAAAACCGATTATCTTGCCAGAGGCCGCTCCCTCTGGTAAGATAAGCAATATTTATTGCATGACATGGAAAGCAGTTTCCATCCGTAAGCAATGCTTATTGCTTATACCTAAATATTATTAGCAAAAACCTAATAAGTCAATATATTTTGATAACAATATTAGGTTTTTTAGGCGGTTTTTTATGGATTTAACTTTTATTACAACGTATTTTGGGAAAAATTTATCTTTTATCGAGAAAAAACTCGGTTTATATAATGGGTATTTAGGTAAATTAGAAAAAGGGAAGATAGATAAGCCTAAACTGCTTATAGAAGGCCTAAAAAATTTAGGTCTAAACCCCGACTACTTTCTCACTGGAGAAGGTTCGCCTGAACTATTGCCGGCTGTGGCACCTACAACACTGTTACCACAGCAAGGACTAGAAGAGCGGCTTGTACCATATCTATCCCAGATGGTAGGTGCAACAACTCAACTTGGAGGGAGAAACCGCATACTGGAGATACCAGGAAGCGAGGGTTTGCCACCGCTGTGGGCGCTACAAATGCCAGGAGATAACATGACACCCACCATCAGACAGGGAGACGTGGTAATATGCACAGATGATGGTTACACCGGAGATGGACTGTACGTGTATCGAACGGCAGGATTTTGTCAGGTAAAGCGGCTTATGCTCCAAGGAGCAATGTGGCATGTAACAAACGACAATCCTGCCTATCCGTCATGGAACACACCTGTGGAAGAATTAGATGTGGTGGGTAGGATTGTTTATATTATATTAAGATTATAGCCTGGGACTTGCAGGCAAAAGACGGGAAAAACTATGCTTGCAATATGGGGAATGGAATCATTTTTTACGACAATCACAGCTATACTGGAGACGGATGGTATATATTAGCAGAGCAGATTGCACCTGTCAGACTGGAAATGCGGGACGGGAAAATCCATCGAACAACGACAGGTGAGCTCGTTAAAAAAGAGCAAATAACAGGCAGAATTATAGCTATAGGAATCCCAATACCCCCCCCCCGACATATATTTGAAAAAACAGGGAAACGAATAAAGAAGGCCCCGCAGCTTGCGGGGCCCCTTGCATTACTTAGGGTTGAGTCCCAGATCCAACAGGTAGCGGCTCACCGTCTTGCCAGCCTTCCTGGCAAGCTCCTTGATCCGCTCCAGCTCCTCCGGCTGGCAAGAGACCGAAAAACTGACACGCTTGAGGCCGGTGGGCTTGCGTCCGGCATTCTCCCTGGCACCTCCACGCATCACACCACCCCCAACCGCATCGCGGCAACCAGCACCAGGCCAAGCACCAACCCTTCCAGGACGGCCTTGGCCACAAACAACAAGACAGCCTTCATTCTACTTGACATATCGCCCCCTAGAGGTTATATTGTGAGTAACAACGGTTGGCAAGACTTCCACTCTCGCCAACCGTGCTCCCGATTAGCAAATCATCTCGGCGATGATTGCAACCAGGATTTGAACAAGCCCTGCTATCAGCAGCTCAAGTGCTTTTAGCAGGATTTTTTTTGTCCGTTTCCTCACAATATAACCTCCTTTTTCCAAGATTTGCTGGCCATACGACCCGCATGAATGTACTGTACCATTTTTTTAGATTTATGTCAATATTTTTTTCAAACAAATAATCCTGATGTACTATGCTTTATCCTGTAGGCCATATCCGTCGGCACGGGATATACTTTTCCCATGAGAGTTATGCGGATTGGCCGAGGGCTAAGCATGAAAGAAGCATTAGGCATGACACACAAGGAACTTTCCACTATCAATCTGTTGTTAGATGGCAAAACGCAAAAAGAGATAGCTTACACCGAGGGTGTAAGTGAAGCTGCCATTAGCGACAGGATCAAACGCATAATGATTAGAAATGGCTACAAAACTAAAACAGAACTACTGATAGACTGTGAGAAACTCAGACGATTAAATTAAAACCTAAAAACTAAACTCCAAACCACAAACATCAACGTCCATTCTAAGCCGCTTTTCCATTAGTCTCTAAAGTGTACCGGCAAAGGTACAAGGAGGCCAATTATGGCAGTAACATTTAATGCCGCCGACCGCGTGGGCGTTATCGGTGGATACATTGGAGGCATTGGGCAGATTTTGTCCATGCTTGGAGGCGGAGTGGTACAGCCAGCCGCCAATAACAACTGCGGATGTGGAAATTGCAGCGACAACACACCAGTATCCCGCTACGAGCAGCGCCAGAGCGATACCATCTCTCGGCTCCAGAGTGAGAATGCTATGCTTTTGGCAGACCAGCGAACCGATGGCAAAATCCTTGAGCTGTACAAGGTGATTGACCAGCGTTTTGGTGCAACCGGTCAGCAGATTGCCCAGATTGCAGCTGAGCAGGCTGTGGTGAACCAGCGGGTTGTAGACAACATGGCTTTCTTGTCCAACAAGATTGACAACGATGTTGGCGCACTCAAGTGTTATGTCACCGCCAACTATGTTCCCGGTATCCTCAAGTTGCCTTTGGACAGCATCTGTCCCAAGCCACAGGTAGCTACAACTACCACTGACGGAACCACTACTGGCGGAACTGGTGCATGATTGTTGCGGGGCTAGCATAAGCTGGCCCCGCACTTGGAGGGTAAATGACAAACATTGTTGATGCCAAGGAAGCCTTGGCAAATTGGCTGGACAAGGATGTAATCGTAAAGATCCCTGGAGAGGGTGCTCGTGTAGCAGTGGGCGTAATGGCAAACAGAATCCTAAATAACCTTACAACCGTTGCACCAAAGCTTGAACAAAATCTTTTTATAGCTGCATCTGGGCTGATCCGTGACGGCAAGGTGGATGAGAGTGTTTTGGTGGAGCTGCGAGAAGGATTGAAAGGCGGCACCCTAAAGATACCCATCCCTATCCTGGGAACAATTTCTTTGGATGGAGAGGCTTTGGACAGTCTGTATCAGATGCTGGTTAGCACAAGGAGTTAGTAATGGAAGAGCAAAGCAAGAAAATCATCAAGATGATGATGAAGGTTCAAGCAGATGACCTGAAGGATGCTGAGATGTTGGCAGACTACAGCGAAAAGATGAGACATGCAGGGCATACTGCAATGGCGCAGCGACTAATGAGCCGAGCCAAACTGCGGGCAAGTCACTACATGGAGGATGACAAAGAGATCCGTGACATGATGGACAGGATGAAGGGCTCCGGAGAGGATGCTCCACAAAGTGTTCAGGCACAGTGCTTGGAGATGATGATGGAGACTCAGCGGGAACGATACCACCACCTGATGGCCAAGCTAGACGGCTAGTCTCGGTGGCCGATGGCGTTGCTGTCGGCTGCTTGAGATATGAGACAATCACAGTCAAGGAGCGGCTATGTACAAGAATAATTCCAAGGGAAAGCCCTACTATACACAGAGAAACAACAAAATCAAACCAGGCTCAAGCTGCAATGTTACCAGTATGGTGGCAGCATTGTCTGCTGCAGGATGGCCTGTAGAAAAGATGGCCAGTGGCGGGCGGCAGCCAGAAGATGAGCTTATGCGGTTTGTGATGACGGATGCCTCTTGCGATCGCAAGTGGAGAATGCTTGACCCGCAGGGAAAAATCCCTCCCAACGAGTGGCACGCAGTGCTGGCCTACGGTACCAATCGGTGGCTTTTGGGACTGGGATATTCTTCTGGCATTGTGGAGTGGAAGGAAAATGCCACACTGGAAGAAATTCGCCAGCAAGTGGACAAGGGAGGCTCTGTTGTGGTGAGCGGACAATTTCCTTACCAGGGCGGAAAGCTTGACCATGTGGTGGCAGTGGTGGGGCATGATGCAGCAGGCTTCATCATTGATGACCCATGGGGAGACTGGCACGACGGATATATTACTACCAAGGGCAATGACATTTCTTTGACTCAAAGCGAGGCATTGCAGATGCTCAAACCCTTGGGAAGTGGTAAAAAATGGGCTCACCTAGTGAAGCCCTATATCAGCCTTGTACAAGACGAGGCTAAAAAAGAGGAGGCCTTATATGAAGGCTAAACACATTTCCCTGTGGGTAATTATCCTGTCAGGGGTATGGGTGGCAGTGCTGGCACTGGCAAAGGCTATGTTCCCTGCCGTAACTGGCTCAGAGCTTGGACTTGGAGTTCCTGAGATTATTGCCACAGGTATATTCTTCGTCATCATCTTCACTCCCGTGTATCGGTCAATCTGGCTGGACAAACAGCTAGGAGCCAAGATGGAAGAAGCGAAGACGAACAATGCCAACACGGATAAGCTTGTGGAATTTGTGACAAGTGCGCTGAAAGCAAGTGCGGACACAGAAGAGCTTCGGACACAGAATGAGATTAACCTGGGAGCCTATCTTCACCAGCTGGCAGATAAAAACAAGGCCTCTGGTGAAACCAAAGGAGAGGCTAGTCAGACAGAAGCTGTAAAGGCTGAAGGGGTGTAAATGTGGCAGGCGGGACGAGTAATAAAACTTGCCGCCTGCTTGCTGGGGCTGGCATCCTCCTTGTGTTGGGGGGAGCCAACCTTTGTTTGTTTTACCGATGTGGAGGTAAAGCAGATACAGCAGGAGCTGGAAAGCATGAAGCTGTCGCTGAGCGTGCTCAGGCAGTCGCAGGAGAGTTTAAGCAAGGAATCGATGATGCTCAGCAAGGAGTGCGAAGAGCTGGAGAAGACATTGCAGTTAGCCTTGGTAGAGTTGGAGACATCAGAAGGGCAGCTGATACAATCGTTACAGAAGTCAGCCGAACTGGAGACGCTGTTGCAGACATTGAGGCTGGAATACGACGAATTGATGAAATCATACAAACGGCTCAGCAGAGAAAAATCACTATGGAAGGGAACTACGGCAATACTAGCGGTGACGACGGTGGTAATGGGATTGTACATAGCCCTGAGTAGGTAGGTAGCAGGAGGTGGTAAAATGGACTTGGAAATGATAGAGGGTGTCAAAGGCTTGATGACTCTCCTTGGCTTCGTTGGGGTAATTGCTGGACTTGGAGTGTTTAAAGGAGAAACTACCCACCGACTCAAAGACCTGGAAACAAAGGTGGGTAAGCACGAATCTTCTATAGAAGAACTGAAGGATGATCATCAGAGCCTGAAGGTACAGGTAACTTCCATGGCAGCGGAAATTAAAGTGAAGCTCGACTACATCCAGGAGCAGTTGGCAGGTATCTCTCGGCGTATTGGAGGTGAGTGATGCCCAGAAGAAGCAAGATAGAGATGCAGGGACTGGTGGAACGTATCGTGGATATGTTCCATGCCAACAAGATGAGCCAGAGAGAGATTGCTGAAACCCTCAAAGAAGAAGGTTATGACGTTTCCAAGTCCGGAGTTGGCCGTGTGCTTTTGGATCACGCAGGCCAGATGAAGGCATACCAAGCTGCTGCCATGGAGGCTTCTGCCATCGTTAAGGAGCTGAAAACAGAAAGTGGTCTTGATATGGCAGAGGCTACTAGTCAAATCATCCAGATGAAGCTTTTGGAGGCAGTAAAAAATATTGGCTCAGAAGAACTGGATGACATGGACCTAGACAAGCTTTTTTCTGCTGTGCGGAAAAATGCCCAAAGCCAGGTACAGATAGCTAGGGTAAAGCTGGAGTACGAGCGAGGATACAACAAGGGGCTGTTTCGGGCTACCGAGGTGGTGGAAAGCGAAGCAAGAAAAGCGGGGCTTACCGAGGAGAATATCGACATCATCAAACGACGTATCCTTGCCTTGAAGGTGGATGCCAGTGAAGAAGAATAACAAGCTGGAGGTGTTACTGCCCTATCAAAAGCGATGGATAGAGGATAACAGTGAGCAGAAAATACTGGAGAAAGGACGGCGGACAGGAGGCTCTTTTGGAGAGGCTCTTGCCTCCGTCCTTGCTGCTATTCCGGCCGAAGGATGGAGCAACACCTACTATCTAGGATATAACAAGGATATGACCCGGCAGTTCATCAGCGACTGTTCCTGGTGGGCTACTCAGCTACAGGTAGCATGCTCCGATGTAATAGAAGAGAAACTCATAGATGATGAACACAAGGATGTGACAACCTTCCGCATTACCTTTTCCAGCGGCGCAACCATACAGGGGCTTCCCAGCGAGGCTTATGTACTGCGAAGTAAGCAAGGGCGAGTAATACTGGATGAGGCGGCCTTCTGTTCCAACTTCAACGAGATTATTAAGGCTGCCCAAGCTTTGCTGATTTGGGGCGGGCAATTTGTCATTATAAGCACCCACAACGGAGAGGACAACTCCTTCAACCAGCTGATTCGTTCGGTAAAGGAAGGGAGGGACAGACAGTGGAGTATTCACACACTGCCTTTTTCTCTTGCGGTAGAAGAAGGGCTTTACCAAAGAATCTGCCTGCAAAAAGGGGAAAAATGGAGCGAAGCCAAGGAGTCCGCCTGGGTGGAGAAAATCAGAAAGATTTACAAGGAAAACGGGGATGAGGAGCTTGAGTGTATTCCTGCCAGTGGACAGGGCAGGTACTTTAGTCCAGGGCTTTTGAACTCCTGCAGGGATGAGCGTGTGCCCATAATTAGATGGAACTTTGGCAACGACTTTCTTTTCAAAAATGCTTTGTACAAAAAGCGAGAGGTGGAAAAGCTTTTCAGAAAGGATGTGGAGCACATCATCCGACGCTGCACAGGAAAAGTATATATTGGAGAGGACTTTGCAAGAAGTGGCGACTTGACAGTGTACTGGATTCTGGAGCTGGTAGCAACAGAATGTCGTGTGCGTGGTGTGCTGGAGGTAAAGAACTGCCCCTTTGAAGAGCAGGAGAACACCGCCCGCATGATGCTTCATGCAGCTCGGGAACAGGGAAACCTTGGAGGTATGGCCATAGACGGACGAGGAAACGGTCAGCAGATAGCCGAGACTATGAGTTTGGAATTTCCGGGGGCTGCAGTGGCGGTAATGGAGACAGCTGCCTGGTATGCTGAATGGTTCCCAAAGATGAAGGCACTGATGGAAAGTTTTGACTGGACCATTCCTGACGACCAGACCATTATGGCAGACTTTGGAGTTGTGGTACTGAAAAACGGAAATCCCTACATACCTGACATCAGGCTTAAAGACAGGGATGGTGGAAGGCGACACGGAGATGCTGCTTTGGCAGCGGTGCTGGCTTGCTATGCTGTGTCTGAGTGTGCGGCAAGTCCTGAGCCTATGTTTTATAGTGCTAAAAATCAGGTAGAAAAAAAATCAATCTGGGACAAGCTTCCCTGGCATTAGAGTTAAGATAACGAGGTTGTGGTAGCGTTGCCACAGCCTTTTTTTTGCGTGTTAGTCTTATTCTGCCCACAGATGGGTCAGCTGGAGGAGATATGCCACGAGAAAAATCAGTGACCACAAGAATTATAGACGTGTCAGGATTTAGAAACATTGTATCCTACATGAGCGACACAGCAGAATGGCTTGCGAACACAGGAGAAAGTCAACAGATTTTCGACAAGATGTTGGAGGATAGCAGAGTCGGCTCCTTGGTAGAATTAAGAAAAGACCAGGTGCTACTGCTGGAAGGAAGTTTTACCGATGGAGGGGATGAACTTGTAGACAAGGCGGTGCGGGAAAATCTTGGATTCAACACCTTTTTCAATCTAAACAATATTCTTTTAAATGCCGTTCCCTTTGGTCTTGCAGCTGTGGAGGTTCTTTGGAGCAGAAAAGACGGTCTTTTGGTGCCTTCTAGCTTTGTTCCCATTCCCATAAAAGCCTTGAGTTTTCCCGGCTGGGGAGCTATGAAGGACTATATGACCCCCATGCTTAGCGGGCAGCAGATTTTTCTTGATAACCCTGACAAATTCCTTATCCATCGAAACGACAGTGGCAATGGCGATCGTTGGGGGACTCCTGTACTGAAGCAGGTATATTGGCCTTGGAAGTTCAAGACCTTTGGTTTTGATGCGTGGATTTTTGCCGCAAAGAAAATTGGAGTACCAACTATCCTTGCCTTGTTTGAGACAAAGGGCGAAGAAGAAAGCAGGGTTCGAGCAAAGAATCTTGTGGAGGCCTTGAGCCAGTGGGAAGCTGGAAGCAATGGTGCCATGGGTAATGTGAAGGATGTAAAGGTTATCTCCAGCTCCATTCAGGACTTTAACACACTGATTGAAACTTGTAATGCTGAGATTGCCTATGGAATCACAGGGCAGAGCCTTGCCACCAACCAGGCGCAGTACGGCACCAGGGCCCAGAGTGATACCCATGTGGGAGTGCTGAAAACTGTGGTAACCAAGGATGCTTATCTTCTCCAGCAGACAAACCAGCAGCTGGTGAATGCTTTTTGCAGGCTGAACTTTCCCGGTCGTCCCATTCCCACCTACGACATCGATTCCACTGATATTGCTGACTGGACCGTGGTACGGGAAGCCATAGACCGAGGAATCCCTGTTTCCAAAACTGCTCTTTACGAAAAGCTACGATTGCCACAGCCAAAGAATGAGGCTGATAGCTTTGTAAAGGAGCAGGCAGAGAGCTTTGGATTTGACGACAGTTTTTTTTTGCCGAAACGGTAGGGACAGAGGAAAAGAACGCTCAGAAGATTGAAAGCCTGGCGCAAAAGGCCCACCAAGCCATAGCCTCAAGCTATGCCAAGAGAATCAGACAGGCTATGGAGGAGGAGCTAAAGAATCCGGGATACCTAGAGAAAATCAAGACGCTGCCCCACAGCAAGGATGCTACCAATGTGACGGCACTGCTTTTTACAAAGGTGCTTTTGATGGGCATGAATCATGCCTTGGGTAAGAAAAAGAAGGGATACAAGTTTGCTGACGGCGTGGATGAACAGGCTCAAGCTGTGCAGGACGTGGAGGTGCTACCCTTTGAAGAGGCTGTGGAATACATGCAAGGGCGATTGCCTTTAGATGCAAGAGAATACTACAAACTTGCAGATAAGGCGAGGTTCAGAGCCTTTACCGTGAGTCTGTTGGCGGACGGCGATCTTCTGGTAAAAACAAAGAACATGCTTGCCAAAAACTTGGAAGAAGGTGGCGGCCTAAAGGATTTTCTTGTAAAAACTGACACAGATTTGCTGGCGGGCGTTGGCATGGCAGGAGCTGGTGGTGGATGGTATTGGGAGACGGTGTACCGTGCGTCGGTGCAGTCAAGCTACAACATGGGCAGGATGATACAGTTCCAGGCAAACCCGCCCGTCGCCCTTGAATTCCTTGGTATTGAGGACAGTCGGCAGACCGACATCTGCAGAAGCCTCTCGAATGTGGTGAGGCCGTGGGGCGACCCCTTCTGGGACACCCGCATACCTCCCCTGCACTTCGGCTGCAGGAGCACCATACGGGGGATTTACGACGAGGAGGAGCTTCCCACGAAGGACGGGCAGGTGCAGTGGACAAGGGAGCCGGACATCCACGCCCAGGAGGGCTGGGGGTTCAACCCGCTGAAGGACGACCGCTGGTTCGAGATGTTCCCCAGCATGGAGAGGCGGGCGGAGCGCTACGGCCTTGCGGATATGATTGAGCGGGCAAGAGAACGGCTGTTGGAGAGAGACTTTGTTACAGGTCGCTCTCTTAGTGCTATGGCTAAAAGGTTTTATGTAGATACAGGTATTCCAGTCAAAGCTGATGAAGAATTCCCTGTATATATAAAAGAAGGTTCTCATGTAACAGGCGTAAAAGTTATTGCCGAAGGCACAGGAATCAGGGATGTTCAAAGATTGATAAACACCTATTTGCTTCCAAACGGAAACTTGACATCGGCAAAGGACTGGTATAAAGTGAGAGGGACGGCAATTCTTTTTGATACCATAACAGGAAAAGAATATAAGGCCGAGATACATTGGTATCAGTGCAAGAATATCGGAAAGGTAGAATTTAAGGAGAAGATATGGAAGAAATCAGAGATGTGAATTACAAGGTGAAATATTACGGCTCTGAATCTATAGACTTAATTCCTGGTGATATTTACGAGTGTGTAGCGGAACGATACACAGAGGACGGCAGACTTAGGAATCGAGGAGTCATAGATCGCTCCGGCGACAGCTATTGGTATGGAGCAAAGGACTTTGAAAGGATAGAAGGCTAAAATATTACAAATTGCCAGCCCCGAAAATGGGGCTGATTTTTTTTATTTTCCCCTCACAGCGTCGGCTAGAGAAAAATTCCTGTGATAACATGAAAAAATCCTGAAAAACAGGGCGGGATTGCGGTCAGACCACTTGCGGAGTTGACCGCCCTATGCTAGATTTAGGATACCAACACCAAGCGGCCGGACACACCGCAGAACGTGTCCTTTTTCATGCCATGCCCACTTTTTTTTGTAAAGTGCGTTCCGGCATGTTCCGACTATGTATCCATAGCCGTAAAAAGTATCGGGTAGCGGTAACGCCCCGGCCTACTTGGTGGGTGGTAGTACTTTTTACGGTTTTTTTGTTTTAAAAAGCCGGATACCAACATCAAGGAGGTCAGACATGACCGCAGAACTCCGCAACAGGACATTGGAAGTCCGGGACGCGCAACAGCTCCTGAACCAACTCATCAACGTGAGGGCGCTGCTGGTGATGCTCAGCATAGAGCACGCACCGGCAGCGGACGACGGTGTGATAACACGCACCGCAGACGTGGCGAGGCAGCTGGTGGAGGACATCTACTGCAACGCCACCAACGACGAGACGGCCCCGCTCAGGGACTGGTCATGATTACGGAGGAAAAAGAGATGAACAGAGACTTGATGGAATTCATGCATCAGGATTTTGGAGCTGTCCGGGGAATTGAAATCAACGGGGAGCCTTGGCTGGTAGGAAAGGACGTGGCAAGGGCCTTGGAGTATAAGCGAGAGACAAAGGCTGTTCTCGACCACGTTGACGAGGAAGACAGGCAGGTGATTAACGGAAAAACTCAGTCCCAATTTGGGATTGAGTTGGGTCAGCGGGGAGGCTGGCTCATCAATGAGTCCGGCTTCTACTCCCTTGTGATGGGGAGCAAGCTCCCTGCGGCAAGGAAGTTCAAGCGGTGGGTCACCAGCGAGGTGCTTCCGTCAATCCGCAGGAACGGAGCCTACATGGCACCATCATTGCTTGACCAGGTGATGGCCGAGCCGGAATTCCTGTTTGTGGTGTTCGACCGGCTACAGGCGGAACGTCAGGGTCGCCAGAAAGCCGAGCGGTGTGTCCAGAAGCTAGAAAGCCGGGTGGAAGAAATGGAGTCAAAGGCAAAGTTCTACGACATGGCCATGACAAGCCGCACCACCGTGTCCCTTGCCCAGGCCGCCGCCATCCTGAATCTGCACTACGGAAACGTGACACTGGTAAGGGTTCTAAAGAAAATGGGAGTCCTCAAGGCTGACAACACTCCCACTAGGAAATACCTTGACCTCGGATACTTCACCGTCAAAGAGAAGAGTATCAGCACCTGCGACGGCGTAAAGATACTGAGATCCACACGGGTGTACCAGAAGGGGCTGTCCTGGATGGCACGAATATTAAAATAACCTGCTAGATAATCTTGCTCACCCAGCCCCGAAAATGGGGCTGATTTTTTTATCCTTCCCCCTCTTTCCTGTCGATTATAAAACTATGATGGGGGAACTTAAATGAAATATATTGCAACAAAAGATGAAGCGGAATTCTTTTTAAAAGAAGCAATGAAAAACATCTTTACAACCACAGATGAAAATATTGAGTTTGATAAGCAAATCTTTTCCATACGACTAAGGCTTACAGGAGAGGTATACAACCAAAGTATCACCTCTTCCACAGCAAAGTATATTATGGATTTGCAAAAAGCTTTATATTCTGCATACAAAATATTTACAGACAAACCTTTAACGAAAGAGGATAAAGAAAGGCTTGAAATTGTAGCCACCATAGAAAGAGGGTCTACAGAGTTGTTTATTCAACTGGCACAACAGTTAGAAGTAATCAAGGAGGCCGTTTCACACATGACAGGAGATCAACTTTACTCTGTAATCATGACAGGAATAATTGGATGTACATTAACAGGCTTGGGGAGAAAAGCTTTTGATTTTTTTGGAAAAAAACATGCAGATGAATTGGAAGCTCAAAAAGCTTTGGCTCAAACGGAAAAGGATCGACATGCCATAGATAAGATGGAAGAATTATGCACAAAAATGGATCATTCTCGCAATCTTATAATGAAATCACTGGCATCCATAAATAAAGTTGAAACAATTAACTTAAATGGAGAAGTTATTGAACAAGAAGAATTGTTAGCGAGAGCAAAAACTACGACACAAAAAAGTGAGCCAGAAACGAATGTAGAAACAGGCAGTTATATTATCAATAAAATAAGCATGGAGTTTAACAACAAAACAGGCAAGGCTGATATATACTGTGTGGAAACAGAGGAAGTTATTATTGGGATGATTATTCAGACAAAAAATATTATTGACGGAAGTTTTAAGATGTTAAAAAACGCCCAAAACGGAGAAGCTGTACAACTCCAAATTGTAACCCAAAGAAAAGATTCTCAACTAAAAAGTGCAATCTTAGACAGGGTTTTATAATCTATCGCCCAGCCCCGAAAATGGGGCTGATTTTTTTTAGCTTTTTCCCCGCAACTTCGGTAAAGTCTCATGACAACCTATACCTTGAAGGAAAAATTTTCCTTGTAAATTTTTGTTATCCTACGCAAAAAATTAAATTTTCAGCGTATCAATTAAGTTTATCGCTTATCTTCCTCAAGTTTCTTAATCCACTGATTTACCATGATTTTATGGTAACCACGCTCTTCTTCTGCTAGACAACCATCTTTGCATTGGGTCTCTATCCATTTAACTGGTATACCATTTTCATCGCAGGAAAAAATCATGGTTACCAATTCAAGGCCATGGATAACACAGGTATCAACAATATAGTTGTTTTTCCCATTGGACAGTAAAGTTCTGTAACCACCAGCAGATCTGTTGAGTGATAGTTCGACAGATCTAATCATCTTTCACCCCAAGCCATTTGTCTATCTCCTTATCTAGCTGGTTAGGATTTTGATACTTTGCCTTAATCTGTTCAACTTTGCTTTGCCTGCAGCTGTCGCACCGCTGCTCTCGCCCTTCTGTAGTAAACTTTTGTCCACAAGTCTTGCATAGCTTTATTTTTTGCTGGCGACAAAAGGGGCAGTAATATTGATTCTTGTTTTTTGACGTAAACTCACAATGACACTTAATGCATTGTATTGGCATTATGATTTCATCATTTATATTACTATCGATTTTCCTTGAAGTAACAATATTCTCTGTATATTCACTTACGTCATCCTCTTCTATCACATCTCGAATTTCTTTTAGGTAGCCTGTTAAAATATTTCCTATCTGAGGTAGGGTATCACTAAGCAAAATCGGGGTATCTAATAGCTGTGTCAGAAGGTCTGCGACTGCAAGAGCCTTGCGAACCTTATCTATAATAAGATCTTCTTGTTTCATAATTCCTCCACCCCAAACAACTCCAGCTGCACGCATTCGGATTCAATCGGCTCATATAGATCGCATCCGCCGTGCCACGCGAACTCCCTCGGCCTACGATTTGCGTACTGCCCGCAGAGTATACCATGGTGGCCACCCCAGCCATTCATCGTGCCGCAGAGCTTGCAGCGAACACACAGCGAAAACCAGTCGAATCTATAATTCTCCAAGAATTTTTCAAAGCTGTATGGCTGGCTCCCTCGTTTGTCTTTGGGCGGCAATTTATTGTACGACTGCAGGTACTGGGAATAAACCCGTTCCCGCACCTCCTCCCGCTCCCACTCTGGTATGCCGTATATCGCCGCCGCCTGTTCCCAGCGCAGCAGTGTCTCCTGCTCGCTCTCATTCCACTGCGCCTGCATCTCGGCCTCCTGCTGCTCCCTAGAAGGTTCGAGCTGGCTTTGCTTCGTTGGTATCAACATCTATTTTCCTCCTGGTTTATCCTATCATTCCGGGTGGTTGCGGAAACTATCCTGTAAGGCATGGTAGGCAAGGCGGACCGGGCGATGGGACTTGTCCCAAATACCTGCTGAAACCTGTTTTTCATCGGTGAAAACCGCTATTTACTACCTTTTCCCCATAACTTGCCATGTACAACAGAAAGAGTTCAAAATCAAGCCGTTTTTAAAATCTGTCTTTACGGCATTGTTTTACAGAAATTCTGCCGTGCAATACTGTATCCAGGAGGAATCCATGACTTACATCAGCGGACCAATTACTGGCGTAGAGGGCTGGCAAGAGAGGTTTATCCAGGCAGAAAACTGGGTAAAGAAAAATCTTGACACCCAGATAAAAACACCTCGGCTCATCGGAAAGAGGCTTGAAGAAGAGTTGGGAAAGACGGAAGAGCAGATTCCCTGGGAAGAATATATGCGAGCAGACCTGAGAGAGCTCACCTACTGCGACACCATCTATGCCATGAAAGGATGGGAGGATAGCAAGGGGGCAGTTATCAAGGTGCAGCTGGCATATGCATTGGGACTGAGAATCATCTTTGAACAGAAAATGAAGCCCATGGCAGAATGGAACTTGTCCACTGGAGTGTTTACCGTACAAGAAAAATATTTTCCGAAGGAGAGTGTATGCCAGCAAAAATAAGAACGTGGCAGCTGTGCCGCACGGGAAAATTCGGGCAGGATGGAGCCAGTATCACCAGGCAGGATCTACAGGACTTGATGGACACCTTCACTCCTACACGGCCTATCAGTATAGGTCATGATATGGCTCGGGGAGACAGCTTTCCTAAGTTCGGCGATGTGTTGACTCTGGAAGGAATACGAGATGACCCAAACCATCCAGGAGAACAGGTGTTAATAGGAAGTGTTATGTTGCATCCTGAATTAGACAGTATCTATGACGATGGTGACGGAAACGGCTTGTACAAGGGCTGGTCTGTTACCATTCCCAGGAGAGCAAGTGACGGTAAGCGGTATTTGCATAGCCTGGCAATTACAGGGGCGGTGCCGCCCAAGATTCCAGGGCTTCAGCAGCTTATGACAAAAAACTGCTACGCCGAGGACGATGCAATCGAAATCTTTAGCTTTGGAGACAGTCCAAAGTTTCAGGAGGTATCTATGACAGAGGAAGAAAAGAAAAAACTTGAGGAGCTTGAGGCCGAGAATAAGCGACTGAAAGAAGAACTGGAAAAGAAAAAGCAGCCTGATGACCCAGACAAGAAGGCAAAGGTAAAGCAAACAGGAGATGACCCTAAGAAAAACGGCGAGTACAATGACGCTACCAGCAAGGCTATGATGGCAAAACTGGAGGAGATGGAAAGCCAGCTAAAACAGGCCAGGGTTGACCGTTTTTGCGATGCCATCAAAGACAAGATTCCTGCCGGAATTATGGACAAGGCCAAGGCTTTGGCAGCAGAGCTTGCCGAGGGAAAGGAGATCAATTTTTGCGACAACACTACTGCAGATGCATTGCAGGTGCTGCAGGAAATTTTCAACTTGTGGCCAACAGTAGAGGAACGACAGGTGTACAGCTTCTCTGATGATGGAAACAAGGATAAGAACAACAAGAACGATGGCTGGAGCAAGGTCGCCAGCAGATTGTAGGAGACGGTATGAAAGAGATGCAAGTATACTTTGACCGAGGTGTTGTTCACCCTGGTCACCCACCAGTAATTATGATGGGACAGATGAAGGCAGAGACAAAGACTCTTAAGGCAGGAACTATCTTGGCTTTGGCAGATGGAGTGTATTCTGCTGTGGGCTCTAGCGGAACTCCTGCGGCAGTATTGCTGGAGGACGTGGAAGGGCACACAGAGGTGGTGACAGCGGAAATCATCCGCCATGGCATGGTGGTGAAGTCCCGGCTCCTGGATCACAGCACAGCAACCGAAAAGCTTGCCGAGGATGCACTGGTAAACAAGCTATCTGCTACAGGATTGTACCCTGTACAGGGCGGATGGTCAGAGAGCAATTTTAGATAGGAGGATTTATGCCAGTTAAAACCATTACCATCAGACGAGAGGACATTGAGCGGGTTGTAGGACAAATGCCCGAAAACACTAGCCTTGCCCGAAAATACTTTGGTGCCGGCAAAATGAAGAACAGCACCCACATCAGTGCCAGCAGCCTTAAAAGTGAATACGGCAACGTGCCTGTGATTGTGCGTGGAGACACCGGTATCGTACCCAAGCATGGCATGGATGTAACGGACATTGTTCCCATGCCCATCGAGATTGACGATAAGCTTCGGGCTACCGTGATGGATGAGTACGAGCGGGCCTCCGGAGAGGGCAAGCAGCAGATTATCGATGAATACCTGAATGACCACTCCATCATGGTGCGGGAAACTACCAACGCCCTGTGCTGTCAGGCACACCGGGGAAAGATTGACTACATGATGAAGGCTGGAGCAGAGCTTGTTCGCTACCAGGTAAATTATGGAGAGGTAAAAAGCCTTACCTTTGGCAAAAGCCTGTCAGCTGCAACTATGGGAGATGTGACTAGGATGCTCTCTCAGCTGAAAAGTGCTATCGCCAAGAACGGCATTGGCGGACCTGTGGAATTCATCGCCCACCCAGCAGTATACAGTCGCCTGACTGACCTTTTGACCTCAGCCAAGATTACAGAGTCCATCAGGGAAGACCATGTGATGATTGGCCCTTACAAGGTGCTGGAGGATGTGGATAACTACGTGGATGTGGCACCTGATGGAACCAAGACCACCAAGAGTTTATGTGAGAACGGGGAAATCTGCTGCAGAGCCATGAACGCAGGACAAAAGCTTGTGTACCTTCGGCTGGACGATGTGGTGCAGCGAGAGGCTGTTCCCCTGTATTCCTTTACCGAAGTGGGAGATGGTCAGCGAGGTATTAACCTGTACACCAAGAGCAAGCCCTTCCCCTTGATCAATACAAAGGGAATTGCCTTTGGTAAGTTCAAGGATGAAACCTTTGCCATTACCTTTACTGCAGGCTCTAACGGTACCGTGACAGCCCTGGTTGACGGCAAGGCTATCACCAGCGGAGACAAGGTGGCAGCAGGCAAGACAGTGACATTTACTGCCTCTCCATCAACAAGCCACATGGTTGACGCATGGACAGGGGCTACTACTTCATCCGGCAATAGTGCAACGCTTGAGGTTACCGAAGCTGTCACAGTCAATGTGACATTCAAAGCAACAACATAACCCTAGGGCGGCCGCAATGGCCGCCTTGTTTTTATCCGGAGGATTATATGAGCAACACAGAGAACCAGGCAGAAGAAAACTTGTTAAAAGAATTGCCACCAGAGGAAGAATTACCAGAAGGAGAACTTCCTCCTGAAGAGCCTGATACCGAGAACCAGGAGGAGATGAAGGATTGGCTGGAAAAAACAGAGCAGATCACCATCGAGGACATTAAGAGTGCACTGCCAGAACAAGACTATCACACTTTAACCATAGGACAAGAGCAAAATGGAATCCGTTGCCTAACCATTGCCAAGCTGAGAACAAAGGCAGATATCCAAAGCACAGGCCATATTTACGATGAGGCAGTTCCAGAGGTGCGGCTTGCTCTTTTGAAGATGTTTATCTATGAGCTTTTTGCCTTTGTAGGGGAAAGCCAGAAGGCCGAGGCTGCATACCAAGACTACACCCTCATAATCAAAACAAGCTTTGGAGATATCAGGACAAAGACAGACGTGGCAGAAGATGGCGGGGCTGCCGTGGCTGCCATGAAAGCGCCTGCAAGGTGGAGTCGCCATGGGTGTTAGAATCGTAAAGGATTTGCCTCAGTTTGGCCAAAATCTGCAATCCAGGATAAGCTCTGCAATGCCAAAGATAGCAGCCTACCTACAATCTTGTGCCAACATGAAGATTAACCAAGGGGTGTCTCCTGCCAATGCTCCACTGACAGCTGCGGTAAAGCAAGGAAACAAGACGTTGCGTGACACTGGGGCATTGGCCGCATCTATTGCAGCCCACAGTGGACAGACTTGGGCAGATGCCAGCACAAACTTAAAGTATGCCAGAATCCAGCAAGAGGGAGCGGTGATCACCAGTAAGGGAAAAGGACTTTGGATTCCTGCTGGAGTCAAAACACGGCAGCTGATGAGACAGTACAGTGCCACTAGCCCAGGGCAACTTATCAGGGCCATGAAGGGTGCAAAATGGAAGATGTGGAGAACAGGAAAGGCTTGGATGGCACAAAAAGGAAAACAGGCTCCCTTTGTGCTTTTTATCATCAAGGATAAGGTAGAGATTCCTGCCCGTCCCTTCCTGTACATCGATAAAAAAGAAGAAACTTACATCATGAAGCTTATTCAAGAAGCGGTATTTTTATCACTGAAGGAGGATAAATGATGGAAAGGATAATTAGAGCCTTAGAAGAAAGTATCAAAAGAGAGTTGAATCTAAGGACAATTGTTTTACCCCAAAAGGCAGAAGGAGCTACGGCAGCAATCAGCCTATCATTTGCAGGCATAGAGGCTGCAGGAGAGGCTGCGGACAATCATGAGGTAAACGCCATGGAAAAGGTACAGTTTTGGGCAACCTATTCCACTGGTGGAACTCATACCGCCTGGGTGAATCGTGCCATCGTGGATAGTAGAAAATTGAATAAGCTAAACAGCGACGGCAAGATGGAGATTGTCGTAAAAATTGACCAGGAGAAAACCAAGCGACTGTACGCTACATGGAGTCGGCAGCAGGCGGGAAGTTTTGTTTATTCTGATGATGAAGAAAAACCGATGCCGGTGGCTTATACCGAGACTTATAAAGTTACGGTGACATATCCTGCATCGATGATAGGAGGTTGATATGAGAGCAACAGGTAAAGACGGATTTCTTTACAGCATTAAATTTGGAGAGCCCATCGTGGGAGAAACCGACAAGACTTTGGAGAAAAGCCAGTTCTACAAAATCAAAAGTATTGCATCATCTGGATCAGGCATCCCCAAGAAGGATCCTGCCGCCGGGGATGACGCCATTGACCTTGCCCCGGACATGGTGTACTACGGGCGGGCGGGTCAGAACCTTGTGGAAGGAGATGTGGTGATTCCTATGCAGCTGAACAAGATTAGCTTTGTCACTGATGTCTCTGACTCAAGTCAGTCTACCAGCCATGACATTACCACCCAAGCAGATGTTGACACAGGATTAAGAGCTTACGCAGCAGGTGCATTCAAGGATAGAACAGGCAGCATCAGCGGCTACGTGGATACTAATAGTCCTGAGCAGATGGAACTGCTGAAAGAATACCGCATGGTAATTGTTGATGATGGAAGCTCTGTCACCGTGTACAGATCTGCCACCAAGCTACATCACTACATGCTCAGCCGAGCCGAGCGGGTACCAGAGGGAGACCGTGAAATGTGGGAATACTTCCCTGTAATTACTGAGCAGCTCACCATGGATAAACCTATGGATGGAGCTCAGCCATTCAACTTTAACTATCGTGTTGACGGTTCGGCTAAGCCTGTAACCTACTTTTTGACAAAGGAGACAGCATAATGAAATTTCTAGCCCATAAACGCTATTTTTTTACCCCAGCTTTCAATGGCAATGAAAAGCTACCAGAGGATGAGCGGCTGCAGGTGGAGGTAATCCGAGCAACAGCCGAGAATCACGGTAAACTCAAAAACCTTCGTGCCTGGAGAAATTCCCAGGGAGACACCATCATGGAGACAGTCTTTGACACCAAGGAAATTCTTAGAAACTGTGTAGGTGAAATCAAAAACCTTGAGGTGGAGCTTGAAGGCGCAGACGGAAAGATTACCACCAAAAAGATAACCAGCGGAAAGGAGCTGGCAGAATCAACCTTCTACGGATGTGGCACCTTGGTAAGCCTCATCTGTGCCGAGGTTGCAAGTGATATTATCACGGTAGCAGAAAAAAAAATTTGCGAATAGGCTTAGGCCTAGTGTACGATGGCTGGCACCTAGAGGAATGGCATGAATTTTATGACGATGCCATCCTTTTGGTGCTGGGCAACAAATTAAAAAGAAAAGACATAAAAACCTACCTTACCCCAGAATTTTATCAAGCCTACAACACTTGGCAGCGCATCAGGGAATTTGGACTTCCCCATGGCAAAGGCTGGCAGAACGAGTGTGAAACTATCATGAAAATGACGGAAATCTTTAATCAAGCATTGTTTGAATGCCAGGAAGAGGAACGCTTGCAACGAGCTAAGGAGAGGGCAAGAAAGAATGGAATTAACGGATGAACTGAAAGTACTGGTAGAGGCAGAGGTTGGCAAGGCATTACAGGAATTCGATCGACTAAACAAAAAAGTGGACGAAGGCAAGAAAAAAACCTCAAGCCTTGGAGATGCCTTGGACAAGCTTTCTGGCCCCAGCACAGTGCTTGCTGGAGCCCTTGCCGGAGCAGGAGTTGCTGCCATTAAATTTGCAGGAAATCTTGAGCAAACCCAGCTCGCGTTGGAAGTTCTCTTGGGAGATGCAGCCAAGGCTACTCAAATCAAGGATGAATGGACACAACTTGCGGCAGCCACCCCCTTTGACTCAGCAGACATCGATGAAGCTGGAAAAAAACTTTTAGCCTTCGATATAGAAGCAAACAAGGTGACAGAAACTCTGCGTCGCATTGGAGATATTTCAGCCGCTACAGGAAGCAGTATTTCAGACATAGCAGATATCTATGGCAAAGCCAAGGTTCAAGGAAGGCTTTTTGCCGAAGACATCAACCAGTTCCAAGGGCGAGGAATTCCTGTGCTACAATCCTTGGCAAAGGTTTTGGGAGTGGCTGAAACTGAGGTACGGAACTTGGTAAGCGAGGGACAGGTAGGCTTTCCTGAACTAGAGCAAGCTTTCAACTTGATGACCGATGAGGGTGGAAGATTTAACGGCATGATGGAAAAACTCTCCACCTCTACCTTGGGAAAATTTAACTCCATGGTGGATAATGCTCAGCTGACTTTGGCAAGCTTTGGAGACATTCTTTTGCCTATAGCTAATGATGCTATGGATGCCATATCAGGTATTCTGGAGGAATTACAAGGCCTTGATGACGGGAGCAAGCGTTTTATTGTTACCACTGGCGGAGTGGCGGCAGCTATAGCAGCGGCTATTCCTATTGTCAAAGGGCTTTCGGCTGCTATGGCCGCAATGGCAGCTAATCCTGTGATTTTAGGTATTACTGCAGCAGGAGCTGCTGTAGCCTTAATTGCAGGGGCTGCCAGCAAGGTTGCTCATGCTTACGAGGATTACAACAGCGAGCTTGTTAAAACCAAGTCTGCCAGCGACAGCCTGCTTTCTAGTTATGCCAACGGCAACACAGAGAAACAGCTGGATGAGACAACTACCAAAAAGCTGATTGAACTGTACCCTGACTTACGAGGAGAAGTCTCCGCCTACACCACCACTGTTGACGAAGCGGCAAAAGCTGTGGCCGAGCTGAACAAGCAGAAGGTGCTGGATTCAGCCACGGTGCAGGTGGAAAAGCTTCGACGGTTAGATGAACAGCTATCCGAGGCTACACATGCATACAATGAGTATTTTGAAGCACAAAAAGATAATCTTGCCAGTGCCGAGGCATTTGGCAATTATGAATGGGCCAACGGGATAAGATATAAACTTAATGCACTGCAAAGCGAGATGGATTCTTTTGCCGGCAAGTCCGAATCTCTCAGAGAACAGATAGAGTTAGCTCTTGCGGGTATCAATCACGAGTTGTCAGGTTATAGCTTCGTCGAGCTTCCACCTCCACAAATACCTACAGAGGATTTAGAGAGGGAGCTGGATCAGGTTGAAGAAACCTTGGCCGATGCAGGAAAAGACGCACTCAAGACATGGCAACAGTGGTGGACAGAGATAACCAAGGTGGGGAACGGCAGCTTTGACAGCGGCCTGCAGGCAGGACAGATGTATGTAGCGGGCATGGAACAAGAACTTGCCAACTCCACCGTCATAGCAGAAGCCCTGGGAAAATCCTTGGACATGAGCGAAATCTGGGACAAACAGATGAAACAGATTGAGGGGGACCTGGAAAAGCTTTTGGCCATATCTGCAGACAAGATTGCCAATGGAGAAATATTCAAGATTGATGGTGACCATGTGGACACTCTGGTAGACCAGTACAAGAAGCTAGCCGAACAGTATCAGGAGCTGGAGGTGCAGAAAAACAGAGCTCTTGTTACCGACGAATTGGAGGATATGCGAGAGGCGGTAGAGCGCCTAGGTATGAGTCAGGAGGAGCTGCTTGAGAAAGAGAAGCAACTGGCAGTGGCACGTCTAGAAGGACTTGATGCAACAGAAGCTCAGATAGAGGAGTACAAAAGGCTTTTCGACGAGTTAAACAAGGGACAAGATGGCGAAGATGACCCCTTTTCCAGCTGGCAGGAAAAACTGGGCTCATTCATATCAGATGCAGCTATGCAGCTTGAGGGCATGAGCCAGCAGATGGCAGACATGCTGGGAAATCTAACAGTGCAGATAGCAGGCATAAGCCTTGATGGCCTGATGGGCGGTCTGGATGCGGTGGGAGAGGCTCTGGGTAAAGGAGAAGATGCGGCTGAAGCCTGGAACGATGCCATGACTCAGATGGCCATGCAGCTTCTGGAGAACCTGCCAAACATGTTCTTACAGGCAGGGTTACAGCTAATAGCTCAGGGACAGTGGCCTTTGGGACTGGGATTTATTGCAGCTGCAGGTAGCACTGCCATCATATCAGGATACACCAAGGGAAAGATTGCCAAGGAAGAAGAAGAGGCTGAAGCAAATGCCACAGGTGGTGTCTATGGTGGCGGGGAATCCTATCGTGCATTTGCCAAGGGAGGGGCCTTTACCAACTCCATCGTGACAGAGCCCACCAACTTCCGCTTTGCAAAAGGCGGCGGCTTTGGCCTTGGACTTATGGGAGAGGCGGGGCCTGAAGCTATTATGCCACTAAAACGAGCTGCTGACGGCTCTTTGGGAGTCAGTGCCGAGGGCTTTGGTGGCGGAGATGTTGCCATGATGATGAAGGTGGTCATAAACAACTACTCATCAGAGAAGGTGGAGGTAAAGGAAAGTCAGGGAGAAGGCGAAGAGCGGCAGCTTGAGATTACCATTGGAAGTATGATCAACAAGCATATATCCAGTGGCAAGGCGGACAAGTCCTTGGGCAGTCGCTACGGATTAAAGGCAAAGGGGGTATAAGATGACAAATATCCAGTGGCCAAAGGAATTACCACAGATAATGAGGCTTGAAGGTTTGTCGGGCAAACTGCGGACGGCAGTGGTTCGCACCGACATGGATGCAGGACCACAGAAGACCAGGAGAAGGTACACGGTAAGCCAAAAGGATTTCTCTGGCTCTGTGATAGTGACAGAAGCACAAAGAGAAATCCTTGAAACCTGGTACGAGAAAATTCTGGGTAACGGGGCTTTGCGTTTCGTGATGACTGACCCCCAGACACTACAACCAGCTGAATTCCGCTTTACAGAGGATTACAGCGAGGATAGTGCCGATGGCCTTTGGACAATAACAATGCAACTGGAGAAGCTTAATGCCTAGCCAAGAACTTATTAGGGCTGCAACGGCCCCAGAGACAGCAGCCTGCCTTTTGACCTTGCTGACAATCAGCGTGGATAACAATCCTGTGCTGCACCTGGTAGATAACCTTACCGACGTGGAGAGTAACGGCACAACCTACACCGCCTGTTCCTTCACCTGTCCGTACTGCTTAGCCGCCTCCGGGTGGTTCCTCAGATAGTCCCGGAAGGTAAGGTGCCTGTGCAGTTCCCGGGAATACCGGGGGCACACGTACAGATGGTGTTTCAGCAGATGGGGCT
>JAEIGA010000653.1_pt1 | contig 51206 bp, 42 predicted proteins | sample 9270691 | NCBI WGS metagenome assembly JAEIGA01 (sample SAMN17057246, study PRJNA624740) | gut metagenome | biome: biome; isolation source: fecal sample | host: Bos grunniens | place: China: Xizang | collected 2019 | reverse complement strand
CTCCGCGTTGCCAACGGTTGCAAGAACCTTTACAAGCTCAGCGGGATTTTCTCCGTTTCTGCGAGCCGCCTCAGTGCTTGCAACCGCTTTAGAGCGTCCAACGTATTCGGGAACGCGGCGGGAGAGGGCAAACTCCGCAAGGCGGAGAGGGTTGGAGCGGTAGGACGAGGTCTCGCCCGAGGGGATAAGCTCGTCGGTGGTGGTAACGGGGTCACGGATTACAGCCGCAAGCTTAACGAGAAGATTGTCCGCAAGCTCGTACTGCGCGGGCCAATCGGTTATGTTAGGACCGAGAATAAGCTCCACCGAGGGGTCAGCCTTTCCGTAGCCGTAGTAAACACGCTTTTTATATACGCTGCTGTCAAAATTATAGTCGTGGGGAGTGTAATCGTAATCAACGTCGGTAGCCGCTGTGATAACACCGCCGTTACGCGCGGTAGCGGCAATGCTTCTGGCATCCATCAGCGCAACGCCCGAAAGCTGACCCTCGCCGGGCTTCGAGCCCTCGCGGTTGGGGAAGTTACGTGTGGTGTGACGGAGAGAAAGACCGTTGTTGGCGGGAACGTCCCCTGCGCCAAAGCAAGGACCGCAGAAGGAGGGCTTGATTACGGCACCAGCGGAGAGCAGGTCGGCAGTAACGCCAATCTTTGTAAGCTCAAGGGATACGGGGACGCTTGTGGGATATACCGACAGCGAGAAGTATCCGTTTCCTGTGCTCTGGTTGTGAAGAATTGCCGCAGCCTCGTCTATGCTGTCAAACATACCGCCTGCACAGCCCGCGATGATGCCTTGGTCAGCCATTACGGTGCCGTCAGCCTTTGCCTTGGAGCAAAGGTCAAGATTGCACTTGCCGAATTTCTTTTTAGCTTCTGCCTCTACCTCGGCGAGAATTTCCTTTGCGTTGGCAACAAATTCGTGAATGGTATATGCGTTTGAGGGGTGGAAGGGAAGCGCTATCATTGATTCCATAGCTGAGAGGTCTATCTCTATCATAGAATCGTAGTACGCTATGTCAGCGGGAGCAAGGCGCTTGTAATCCTCGGGTCTGCCGTGCGCTACGTAGTGCTTCTCGGTAACCTCGTCTGTTTCCCAGATAGAGGACAGACAGGTGGTCTCGGTGGTCATAACGTCGATGCCGTTACGGAAGTCAATAGGAAGATTTTTAACACCCGGACCTACGAACTCGAGGACCTTGTTCTTGACAAATCCGTTCTTAAAGGTAGCGCCCACCAGAGCAATAGCTACGTCGTGAGGACCGATACCCTTCTTGGGTGTTCCCGTAAGATAAACCAGAACTATCTCGGGTGCCTTTATATCGTAAGTGTTTTTCAAAAGCTGCTTTACAAGCTCAGGACCGCCCTCGCCAACGCCCATAGTACCAAGAGCGCCGTAGCGTGTATGGGAATCCGAGCCGAGAATCATCTTGCCGCAACCAGCAAGCTCCTCACGGGCATAGGAATGGATAACGCTCTGGTTTGCGGGAACGTATATTCCTCCGTATTTTTTAGCGGCAGAAAGACCGAAAACGTGGTCATCCTCGTTGATTGTTCCGCCTACCGCGCAAAGGGAGTTGTGGCAGTTGGTCATAGCGTAGGGAATGGGGAATTCCTTCATTCCGCTGGCTCTTGCGGTCTGGATTATTCCCACGTAGGTTATATCGTGAGATACCAGCGCGTCAAATTTTATACGCAGAGCCGAGTCGTCCGCGGCTACGTTGTGGGAGCTGAGTATTGAATAAGCGATAGTGCCCTTTCTTGCTTCTTGTGCGCTTACGCTTGAGGAAGAGGAAATTTTTCCGTTTTCAAGAAAAACGCCGTGTTCTGTAAGTTTTATCATTTTTGTACTCCTTGTTAAAAACAATACGCTACCTTATATTATATCGCAGGAGACAAAAAAAGTCAATAGAGAACAAGGCTTTTATAGCGTATCAGGTCGTTTTTTGTGCAATTTGTTTTATATGCTTTTTTCATAGCGGTAAAAAATGTTGAAAATTTATCTTGAAATTATTTATCGCTAGTGCTATAATAGTCCCAATAAAATTCGGATCTATTAAAAAAGGAGGATCATAAGATGAAGGAAACAATCAAAAAATATTTGCATCGGTATTTTATTGACGCAATGGGGGCTATGGCTTTGGGACTTTTCGCGTCACTTCTTATCGGAACGATTTTCGGTACGCTCTATAAGTACACCGAGCTTGAGCTTCTTAACACCATAGCTACATACGCTAAGGCGGCAACGGGTATGGCAATAGGCGTTGCCATAGCTCATAGACTGGGGGCGCACCCTCTGGTAATGTTCTCCTGCGCGGCGGTAGGCGCTATGTCAAACGCAATGGGTGCTATAATTGCAAATCAGGGTGGCAGCGTTATTAAATGGGCGGCAACTGTGGGTGACGGCTCGGGCGTCTTCTATGCGGCAGGACCCGCGGGAGCGTTCTTTGCGGTTATAATCGCCTGTGAGATAGGTCAGCTGGTTTCTAAAAAGACCAAGGTTGATATTCTCGTTACCCCCGTGGTAACTCTTGTTATCGGCTTTGCGGCAAGCTGGCTGCTCTGTCCCTTGGTTTCTTACGTTATGTATTATCTCGGAAGCTTCGTGTCCTACGCTACCACCTTCCAGCCCTTGCTTATGGGTATCGTTCTGTCGGTGGTCATGGGTGTGGTGCTTACGCTTCCCATATCCAGCGCGGCTATATGCGCTATGATATTCTCCGAGGCTGCGTACGCGGTAGCGCTTACCAACGGCACTGCTGAGGGCTTCCTTCTGGCGGGTGGTGCTTGCGTGGCGGGATGCTGCGCGCAGATGGTAGGCTTTGCGGTTATAAGCTTCCGTGAGAACCGTTGGGGCGGTATAGTTTCCCAAGGTCTTGGAACCTCTATGCTTCAGATGGGCAATATAGTAAAGAAGCCTGTAATTTGGGTTGCCCCCACCTTGGCTGCGGCACTTACGGGACCTATATCCACTATGATATTCAAGCTTAAATGTCAGGGAGTAGCGGCAGGCATGGGAACCTGCGGCTTGGTTGGACCCATAGGAGTTATCGACTCTACCGAGCCCGGCACTATGATGTGGATTGGACTTGCGCTTGTATGTGTAGTTCTTCCCGCTATATTCTCCATAATTTTCAATGAAATAATGCGTAAGCTCGGATGGATAAAGACGGGCGATATGCAGTTAGAATCTTAATGTAAGCCGTTGCGCAGTTGCGCAACGGCATTTTTTTACAAAAGTACTTGACAAAGCTTATGAAATATGATATCATTTTGATATCACGATGAAGAAAGGAAATGTCTATGAAAGAGATGATAAGCATAGAGCATCTATATAAAAGCTTTGGCGAGGTGAGAGCGGTGAATGACCTCAGCTTTTCGGTAGGCGAGGGAGAGCTGTTTGCCTTCCTTGGAGTTAACGGGGCGGGAAAATCCACCACCATAAACGTAATATGCGGTCAGCTCCCAAAGGACGGTGGGAAGGTAACAGTTGACGGCTTGGATTTAGACAGGGAGCTTGATAAGATAAAAAGCTCCTTAGGCGTGGTTTTCCAGACGTCTGTCCTTGACAGCGCGCTGAGCGTTTACGACAATCTTGAAAGCAGAGCCGCTATTTACGGACTTGTGGGAACAGCCTTTAAGAAAAGACTCGCCGAGCTTAGCAAGCTTCTCGAGTTTGAGGATTTATTAAAGCGTACGGTGGGTAAGCTGTCGGGAGGGCAGAGAAGGCGTATAGACGTAGCGAGAGCGCTTCTTCACAGACCTAAGATACTTATATTGGATGAGCCCACTACGGGACTTGACCCGCAAACGAGAAAGACGCTATGGCAGGTCATTTCAGACCTGAGAAAAAGCGAAAAAATGACTGTTCTTCTGACTACGCATTATATGGAGGAGGCGGCTGAGGCTGATAGCGTGGTTATAATTGAGGGCGGACGTATAGCTGCTATGGGAACACCTTTAGAGCTGAAAAACACCTATACTGGCGATTTTATAACTCTTTACGGAGTTGACGAGGAAACAGTCAGAGGGCTTGGCGTTGAATATGAGCCTATCCGTGATGCTTTCCGCCTGTCTGTACCCAATACCGCTAAGGCAACAGAGCTGATTATTAACAATTCTCACATCTTTGTTGATTACGAGATAACCAAGGGAAAGATGGATGACGTATTCCTCGCGGTAACGGGAAGGACTCTTAACGAGAGCAACGCAAAGGAGTAAAAAATGAAAACTGCATTGATAATGATAAAAAGAAATATAAAGCTCTTTTTCAAGGATAAGGGAATGTTCTTTACCTCCTTGATAACTCCCGCTATATTGCTGGTGCTTTACGCCACCTTTTTGGGTAACGTTTACAGGGATAGCTTTCTTATGAATCTCCCCGCAGGGCTTGAAATATCCGACAAGCTTATTGACGGGCTTGTGGGAGGACAGCTTATTTCCTCTATATTGGCGGTATCCTGCGTCACGGTAGCATTTTGCTCTAATTTTTTGATGGTTCAGGATAAGGCTACGGGAGCTATCAAGGACCTCAGGATATCTCCCACGCGTTCTTCTATATTCTCATTGAGCTATTACGTAGCGTCCCTTGTTTGCACACTCACGATCTGTATTGTGTCCGCTGTCATCTGCTTTGTGTATATAGCCTTTACTGGATGGTATATGTCAGCTCTGGACGTAGTGTGCATTATACTTGACGTGATATTGCTGGTGCTTTTTGGCACGGCGCTGTCATCCATAATAAATTTCTTCCTTTCGAGCCAAGGGCAGATATCGGCGGTAGGCACCATAGTAAGCTCGGGCTACGGCTTCATTTGCGGAGCTTATATGCCCATATCCTCCTTCGGAGAAGGGCTGCAAACAGTAATATCCTTTCTTCCCGGTACTTATGGAACTGCACTGCTTCGTAATCATACCCTGAGAGGGGCTTGTGATGAGCTTGGCAAAAGCGGGGTGCCTACCGAGGCTCTTGAAGCCTTGAAGGACGCAATAGACTGCAACGTCTATTTCTTCGGTAATAAGGTAGAAACTACCGTTATGTACGCTATACTGGGAGTTACCGTGGCTATTCTCATAGGCGTGTATATATTTATTAACTCGCTCAGCAAGAAAACAAAATAAAGAATACCCGTGTATTGGTATACACGGGTATTTTTAAAATAAACCTTTGAGAATTTTCGAAAAAATATATTGTTTTTATAAAAAATGTGGTATAATGTTGGTGTTGTACAACGCTGTCAAAAAGGAGGTGCTATCATGGGAAATAGAGGTCAGCGAGCAAAAAAGCTGATTTCGGACAAGCTTTCGGATAAAAAGTTTGAAGAGACCAAGCACTATTCTAAAAGGTATGCCGCTACCGTTATATCCATTGCCTCTGCGGTTATTTGCGTTTTGGCGGTTATAGGCGCGTTTTTGCTCAGGGATTACTTCTCGGCAGAAAATCTTGAAAATCTCAAGATATTCGTTGCTGAGCATTGGTTGGCGGGCGCTTTGATATTTATTGCTGTCTGCGTGGTGCAGGTCGTTATAGCGCTTATACCCGGTGAGGCGGTAGAGATAGCTGCGGGCGTAATATTCGGCTCGTGGTTCGGAACCCTGCTTTGTCTTGTGGGAATAACCCTTGGAAGCATCGTGGTAATACTTTTGGTACGTATATTCGGACGAAAATTCGTTGAGTCACTGTATCCTCGGGAAAAGATAGACTCGCTCCCCATACTCCGCGACCCGAAAAAGAGAAATGCCACCATATTTTTTCTGTTTCTGATACCCGGAACGCCCAAGGACCTCATTACTTATATTATAGGGCTTACCGAGGTGAGCATACCTATGTATATCATTTTGACCACCGTGGCGAGGATACCCTCAATACTTATGTCCACCCTTGGCGGTGATGCGTTCAGCGAGGGTGAGATATTAAAGGCGATAATAATTTTTGCTGTTGCCGCAGTAGTCAGCGGAGCGGGATATCTCGTATATATGGCTATACAAAAGGCTAATAAAAAAAGACACGATAAAACACAAGAATAAGACCGTTTTCGACGGTCTTTTCTTTTTTTATTTGAGGTTATTCAAGATGCACAAAAAATATTTTTGAAATTTGTGCAATGTTACAAATTAAATACAGATTGTTAATACTTTAGACATAAACGAGGTGTAGAATGTGCCGCGTAGAGAGGAAGTACCCGATGTTTCATATCTACGATAAAGCCGAGAAAGGAACGGTGCATAAAAATGAGTATAAACGATAAATATGTCTACGATATTGAGATCGATACGATGCAGGATGCAAAGGACATGGTCGCTATCGCAACAAAGCTTCAGGGCAAGATAGTTCTCAAGAGCGGTTCCAAATTTTCTGTTAATGCCAAGAGTCTTCTGGGAGTGCTTCTTGCGAAGAAGCTCAACTGGAGTGATATGACCATAGAAATGGATAACGACTACTATCACGAGTTTGAAAAATTCATCGCTTGTTAATTTGATAAAAAACACAAATATTTACGGATAAAACCAATCAATACGGGTACTGAATTTAAATAAAAGATGATGAAAAATAAAATTTCACATCTGCTCTCTCTAATTTTCGACACTATACGAGCGTTTCGCTTCTTTGCGGAACGCTCTTTTTTGCGCTTCGATACAGATAAAAAATTTGGGTATATCCATAAATATTTTCATACGCTTAGGCTCTTTAACGGTCCGCCAAAGCCATTCCAGCCCATAGGCGCGTAATAGTGAGGGGGCGCGCTTCAGCTTTCCCGACCACACGTCTATGCTGCCCCCAAGACCGATTGCCAGCTTTACGGAGGGCAGGGAGGAGAGGTTGTTTATTATCCATTCTTCTTGTATAGGTGACCCAAGGCAGACAAAAAGAAAATCTGGGTGAGCTTGTTCTATAATTTTTTTTACTTTCTCGTTTTCTGCTCCTTTTTTATTAAAATATCCGTTATGACATCCGCAGATGTTAAGGTGTGGTATTTTTTCTAAGAGAGAGCGCTCTGCCTTGTGGGCCCTTCCCGATTTCCCCCCAAGGAGAAATACCGAATATCCCTTTTCCGCCGCCAAGTGTAGAAGCTCCTCGGCAAAATCTATCCCCGATATTCTTTCGGGAATATCTCCACCCAAGAGCTTGGCGGCTATGAGGATACCTACACCATCGGGAAGGTTTATGTCCGAGCTGTGTAATATATCCAACGCTTTTTTGTCTTTTGCTGCATGAAGTAGTATCTGGGGATTTGGTGTGAATATCTTGGTTACCAAGCCTCTGTTCAATCTGTCCTTTACCGTCGCCAATTGTTCGGTTTTGCTTTTTATTTCGAAATTTACCGAAAGGATATTAACTTTGTCTTTTTTTATCATAAATACATCCTTTTTTAAAAATTATACCCTCGCCCGTCTTGACTTTTTTGTCGGTTTGCTTTATAATATATGTAGTATGCAATATTATGCTTTAATTCTCAGGCGAGAAAGGATATAGAAAATGGCAAACGATAAAAAAATGGTAGAGCAGATAACGGCAATGGATACCGATTTTGCTCAATGGTACACTGACGTTGTAAAAAAGGCAGAGCTCGTTGATTATTCGGGCGTTAAGGGATGCATGATAATCCGTCCTTACGGATACGCAATATGGGAGAACATCCAGAGCGACCTTGACGCAAGATTTAAGCGTCTCGGACACGAAAACGTATATATGCCTATGTTCATTCCCGAGAGCCTTCTTCAGCAGGAAAAGGACCACGTAGCGGGATTTGCTCCCGAGTGCGCTTGGGTAACAGTTGGAGGTCAGAACAGACTTACCGAGCGTCTGGCGGTGCGTCCTACCTCGGAAACCCTTTTCTGTGAGCACTACAAGAATATAATTCACTCTTACCGCGACCTGCCCAAGCTTTATAACCAGTGGTGTAACGTGGTAAGATGGGAAAAGACCACCCGTCCCTTCCTCCGTACCTCCGAGTTCCTTTGGCAGGAGGGACACACTATGCACGAAAACGAGGCAGACGCGCGTGAGGAGACTCTGCGTATGCTCAAGTGTTACGAGGACTTTTACAGAGAAACGCTCGCAATTCCCGCTATTACAGGAAGAAAGACCGAGAAGGAAAAGTTTGCGGGAGCAATGGAGACCTACACAATTGAGCCTATGATGCATAACGGTGTTGCTCTTCAGGGCGGAACCTCCCATTATTTCGGCGATGGCTTCGCAAAGGCTTTCGGTATTACCTATACCGACAGAGAAAATAAGATATGCTATCCTCATCAGACCTCTTGGGGTGTTTCCACAAGAATGATAGGCGCTATCATTATGACTCACGGTGACGACAACGGACTTATACTGCCTCCTAAGGTAGCCCCCATACAGGTAGCCATCATCCCTGTTGCTCAGCATAAGGAGGGCGTACTTGAAAAGGCAGGAGAGCTTCGGGATAAGCTTGCGGCTAAGTGGCGCGTAAAGCTTGACGACAGCGATAACTCTACGGGCTGGAAGTACAGCCAGTACGAGATGAAGGGCGTTCCGCTCCGTCTTGAGATAGGTCCTCGTGATATTGAGAATAACTCCTGCGTGCTTGTAAGCAGAGTAAGCAGACAAAAGACCTTCGTTTCTCTTGACAACATCGAGGAGGAGATAGAAAAGGCATTGGCGGCAGTTCACGAGGAGCTGTACACAAGAGCCCAGAAGAATCTGGAGGAAAAGATGAGCGTCGCTCGAAGCTACGAGGAATTCCTTGACGCGGCAGAGAACCGCCCCGGCTTTATCAAGGCTATGTGGTGCGGCGACGTTGAGTGCGAGGACAAGCTTAAGGAGGAGACAGGCGGAGTTAAATCCCGTTGCATCCCCTTCGTTGAGGAGCATCTCTCGGACGTTTGCGCTTGCTGCGGTAAGCCCGCAAAGCATATGGTCGTTTGGGGCAGACAATATTGATAAAACAAAAGAGGCTGTTGCAGTTTTGTAACAGCCCCTTTGAGATTGATTTTATTTAAGTGAAAGGAGGGGTTCATATGAAGGTGTTTGGGATGTCCTTTAAGGAACGGTTAAAGCATATAGACCCAATATTGTTCATATGTATGGCATTTCTCTCCTTTGTCAGCGTAATGACTATTTTTGGCGCGGCAGAAAACTTTGGACGCAGTAAGCTTATTATGCAGATAGCTATGACCTTGGCGGGAATGGTGGCGTTGTTTATAGTCTCTAACGTTGATTACAGATTTTTCATCGACAGATTTTCACTGATAATGCTGCTGGTATCAGCAATTCTGCTCACTGTGACCCTTATCTTCGGAAGCACGGGAGAGAATATGGAAACCGCTAACAGAAGCTGGCTGCGTATTCCCTTGGTGAATATTGCCATTCAGCCCTCGGAATTTGTAAAGATAACCTTTGTATGCACCTTCGCAAAGCATATAGAGCAGGTCAAGGAAAAAATAAATCACCCTAAGAGCCTTTTGGGTCTTGCGCTCCACGCGGGACTTATCGTCGGACTCATATTGCTCTCGGGTGACTTAGGTGTTTCACTTGTATACGTAGGAATGATAGCATTTATGCTGTACTTCGCGGGGCTTTCGGGATGGTATTTCCTCGGAGTCGCTTCTTTATGCGTAGTTTCCTTTCCTTTCTTGTGGGAGCTGCTGCGCACCGACCAGCAAAACAGAATAATATACGGCTTTCAGCCCGAGCTTGACCCCGAGGGAGTGGGAATGCAGGCTCTTATGAGCAGAGATGCCATAGCCTCAGGCGGTTTCTTTGGCAGAGGACTGATGAGCGGCGGTATATACGAGGAGCTTCCCGCCTCGCATACCGATTTTATTTTCTCTACTATATGCGAGAAATTCGGATTTTTAGGCGGAGCCTTGGTCGTACTCGCGCTCTGCGTAATGGTGGTCAGGCTGCTGTGGATAGCAGTCACCTCCAGAGATTTTGTCGGCAGACTTATTTGCGGCGGTATCGCGGCTATAATAATTTTGCAGACTGTTGAAAATCTCTGGATGTGTCTTGCGGTGGTTCCCGTTGTGGGTATCACGCTTCCATTCCTCAGCGCGGGCGGTTCCTCGGTCTTTGCCCTGTATTTTCTTATGGGCTTGGCGCACAGTGTGTACGCTCACGAGAAAAAGTTTTTCTTCCGAAGAGAAAGATAGCTTATTCCACTGTTACCGATTTTGCCAGATTTCTGGGCTTATCCACGTCTATGCCCTTGTCGGCGGAGGTGTGATAAGCGATAAGCTGTGTAGCGGTAGCGGTCAGGAAGGGATAAAGCAGCGGCTCGGTGCGGGGAAGTATAACCGTCTCCACGTCGGGAAGAGCGTGCTCATCCTGAATATCCGCTGAGCAGATAAGAATTACGTGGGCGCCTCTTGCGGCAACCTCGTGAATTCCGCTTATAGTCTTTTTAGCAAGCGAGCTGTCGGTCATAATGCATATTACGGGTATTCCGTCGGTTATGAGCGATATGGTACCGTGCTTAAGCTCACCAGCCGCATATGCCTCGCTGTGTATATAGGATATCTCCTTCAGCTTAAGAGAGCTTTCTATGGAAAGCTGATAATCTATTCCTCTGCCGATGTAGAAAAGGTGCTCGGCGGAGGATATTTTTGTTGATATCTGGTGAATGGTATCGTTCAAAGCCAGAGTAGCGGCGACCGCGCGGGGAAGCTCAGAGCGCAGCTTTTCGCAAAGACTTCTTGCTGCTTCGCTTGTGATTTTTTGCTTTATCAGAGCAAGATGTGCGGCAAAAAGGTAGAGAATAGCGCACTGAACGCTGTAAGCCTTGGTGCTTGCAACAGATATTTCGGGTCCTGCCATGGTGTAAAGCACGTAATCTGCCTCGCGAGCCAAGGAAGATCCGAATACGTTTACGATCGCGAGAGTGGGAACTCCCTCACTCTTTGCGTGGCGCAACGCGGCAAGAGTATCTGCTGTTTCACCCGACTGGGAAATAAATATAGCAAGGCTGTTTTTCTTGAGTATAGGGTCGCGGTAGTGGAATTCGCTGGCGATCTCTACGTTTACGGGGATACGGGCAAGCTTTTCGATTATATATTTGCCCACAAGACCTGCGTGCATAGCTGTACCGCAGGCTACCACGTGTATCTCGTCTATGCTTTCGAGAAGTATATTATCGGGGAAGGTTTCGTCAAAGGAGGGCAGACCGTTGCTTATTCTACGCTCAATGGTGCTTTCGAGAGCGGAGGGCTCCTCGTATATCTCCTTCAGCATAAAATGAGGGAAACCGCCCTTTTTAGCCTGCTCGGAGTTCCAGAGTGCCACCTCGTATTTAGGCTCGGATACGTTTGCGTTTTCGTCGTATATCTTGATATCTGTTCTGGAAAGCTCCGCCACGTAATGCTCGTCAAGACGGCAATATTCCTTTGTATAGGGAAGTATTGCGGGGATATCCGAGGCTAAGAAGGAGCCGCTGGCATCCTTGGCGATAATAAGAGGACTGTCCTTGCGTATTGCGAATATTTTTCCGGGGAAATCGCTGAATATTACGCCGAAGGCATAAGAGCCTCTTATGGCAGCCGAAGCTCTGAAGAGAGTCGCTACGGGGTCCTTAGTCTCTTTATAAAGCATATCTATAAGCTTTGACGCGCGCTCGGTATCGGTGTCAGATACGAAGGTGTAGCCCTTCTGGCGAAGAAAAGCTTCTATTTCCGCGTGGTTTTCAACTATACCGTTGTGTACAAGGGATACCATTTCGGTGGAGTGGGGATGGGAATTGATATCCGATGGCGCACCGTGAGTTGCCCATCTTGTATGACCTATTCCGCAATGCATTTCTCCAAGCTTTGACGCCTCAAGGCGTTCCTCAAGATTAGAGAGCTTTCCCTTAGCCTTTACAGTTCTTATGCATTTTCCATCGAGAAAAGATACTCCCGCAGAGTCATATCCGCGGTATTCAAGCATTTTAAGACCTTCAATAAGTACGGGGATACAGTTTTTAGCGCCTGTGTATCCAACTATTCCACACATAATATTTCTCCTTTATAATTAAAATTTACTGCATAATAATATCAAATATTTTTATTTAATTCAACCAACTTTGCTTTGAACTTTATGCAACCCATAATTGCGAACGTCGCAAAAATACCGAATATTAAAAGAAAAAATCGAATTCCGTTATAAAATTTATTCGGAATTCGATTTTTATATCGCTATTCAATTATATTATTAGTTAAAATTTAGCCAGATATTCCTCAAGGCATAAATTATCCTCATATATCACGGTGGCGGCATCTATACCCACAAAACGGTAGTGCCAAGGCTCGTAGCTGTAACCTGTTATGCTTATTTTGTCCTTGGGATATCGCAAAATAAATCCGTATCGGTAAGCGTTATCCTTTAGCCAAGCAAACGCCTCGCAGCCCTCAAAGGACTCATCAAGCTCCAGCTTACCCTTTTCTATAAGGTCAACGCAAAGACCGCTTTGATGCTCGCTGTATCCCGCTCTGGCGGCGGTTTTTGATACCTCAGCCTCTGCCTGCTCACGGGTGTAGCCTTTATACTCCATCAGCTCCGTGACGTAGGTTGAAAACAGTCCCTTCTGCTTGGAGTAGGAGCGATATGCGCTGGTTACCACTACGCTATCCTTCTTGCCGATTGATTTCTCAAGGTCGTTCATCATCGCGCACAGAGAAAGCGCCGCATCGGATATCAATAGATAGTCTCCGTCCTCTACCACGGGACAGCCCAATTCATTCAAAGAAAACAACCCCTGGGGAGTAAAGCCTTCACCGAGGGGATTGTTTTTATTGACCAGCATAGTTTTTTTGGAGCAGATCGACGTAAGCTCGGGGTACGTTGCTTTGTAGGAAAGCAGAGAGTCCTCCTCGGCAATATCAAAGCAATCTGCGGAAAAGCTTATGGGAAGCGGAGTACCGCTCTGATAAAGCACTCTGCCTATCTGTACCTTGTTATCCTTGCTTGAAAATACAGTTCTAACACCCGGAGTATCTCCTACCGTAGGATTTGAGAACAGCTTTTCTATAAATGAATATGGAACAAGACATTCAAAGTCCTTTTTATCGGTAGCCTCGGTTATTTTAGCGGTTCCCTTGAGATGTACTCGGGTGCCGTTAACGGTTGCCGTATTCTTGCCGTGTTCAAATCTGACGTATGTACCGTCCTCGCACATGAGCTTTATTCTTTGCTCCTTACCGCTTACTACAATGTCGGCGTATTTCGCTATCTTGATAATATCAAGATAAAATACGTCATCAATCATAGCGTCCTCATATTTTACCGTATATTTGTTATCCTCATCACCGAGGATAACAGTAAAATCATCGGTGGATGGTCTGTTTAGCAGAGAGCTGACAAGCATAAAGCCAAGGACAAAGAGCACGGCTGCCAAGATAATTACGGTCAGAAGGACGAAAAGTACGGAAAGCTTATTCTTTTTTACATATCGCTTTGCCTTCGCCATATCCGAATTATCGTGGGGAGGAAGAGTGCTTCTGTCTATCTCACCCTCCTGAGAAGCCTTGAGCATTCTTAATTCGTCCTCGGATAGAGGCGCGTATGACTCTTTTTCTTTTTTTGACTGTTTGGTTTCGTTCATATCTTTTCCTTTTTATTAAGGCTTATTTTCTATTATTATGAAAAACGGAGAGGTTGGAGAATTGAGAATGTTTATTCTTGTGGCGCAGACCTTGTAACGGGACAGCGTGGAAAGATATTCGCAGATAAGCTTTCCCTCAGCGTCACCCTCGGCGTGACCGGGGTATACGGCTACAAGAATTATTGCGTCTCTGTCCATAAGCGAGATGGCAGCCTCTATGGCGGGGAGCGTGGTAGAGCGCATAGTGGTTACCGTTTTGTCGCTTCCGGGGAGATATCCAAGGTTAAACATTCCCGCTTTAATAGGAACGTCTACGTACTTTTTGACGTTGTGGTGGGAGTCAAGGATAAGGGCATAGTTATCTGGACAGCCTGCCTTTTTGAGGTTTTCCGAGGTGGAGGCTAATGCCTGCTCCTGTATATCAAAGGCAAAAACGTGTCCGCTCTCTCCCACAGTCTTTGAAAGGAATTCGGTGTCGTGACCGTTGCCCATAGTAAAATCAACGGCGATATCTCCCTCTTTGAGGTGGGTGAGAATAAAGTGCTTTTGAAGGTCAAGTAAGTCTATCATAAATTAGTTCCTTAATGCTTTTATTAGTTGTACAGCGGTTTTCTTTTCTGTGGAGGCTTATGAAGGTCGCCGCGAAGGAATTTCATTGCGCGTTCTACCGAGTCCTTTGAGTTATACCAGGGCTCGTCGCCGTAGCGGTAGTCAAATTTCTTGCAGAACCAGCTTATATCCTCGTTGAGTGTTTCCATATATGCATTGACTATGCTCGACACCTGTGCCTCGAATTCGGCGTATTGCTTCTTTCCAAGGCGCTTTGAGGCGTATTCCAGATATCTGCGATAGTGGGGAAGGCAAAAATAGGGCTGAGCCTTGAGCTTGGGCGCAAAATCCTCGTCGGTCTCCCAAAGGATAACGGCGGTTTCAATCATATGCTGGAAGTTAAACTCTATTCTGCGGCAGACGTAACAGCTATCCTCCAGTGCCGATATGCGCTTCATTGGACGCTCACCGGGCTTCGAGAAGGCCTTGTCCTTTATTTCCTCTTTAAGCTCTGCCAAATGGCTTTCCAAGGTCAGAGCCATACCCAGACGGTTCTTTCTGGTGAACATCATATCGTAATGAGTCTTGCAAAAGCCCTCCTTGTTGGTGCGTATTCTTACGTCAGGCTCCATCATAGATGCGCCCAGAATCAGCTCAAGCTCGTCGTCCTCCAGACGGTTGTACAGCGTGCAGAAGGGACATCCGCAGGATTTATCCTCGGCGGATGCCTCAAAGGCTTCATTGACGGGTATTGTGTAAATTGTTTCCATAGCTTTCTCCAAAGATTTTACTTGAAAAATCTGTCGATATATGATAGAATGTAGTTACATTGATTTTTTCAGAGGTATGTTGTGAAGGTAACAGAAATTTTTTGCGGCGGTTGCCCGTGCGTAAAAATAGAGGGCATTCAAAATTTTGACATAGGTAAGATATTCGATTGCGGACAGTGCTTCCGCTTTGATGCTGTGGAGAACAGCGAGCACGAGAAGGAGTTTTCGGGGGTCGCCTTCGGGCGTCTCGTGTCCTTTGCTCAGGACGGTGATACAGTGCTTATATACGGAAGTACTCTTGAAGATTACGAGCACCTGTGGAAGCGGTATCTTGATATAGAGCGTGACTATGATGCCGTAGGAGCGGATATTCTTTTGTGCTGTGACAATGAAGCGCTCAAAGCCGCGGTGGAGTACGGAAAGGGAATACGCATTTTAGCGCAAGAGCCCTTTGAATGCGTAATTTCTTTTATAATTTCGCAGAATAACAATATTCCCAGAATAAAGAAGATAATCGAGGCACTGTGCGCCAAGTGCGGTAAGCCTATTGACGTGAGTAATGAGATGCGAAAGCATATCTCAAGCAAAAGCTCGCTTTGCGCCTTTCCCGAGGCGGATGCGCTCTATGCATTGGGGGTTGAAGGGCTTTTTGAGCTTAAAACCGGCTTTCGCGCGAAATACATATATGACGCGGTATCCCGCACACTTGACGGAGGTCTGTCTTTTGACGAAATAACATCAGAGAGTGATATAGAAAAGGCTATCGAAGCGCTTTGCTCCGTAAAAGGAATAGGGCGAAAGGTTGCGTCCTGCGCGCTTCTGTTCGGCTTTGGAAAATATAACGCCTTTCCCGTCGACGTATGGATGAAGCGCGTGGCTGTCAAATATTTTGGGGATGAGGATGAAAATCTCTCGTGGCAGCGCTTTGGCGCTTACGCGGGTATAGCTCAGCAATATCTCTTTTACTACGAGCGTTACCGTTCAACCCAAGAATAAACATTCTGCCCTGTGGGCAGAATGTTTTTTTATTTAATAGTTGTCGCTTTGGTCCTCGGGGATTACTTCCTTGAAGGCGGTGATAGCGCATTCTATCATTCCGTCATCAGGCTCAAGAACGGTTATTCTTTGCAGCCACAGACCCGGGGCGGATATTATTCGGGTGAAAAGGTTATCGTGCCTTCCCGCAAGCTTTATAAGCTCGTAGCCTATGCCCATAGTAATGGGAAGCGTCAACAGCTTTATCACGGCACGGATAGCAACGTGGGGGAGCTTTCCTATGGTGAGATAGAATATTGGGTCGATAAAGAAGGAAACGAACATTCCCACTATAAGCATAAGTATAAGGAAGGCTGTTCCGCATCTGGGGTGGAAGCGACGTTGCTTACGTACGTTTTCCACTGTAAGCTCCAGTCCGCTCTCATAGCAGAATATAGTCTTGTGCTCGGCGCCGTGGTATTGAAATGTTCTTTTTATATCCTTCATAAGCGAGACCAGTGCCATATATCCAACCAAAAGAACTATCTTCAAAATGCCCTCAAAGGCTGATTTTACAAGAGAGTTCAGAGCCTTGTTGTCAAAGGTAGGAAGGGGGAGCAGCTCGTAAAGAAAGGTGGGAAGCATAATAAACAAGCCTACCGCCAAGGCTACACCGAGAGCCGACGCTATCACCATAACTGCCGTTACAAGAGCAGAGGATTCCTTTTTATCCGTTGAGTGATTTTCCTTTGTAGCTTCTTCTGCCACGGTGGTGATTTCTGCCTCAGCTGCGGCGGTATCCTCTGTTGCGACGGAAGCTTCTGCTGTGGCGGTGTCCTCGGGCTCTGTCTGAGCCTTTGTCTTGTTAGCCTTCTTAGCGGCTTTTTTTGCCGCCTTTTCTCTTGCCATCTCTTCTTCGATCTCATCAAGCCCCGCCAGCTCAGCCGAGCGCATGAGCGCCTTATAGCCTATTTTCATAGAGCTTATAAAGCCATATACTCCGCGGATTATGGGAAGCTTGAATATTTTTGGTGTGGGCTTTGTCTGGGTATCCCATTTTTCTATTATCATCTCGCCCTTGGGGTCACGCACCGCCATGGCGGATACCTTGGGACCTCTCATCATAATACCCTCCAGCAGAGCCTGTCCGCCAATGGAGGTCTTTTTTGCGGCGGCTATTTTATCCGCCTGTGCTTTATCTATCTGCGTTTTTTTCAAAATCTTCTCCTAAGATTACCATATTGTAGGTGTTTGGTTTTTGTCGTAATGCCAGAAGTTACCCTCCGATGTGGGCTGCTCCTCTGAATAATAATATACAGTGGCGTTTTCTATTGCCTCGTTTCCGTCGGCTATGCTTAAATTGTCGAACTGCTCTTCTGTACCGCCAAAGAATACGGTCTTAAGGGCAGTGCATTCCTCGAAGGCGGAATCCTGTATAGCAGTCAGGGTTGAGGGGAGTGTAAGCGTAATAAGGCGCTCGCAGGCTTCAAAGGCATTTTCTTCTATGGTTGTGACACCCTCGGGTACGTTAGCCGTTTTCAGCATAACACAGGTGCTGAACGCGCGGTAGGGGATGGATGCCATACCCTTTCCCAAGGTGATCTTGGTTATTAGCCCGTTTCCAAAGAAGGATTCCTCCTCTATGTGGCTTATTGTGCCGTTCAAAACTATATTTACCTCGGAAATAGAGGCAAGGGCGTTTTCCTCAACGTATCTTATCGTGTCGGGGAAAACAATCGTTGAGGCATGAGAGGGAATAACGCTTTCAAATGCTCCCGCACCAAGTCCTTCAACAGTCTTTCCGTTTATTATTTCGGGAACGTACAGTACGTCAAAGTCCTCCTGACGCTTGATGTCTGTTATCATTATTCCGTTGCTGTCGGGCATTGCCGCAAGGCTGAAGAGGTCGTCTGCCTTTATCCAGATAGCCTCTAAATTCAGATCCTCCTCCACCGTGTACATATCGAAGAAGAATGCACGTCCTTCGCTGGTCTGCCAACGGCAGAACACGTAATTTTCAAGGGTGGGAGGCGTAGGTGCCTTGGCAAAGCTGTCATGCTTTACTGTCATATCGGCTATCTTTGAGCCGCCCTTGGTGTTAAAGGTAATGGTATGAAATCCCGAAGCACTGCTTGGGTTTGTTTGCTGTTCGTTTGAATTGCACGCCGAAAATATGGGGATAAGAGTTAATATACATAAAATGGCGAGCACTTTTATAAGTATTTTTCTCATACTTGCTCCTCCTTGATGGGACTATGTAAATTATATAATAAAAACGAAGATTTGTCAAGGATAACGGGGGAGTATAGCGTATAATTTGCAATTTGTTTACCGTATCTTCACGAATTAGCACGAAAAAAGGAGCTTTTCGCGTTTGCGCTAAAGCTCCTTTTTAAAATTATACGTTGGCTGTTTCTTTTTCTTTCAGGGGCGTATCGGTGTAGGCGCGGACCGTATAGCTCTTTACGTCGAGAACGGTCTCACCGTCTACCTGGAGGGCTCTGGGAGAATCAAATTCCACGGTAATCTCCTTACCCGATAGAATAGAGATTACTTTTTCGTGCTTCACGTGCTCTCCCTTGAAAAGCGAGGGGAATATCATAAGTGTACGAAGCTTGCCCGTTCCGTGGAAGACCATTGTGGAAATGCTGCCCTCGCCGTTGAGTCTGTCCTGCGCGGGTGTGGGCATCATACCGCCGCCGTAATATCTGCCGAGCATAGTAGGCGCTATCCATACCTTCTTGAACTTATGCTGGGCGCCGTCAACGGTGACCGTAGCGGCTGTGGGCTTATAGTGGAAAAGAAGTCCCTTGATAGCTATGCCCGTGTAATTTATAGGCTTGTCGGAGGTGCGGCGCAGCTCGTCGCCTACCTCGCAGCAGTATCCGTCGATGCCGTAGCCTATTCCGTTTATAAACTTATAGTCCTTGCCGTTTACGTTGCAGGAGGGAAGATTTTTTATGTATTTATCGATGTTTATCACCTCTCCCGCTGTTCCCGATATGTCACGGAGGAAATCGTTTCCGCTTCCGCTGGCGTAATAGGAGATGCTGTTGCTTATCTCAATGCCGTCGGTATCATTGATAAAGCGGTTGAGTGTGCCGTCACCGCCGCATATGATAATGTGAGAATCAGGGTGTGATGCAAAGAACTCCTCGTATCCATCCAGCGCGGTCATATCTATACATTCGGTGTCACCGATCTTTCGGCATAGAGCCTTAACTGACTCTTTCCCTTGACCGTTACCTGAGAAGGGATTATAAAGTATGCAGTAGTTATTCATAGTCTTTTCCTTTCAAAAGTTATTTACACTATACAATAATTTTATCATATCCTACGACAAAAAACAAGGAAATATGACCAGAACAATTTTCAACTTTTGTTGATTTTCTGTCTTAGATATGATTATGACAATGAAGCAACAGCGTTACCGTCTGAAACACAAAGGAAGCTGAGGGAAGCCGAGAAAAAGATATAATAAAAAAGACAGATAAGAAGCTCATCTGTCTTTTTGTATTGTAAGCAGTAAATTTATGCTGCGGGGTCATCCGTCTTTTTTTCTTTTTTCAACAGATGCAGTATGTCAAAATTCAATGCGAAATTGAAGAGCTTTTTGTCTGAGTGCTTCTCTATAAGCTTCCATACTGCGTTTATTGCCAGACACGCAAGTATTGCCGCTGCGCCACCCACTATGAAAGCGGCTATAACGTCGGTGGGGTAGTGTACCATAAGGTAGTTTCTCGATGCCGCCATAAGCACAACGTAAGCGGCGGCAGGTGCGAGGAGCCATTTTTTGCTCTTCCACATAGCTATGCACAGAGCCGTCATAGACGCCATTGCCGCTGTGGTATGACCCGAGGGGAAGGAAAATTCGCTTTCCAGGGGTGCGCCTATGTATTTCCACCAATCGGCAAACGCCTGTATCTCCGAGGCGTATGGGCGTGGGCGGGCAACTATATTTTTTATCGCTACGTTGGTAAAAAGCGCCCCAAAGCCTACGGCGAAGATCATACATACGCCGCATTTGCGGGTCTTAGGAAAGCAGAGAAGAATGAATGCCAGAAGAAAGCTGAAATATCCATTATCTCCTATGAGAGCGAATATCTCGGCTATGGGTGTAAGTATTGCTCCCGCGCCCTCGGCAAGAGTATGAAAAAATTGAAGTATAGCGTAGTCAAAGGACGCAAAGGTTGAATTTATCCAATCCGCTATCATGTGTTATCTCCTTGTATATATTTTGAAAATCCTTTTGAATATTGTATATCACCGTCGGGCGACACCCACATAGCCTCTACGTCACCGAAGCTGTCAAGTATAGCCGTCCCGTCCTCCACGCTCATACAGAAAAGAGCGGTTGAGAGGGCATCGGCAACAGCCGAGCTCTCGCAAAGGATAGAAACAGAGATATATCTTTCGGCGGGCATAAGTGTGTCGGGGTCTATGATATGATTATAGTCCTTGCCGTTCACTGTATAATAGCGTTGGTAGGAGCCGCTGGTCACAAGTGAGCGGTCCTCAAGGGCAAGGGTGGCGTAATAGGGCGAGCTTTCTGTCCCGTTGGGATCGTCTATTCCCGCTACCCAAGGTGTTTTGTCACCTCGGAGTCCTATGGCGCGTACGTTACCTCCTACGTTGAGGACGTAGCCCGTAATACCGCTTTGTATAAGCGTCTGCGCTATCTGCTCTACCGCATAGCCCTTGGCAATAGCTCCTACGTCAAGCAGCATCTCGGGGTCGGAAAGAAAGACTGTGGACGCCTGCTCGTCTATAATAAGCTTTTCAATATCTGTATGCTTTGCCGCCTCGGTAAGCTCGTCCATTGTCGGGAGCTTTGCCGTGCTTGGGTTTTCGATGCCATTCTGTCGGTATTCGTGCCATATAGACAGAACGCTTCCCATGGCTATGTTTACTCTGCCGTTTGTTTTTGAGTACATATCCTTGGAGAAGAGAAGCATATCGATAATTTTTCTGTCAACCTTTACGGGCTTGTGGATACCGCCCGAAAGCTCGTTTACTGTGGTAAGATTATTTATTCCATCGTATCTATCGTATATTGTGAAGAGTTGATGGTATTCCTTGAGCAAATCGGAAATCCGGTTAAAAGCTTGGTCGAACTCATCCTGACTTTGGGCATATCCTGTAACCGAGGTCACCGTATCGAAATAATCAAAGGTATAATCCGAATATTTTTTGCTCGGAGTTGTACATGAGTAAAGCGATAGACAGCACGTAAGTGTACTTGCTAATAATATGGCGCAAAAAAATCTTTTCATATTTGCTCCCCGAAAATGTTAAAAGTAAGGGAGGGGAACCCACCCTTATTTTTATATTGTTTTATTGCTTTGCCGCTTTAGTGATGACCTGTACCATTCCGCTTACGTAAATAGTACAGCCCGCGCTTTGAACAGCTTCAACACCCTTGTAGTCAGTACCCATAAGACCCGCAACCTCAGCGGAGGTCTTACCTACGCATGCTGCGTCAAACGCGGCTGCCTGCTTGTACCATTCGGTCTTGCCTGCCGCGCTCATTCCGTAGTCCTCCTTAAGTGTTGCCTTGGACTTGACTTCACCCACGTACTCGCCGCTTATCTTACCGTCCTTGTCAAAGGAGAATTTTACGGCAAGACAATCGTTTGCGCAAGCGGTGATCTTGGAATCGGAATCAAGTGTTACAGCCGCAAAGGTAGTCTCGAATTCGAGCGCGCCCGCAGCCTTATCGGTTGCGTCGGTGCCCTTGAGAGAGGTGATAAGGGCAAGTCTTAGGATATCGTCGGCGGTAGATTCTGAGGTCTTAGCGTTGCTTATAGCTGCGTCAACTGCCTTTACAAAATCGGTTACGTAGATAGTGCATCCCGCTGCCATAACATCAGCGTTGCCTCTGCCGTCGTTTGCCATAAGAGAAGCGATATCCTTAGCGGTCTTACCGACTACCTGCTTTTCGAATGCGTCAGCCTGCTTGTACCACTCGGTCTTACCTATTTTGCTCATTCCGTAGTTTTCCTTAAGCTCACCCTTTGTGTTGAACTCGGTCTTGCTTACGAATTTGCCTTCGGCAGTAAATTCACCCACAACCTCGGCGGTGTCGATCTCGCACTTTATTACTCTTCCGTCCTCGTCAAGCAAAACAGCCGCGGCAGTGGTTACGTATGAGCCTACGCCGTTTGCGCTGTCGGTAACGTCGGTTGCGCTTTTATATGCGCTGTAAACTCCAAGTCCGAGCTTGAACGTACCGTCTGCTTTTATGAAATATATACTGACAACGACCGAGATTATCATTAGGACAACCAAAAGAAGTGATGAAATTTTTTTCATTTTGAAATCTCCTTCTTGATGTTATATCTATCGTATTTCTACATTCCTACGCAAGGATTATTCTATCATAAAACGGTTGAGTTGTCAACATCGCCGATATAACATACTATCAAATTTTCAGGTTCGCAAGAATTTTTAATAAATATACCGCCGCAAGACCCACGAGGATGCCCGCCACAGTGCCCGAAACGGTAAGAGCTAACATATAGTATCCTATTTCTACCCGCTCCAACAGGATAATGGCAACCATCGTCTGACCTGCGTTGTGGCTTATTGCGCCCGCTACGCTGACACCTACGGGAGAGAAGCTATCCAGCCGCTTCAGCACAGACATAAGCGTAAGGCTGAGAAAGGCCCCCGCGAGGCTGTAAGCGAATATCATAGCATTGCCGAAAAGCAAGGATACGCACACAAGCCTTACAAAGGAAACAGTGGCTGCCTCCTTAATTCCAAGCTTGTAAAGAGTAAATATTATTACAATGTTTGGCAGCCCCATCTTTATTCCCGGCAGGGCGGTGAAAACAGGTGGGATAAGCAGTTCGATGTATGAAAGTATCATAGCGAGGGATGCCATAAGTCCCACAAATGCTATTTTTTTTGTTTTAGTATTCATAGTATAGCCCACCTCACTCAACCGATACAACTACCTTGTTGGGTAGGCAGATTATCTGCTCGGTGTCCCTTGATATGGCATAATGGCGGACACATCTGAGGTCGGGACAGCTTGCGTCTTCAATGCTTGCTTTTCCGTCGGTTATCACCAATCGGTTAGTTCCGTTCTCCGAGTGTATGTCTACGGTAATGCTTTCGGTCAATTGATATTTGCCGTAAAGCCTTCCGTCCACGTATACCACTGCCGTTTTGCCTTCCTTTTTGAAAAAAAGCAGGCATACTATGGCAATAGCCGCAATCAGTATAACTGCGGCTATTAATATAATATCGTTTCTTGCTTTTTTGTTTACCATAAGATTATTTTTCCGCAAGGGCGGGAAAACATACCGATTTCAAACAATTTGTGGGGCAGCCTTGGACACAGAGTCCGCATCCCGTGCATTTGCTGTAATCGATATTTGCCAGATTGTCACATACTGCGATAGCGCCCTCGGGACATACCTTTTCGCACTTTTTACAGCCGATACACGCATTTGAGCATTTTTTGCGGGCATCCGCGCCCTTGTCCTTGCTGCTGCACATAACAACCGTGTTTGCATTTTGGGGAATAAGAGATATAATGCTCTTGGGGCAGGTTGAGGCGCACAGACCGCAGCCGATGCAGGCTGTGCTGTCAACGTGTGCTATGCCGTCCCTTACGCATATAGCGTTGGCGGGACAAACTGCGGCACAGTCGCCAAAGCCCATACAGCCGTATGTGCAATCGTTGGGACCTCCGTACAGTGCCGAAGCGGCACGGCAGGTTTGTATTCCGTCGTATTTAGCCTTTTTGGAGGTTACGGCGCAGTTGCCGTTGCAGTGAACGAATGCAACCTTTTCCTCAACGTCCTGTGATACTACACCTAGAATCTCGCAAAGCTTTGACGCGGTAGAATCTCCGCCGGGAATGCAAAGGTTTGCTTTTGTTTCCTTACCTTCAGCCAACGCGGTGGCGTAATCATCACAGCCCTTGTATCCACAAGCTCCGCAGTTTGCACCGGGAAGCTGCTCTCGCAAATTTTTCTTGGTCTCGTTCTCGGGAACGTTGAAAAAATGAGAAACAAGAGCAAGAAGGATAGCGGCGATAAGTCCTATTGCACCGACTACCGCTAAAGCAAGTAAAATATCTGTTATTATCATATTATACCTCCTTAGGCAAGTGCCTGACCAACGGTCTCTGCAAGTCCGTCAAAGCCGAAGAAGGCAAGAGATATGAAGGAAGCCGCTATAAGAGTACAAGCAAGACCTCTGAAGCATTTCGGAATAGCCGTTTCGTCTATTCTTGAACGCAGACCCGAAAAGAGGACCATAGCCAGCATAAAGCCAAGACCGCAGCCGAGAGAGCTTACCAGCGACTCCAAAAAGCCGTATCCGTCGGTAATGTTGTTTATGGTAACGCCGAGTACGGCGCAGTTGGTGGTTATAAGGGGAAGATATACGCCAAGTCCCTTGTGAAGAGAAGGGATAAACTTTTTGAGCAGAAGCTCTATCATTTGCACCAGAGCGGCAATTATAAGTATAAATACGATGGTCTGCATATATCCGAGACCAAACGCATCAAGAATAAAGTATTGTATGGGCCACGTAGCCGCCGTTGCTATAATCATTACGAGGGTTACCGAAATACCCATTCCCACCGATTGGTCAAGCTTCTTGGAGACCCCAAGGAATGGGCAGATTCCAAGGAACTGACGGAGAACGTAGTTGTTTATGAGAACCGCGGAGGTCAGTATAACTATAAAATTAGCAAGCATCTGTGTTTTCCTCCTTTACAGCGTTTGCTTCGCTTTCGCAACATTCACCGCCCATATGGCAAAGAGAGGCGGAGGGACAGCCCTCGCACGAGAAGCTCTTTTTCTTGGGGAACTTTCCGTTTGTAAGCTTGTATATAGCGGCAATCGCAAGACCGTATACAAGCATTCCTCCGGGAGCCTCCACAAAGAACTTTATGGCATATTCCGAAAGGAAGGGAATCTCGTTGCCCATAAAGGATGCGGCTCCGAGTACTTCTCTTACTACGGATATTGAAAAGATAGCGAGAGTAAAGCCGGCGCCCATTCCTATTCCGTCAAGAGCGGATCTGCCAACAGAGCTTTTGCTTGCGAACATTTCAGCTCTGCCAAGTATTATACAGTTAACCGTTATGAGCTTTAAGAATACACCCATAGTGCTGTATAGGTCGGGGAGAAATGCGTGTATAATCATTTCGACTATGGTTACAAATCCTGCGATGATTACTATATAGCAGGGGATTCTTACCGTTTCGGGTATAAGCTTACGAAGGAGAGATATCGCAACGTTTGAGCAAAGAAGTACAACGAGAACCGAGAGCCCCATACCGAGCGCGGTCGACGCGTTCTTGGTCATTGCGAGAGTGGGACAGGTTCCGAGGATAAGCACGAGAACGGGATTTTCCTTGATTATTCCGTTAAGCAGAACGGAAAGGCTTCCACTATTTTTATTGCTCATTACTTGACACCTCCTTTAAGCTTAGCAAAGGAATCGAGAGCAGCTTTTACCGCATCGCGGTAAGCGCTTGTGGTCTTTGTAGCGCCGCCTATGGTATCTACCGAGTTAACGCCGCTTGCGTCAAGACCTGCAAAGCTTTCTCCGTAGTTCTTTTCCTTTTCAAGCGTTTCGTTGCTCGAAAGACAGATAGCCTTGCTGACGGTTCCGTCGGGATTTACGCCGCACATAATTACGAAGTCGGGGCCGTATCCTACGGTAACCAGCTTGAAAACGTAGCCGCCGTTGTCGGCTTTATATGCTTCTGTTACGGGTTCGGAAAGCTCATTAATATCGACCTTTTCAAAGCTCTTCGCATCGGGAAGCACCTCGAGAAGAGCCGCGTTTGCTTTTTTGTTTTCATAGTCCGCTATTATGGGAGCGGTAAAGTAATTTGTAATAGCAAGAAGTATTGCTACCGCTGCGCAAATGGCAAAAAGTGAAACTACGCTTTTTAAATGCTTTTTCATATCTTTTTACCTCCAAACAGCTTTCTGGGAGTCAATTTGTCTATGTAAGGACAAATAATGTTCATAAGAAGGATGGCATAGGATACGCCCTCGGGAAGACTTGCCCACAGACGTATTACTACCGTAAGGAATGCGGCACCTATACCGAATACTATTTTTCCCCAAGGTGAGGAGGGGGAGGTCACGTAGTCGGTAGCCATAAATATAGCTCCTATAAGAAGTCCGCCTGAAAGAATTTGCGCGGTGGAGAAATAAAGGTCAAAGCCGCCAAACAAGAACATAAACAGGAAGGTAGCTCCAACGAAGGCTACGGGGATATGCCAGGTGATTACCTTTCTTCCTATGAGGTATATACCTCCCGCAATAAGAGCCAGCGCGCAGACCTCGCCGATAGCTCCGCCGTGATTTCCGACCAGAAGGTCGAGGAGAGAAGGGGAGTAGCCCGCTTCAAGCTCCCCGAGAGGGGTTGCGGAAGAAACCGAGTCAACGGGGAAGGCTGCTTTGGTTGCCGAGCTAAAGGAAAGAAGCATAAACACTCTTGCGGTTATAGCGGGGTTTACAAGGTTTTTACCAATGCCGCCGAAAATGCATTTAACTACCACGATAGCAAAGAAACTTCCTACCGCTGCCTGCCAAAGAGGAAGGGTCGCGGGGAGGTTGAGCGCCAGAAGAAGTCCCGTAACTATGGCGCTGAGGTCGCCTATAGTCTGCTTTTTCTTTATAGCAAGATTAAAGAGAAATTCCGAGAGCACGCAGGTAGCGATACATATCGCAATTACAGCTAAGGCGCGCAGACCGAATACCACGGTGCCTACAATAGAGGTAGGCATAAGCGCGATAATAACGTCAAGCATTATCTTTTGGGTCGAGCGGCCGCTATGTATATGGGGAGAAGCGGAAAGGTGAAGCTTAGTATCCATTATTTCCTATCCTCCTTTGTTTTTTCTTCTCTGAGAGCCGCCTTAGCGAGCTTGTTATTCTGCACAAGCGGAATGTGAGCGGGGCAGACAAAGCTACAGCAGCCGCATTCCATACAGAGATTTATTCCAAGCTTTTCTACTGTTTCAAAATCCTTTTTTGTCAAAGCGGCTGCAATGCCCGCGGGATTTATACCAAATGGGCAGGTATTAAGACAAGAGCCGCAGCGTATGCAGGCAGAAGCCTCGGGAGTTTTTGCCTCCTTAGTTGTAAGCGCCAGCACCGCATTTGTGTTCTTCAGCACGGGGGCATCCATATCGGGGATGGCTATACCCATCATAGGACCTCCGTAAAGAACCTTTTCGGGAGCGGAGGTAAGACCGCCGCAGAATTCTATGAGCTCTTTGATGCTTGTTCCTATGGGAACAATAACGTTCTTAGGCTCCTTTACGGCACCGCCGTCTACGGTTACACACTTTTTGACCAAGGGCATTCCCGTTTTTGCGTAGCTTCCGATTGCCGCAATAGTTGTGCAATTGCAGACGATACAGCCAACGTCAATTGGAAGCTTGCCCATAGGTATTGCTTTACCCGTAGTGTGATACACAAGCACCTTTTCTCCGCCTTGGGGATATACCGAGGGAAGAACCTTTACGCTTATACGGGCATCTGTATTTGCGAGCGCCTTCATAGAAGCGATAGCTGCTTTTTTGTTGCTCTCTATTCCGATTATAACTCTCTTGGGGTCAAAGTATTTTATGATAAGCTCTATTCCGTAAGCCATATCCTCGGAGCGGTTTATCATAGTGTTGGAGTCGCTTGTGATATAGGGCTCGCACTCTGCTCCGTTTATAATAAGCTCGTCTACCTTTTCGGACTCAACCGAAAATTTCACGTAAGTAGGGAAGCCCGCACCGCCAAGACCTACGACGCCGCTCTTTTTGATGGCTTCTACAAGGTCCTCCCGTGAAGCTATGGTGGGAGGGGTCAGGGACTCGTCATCACTCATAAGACCGTCGCTTTCTATGGTAACTGCGGGAGCCTTTGCTCCGTTTGAGAGAAGGATGTCGGATATCTTCTTTACTCTTCCCGAAACGCTCGAGTAAACAGGAGAGGATATAAAGCCGTCCTGCGCACCTATAAGTGTGCCGACCTTTACTTCATCTCCTACTTTAACGATAGGTATGGCGGGTCTGCCTATATGCATCGCCATAGGTATGGTAACTGTATTCGGAGCATCCATTCTCACAGCCGCGGAGTTTGCGGTGTTCTTTCTGTGAGGAACGTGAACTCCGTTTAAGAAAAATGCCATTTCTGTACCTGCCTTTCTTTTTGTATAATGTTTTAGGCAAAAAGCCGTTGGTTTTTCAACGTCACATATATTATATAACATTTGAAGGGTTATGTCAATCGTTTTGAAGTGTTAACTTTATGTCAATCTCTGGCTCGCAATAAACAAAATTCCTCAGGATGTAGAGGCATCCTGAGGAAAATTTTTAGTTTTTTTGAAAAATGTCAGCTTTTTTTCTTTGCAAGCAATATTACCGTACCGAGAACGAGTGCGCAAAGCAGAACAGATGCAGCCGCGACTACAATTACAATTACGACCACCGTATTTGCAGGAGCCTGAGTAGCATCCGATGTGGATGTTGCCGTGGTCTGCGCGGATGTATCCGTTACCTCATCATTGCCGACGTTACTGTCGTTATTATCGGAACCGTTGTTGCCGATATTGGAATTATTGCCGTCACCGGGAGTATTGCTCTCTCCGCCTTGAGAGTTATTTCCGCCTTGGTTGGTGTTGTCCTGTATATCTACCAGCTTAAAGGGTCTGATAGAGGATATGAGCTTATCAATTTCGCTCACCTTATTCGACATATCGTTAGCGGAGAGTGTTGTCACCATATTGTCTGCCTCAGCGGGGAGCTTGTTATCGCTTGTTTTTGTATTTGTATAGCGATATTCGTTAGTTCCCGTACCGCCCTTGGCATCCACGGTTACCGAGGTGCTGTCAGTGATGACAAGAGTTCCGACGTCCGCGCCCTCGGTAGCGCCTGCCTTGCCCACGATACCGCCTATCCAGCAGTTGCTTGTGAGAGTGCTTTCTGCCTGCTTGCCGTAAAGGTTATAGCATTTGCTTATTGTCATTGCGTTGTCGATGTCGTAAAGCTCGCTTGCGTTTCCGACTATACCGCCCCAGTGCAGCTCCTTTGAGGGGGCTGTGCTTGCGGAGTAAAGGAAATATCCGCTGTTGTAGCAGTTGCTTATGCTCAGCGAGCCCGTGGTAACGTCGCTCACCCACATAGTTTCACTGGTGGAGCAGGGAATTACCGCTCCCACGATACCGCCGAAGGAGGAAGCCACCTTGGAAGAGGCTTCAGCGACAGTCATTCCGCCTGTAAACGAGCAGGCATCAATGACAGAGTTGTATCCCGCGGCTCCCACGATTCCGCCCGCAATCGAGTGGTTTCCGTCGAGTGAGAACTCCGCGGCGGAGGTACAGCCCTTTATCGTGGTAGCGTAAGCCATACCGCATATAGAGCCTACAATACCCGCGTTATGTTCATTGCCGTAGACCGTCTCATCATTGACAGACTGTCCAAGACAGTGATATGCGTATATGTTACAGGTGGACTTGACCTCACAGCCCGATATAATATTGAAATCAGCCGTTGCGCTTCCGTCAAAAGGAGCTATTGCTCTTCCTACTATAGCACCTGTTACGCCTTTGCTGTATATGTCTATATTTTCAAGCACGACGTTCTTTATGGTGGCACCGTAGATAGCACCGAACAGTCCGTCGCTCCAGTTAATATCCTGCTTATGAGAAATGTTATATGCGCTTATACGTCCGTTTTTGATGGAATATCCGCCGCCGTCGTAATAACCTCCGAATGCCGCCATCTTCAATGCTCCTGCCTCGGTGGTGTGGTAATATCCAATAGATTTTACAATATTACCTCCAAGATCTATGTCGCATATCTGCTTGAAGTAAACACCGTCAAAATAGGGCTCATTGTCTTTTACAGTGGAGCACTGCTGTGACATCCACAAAAGATTTCCGCCGTTTTCAACAACGTAGGGGTCGCTTATAGTTCCCGCGCCCTTTGGTGTAATAGATACTCCGCTCCACTCGATTTTTTGTTCCTCGCAAGCGGCGGTCATATCAAAGGAGAGCTGATTGCGTGTCTGGAAGTATTTGTTTCGAAGAGGGGAGTACCACTCTACCGAAACGTTCTTTCCGTCCTTGTCAAAGTAGAACATAGCCACAAGACCGAGAGGCTTTGCTTCCGCAGTCATATAAGCCTTGTCTACTGCCTGCTGGTCTATAAGGAACTGTGTAACGGTATTTCCGTGTACACCCTTTGCCTGACTCATCATGATGTTGTTGGATTCCATATGACCTGATAGTATCAGAACAATATTTTCGTGAAGAGACGCGAATTTAGTCCACATCTCCTCGCCGTTATTTTTTGTATCACCCCAAAGACTTCCCGAGTCCTCGTCCGAAATGGGCGTACCGTCCATATGGAGATAACCGTGAGTGGTCATTATTACCTTGTGGTCGGGATGCGCCGCAACTACCTGATTTGCCCAGTCGAGAACGCCGTCATTTGCGGCAAAATCAAGATTAATGACAAGCCAAGAGGTAGATCCAACAGTGAATTTGGTGTATGTGTTTATTACAGAGCCGTCAACGTACATACCGCCTCTGTCGCTCCTGAATTGAGCAGTATATACGTCATCCGTGCCCCAATAAGTATCAAGGCCCGTGCCGCCAAGATAAAGGTCGTGGTTGCCTCTTATCATGGAATAGTCCACCACTTCGTTAAGAGCACCGGATACCGAGTCATACGCCAGCTTCCATTCGGCATCTGTATCTTGGTTGGTGATGTCACCCATATTCATAACGTATTTGATATTTTTATCACTAACGTTGTCCGCTATCCATTCGTGCATTTCCTCTACGAAGGATGTGCCGTTATTTACGTCGTATTCGGTGATATACTGAATGTCGCCTACTACCGCGAAGGAATACTCGGGGTCAAAGCTGTCACCGCGGATAGCCTTCATTTCGTCCTCAGTCAGCCAATATTTGCTCAATGTCAGGTCAATGTTACCTACCTTGTCGGTGACGGATTCAGCGTTGGAGGTGAAATCCCAATGGGCAAGAGCGTTGGCATCATCCGTTGCAGCTCCATTGGAATAATCGGATGATATCTCGGAAGCCGTGCGCACATCGTCAAAGAGTGATATGCTTGCTATCTTTCCGTGGAACGCACGGTCAGCTTCAGTGCCCGTAGCGGAAGGACGGCTGTCGTTACCGATGCTAAAGGGAAGCTCGACAGTGTTTTTAGCTATGTCGCTGAGCTGGAAGGAGCCGTTGTTGTTCTGAATGTGAGTGCCGTTTTTATAGCAGCTTACGTAATTGTTGGCAGCGTCTATAACCACTGCGATATGAGTCCACTCGCCTGCGGTTATCTTAGCGTTGGTGAAATTGAACTTTCTTATGGTCTGCTGGCTAGTGGTGTTGTTATAAAGCTCGTTCCATTCAAAGTAGGGATACAAGCCCGTATCGGTAGTGTAATGCAGCGCCAGATGCCAGTAAGCGTAATTTGTAAATCCATTGTAGTTACTGATAATAGTAGTTCTGGCTTGGGTCGCATAATTAGGGTCAACGTATATCCACGCTTCGACCGTACGGGGTACGTCTGAAAGAGTTCCGTTGGCATAGTACCATTCGTCACCGTCAAAGGTAAAGCCATCGGTGGGTGTAGCTGCGCTTACGGGCAGTACCGCTAACAGCGGAAGCATCATACATACCGTAAGCAGAACAGATAGAAATTTTTTCATGTTCGTGTCTCCTTTGTTTGCTTTTAAAATAGCAGATCATGTATATAATTTACCATATAATACTTGACAAAACAAAACATTTAATGTATGATTTATGGCAGGAAGTTGACTTTTTGCGGAGGGTTAATATGAAGAAAAGCTTATATCACCAGACCGAAAATACCTTTAATTCGGAATTTTCTACGTATGTTTACGATAACAGCGCTTTGGATTTCGAATCTCCGCATTTTCATAAGAATTTTGAGTTCCTTATGGTCATAAAGGGATGCTGCCAATGTTCGGTGGGCGGTCAGGAGTATTTGCTTGAGGTGGGTGACGCTATATTCGTAAGCCCGTTCCAGATACATAGCTTTTCCATAAAGGAGGAGTCCGCCGTACGAAGAGTGACCTTCCATGATCATCTTATCCTTACTCTTTCCCAAACTCTTGACGGGAGAAGACCCAAAACCTGCGTTTTTCATCCAAGTGAGTCTCTTATGAGATTTTTTCTTGACAAAATGGAAGAGTTCTTTGGTAAGGACAGCGGGCTGTGCATACGCATAGCACCTCACCAGATACGTATGCAGGTAAAGGGCTGTCTTTATATGCTGGGAGGAGAGCTTCTTGACAGGACCGAACTCGTGCCCACCCCTACTGCTGACGCAGTCACTATGGCGGTGGCTCAGTATATTGCCGAAAATTTCAAAAGGGATATTACTTTGCGGGACGTTGCGAGAGAAAAGGGGTACAATTACCAATATCTTTCGAGGATATTTAATCGGGTTATAGGTATGAATTTCAAAAAGATGCTCAATCAGTACCGATTAGAGCATGCTTACGCTATGCTTCAGGATACCGACCTTCCCATATCCCGTATATGCTTTGAGAGTGGATTTCAGAGTATCCGCTCCTTTGATCAGGTATGCCGCGATACCTTTCATAAATCCCCCAAGGAGGTCCGAAGAGACAGCCTTGGATAAAAAAGAAAAAGCCGCACTTGCGGCTTTTTCTTTTTTATTTATATTATCAGATTTATTTATATTATCAGACTAAAACGTCCTCTGTGCCATGCTTTACAGCCTCGAAGTCTTCCTCTACTTCAGCGGAGGGCTTCTTGGTAAGAAGAGATACTACAGCTATGCAGATAGCAGAGAAGATGAACGCGGGAAGAAGCTCGTATATAGCGAACACTCCGCCAAGGGGATTGAGCACAAGCTTCCAGAGGAATACCATGCCCGCGCCGCCTATCATACCCGCGATAGCGCCTGCCTGTGTCGTTCTCTTCCAGAAGAGAGAGAAGAGCATAAGAGGACCAAAGGTCGCTCCGAAGCCTGCCCACGCAAAGGATACGATAGTGAAGATAACGCTGTTTTCGTCAAGAGCTATAATAGCGGCGATTACCGCGATAGCAAGAAGGGTTATTCTCGATACCCACATTACCTGCTTGTCGGTAGCGTTCTTCTTGAGTATTCCTTGGAATACGTTTTTGGAGAACGCCGAAGCGGCAATGAGAAGATAGGAATCGGAGGAGCTTATGGTAGCCGCAAGAATTCCCGCCATTACAAATCCCGCGAGAAGGGGAGGAAGAAGCTTTGTGGAAAGGGTGATAAAGATATTCTCAGCTGCCGATTTTGTAACGTGAGCCACAGGGAAGAGCTGTCTGCCCATAATTCCTATAAATACGGCAACACTAAGGGAGATAACTACCCAGACCATAGCTATGCGTCTTGAGCGCTTGAGCTCGTCCTCGCGGCGGATAGCCATAAAGCGGAGGAGGACCTGAGGCATACCGAAGTAGCCGAGACCCCAAGCCATCATTGAGCAGATAGTGAGGATACCGTAGGGGGAAGCCTCACCGAAAATAGGTGTTCCCGCGATAACAGCCTGCTCACCTGCCTCGTTGGTAACGGGTGTGGCAAGGCCGAAGAAATCAAGAAATCCGGGGATATTGTTGGCGTTATCTATAACGGCACCTATACCTCCTGCGGTCACAGTACCCAGAACTACAACGACTACGAGTGCCACTATCATTACGATAGCCTGCATAAAGTCAGAGGCACTTTCTGCAAGGAAGCCGCCGAGTATGGTGTAGACCAGAACGAATACGGCACCAAGAAGCATCATAGCGATGTAGGGAGTGCCGAAAAGAGTGGAGAAGAGCTTTCCGCAGGTAACGAAGCAGCTTGCAGCGTATACAGTGAAGAATATGAGTATGAACGCTGCGGCGAGAGTCATTATGACCTTGTTCTTCTCGCGGAATCTGTTAGAGAAAAATTCGGGAAGAGTGATAGAGTTATTGGCTCTTACACTGTAACGGCGAAGTCTCTTTGAAACTATCAGCCAGTTAAAATAAGTACCGATAGCAAGACCGATAGCAGTCCACGCCGCGTCGGCAAGACCGCACCAGTATGCTACACCGGGAAGGCCCATCAAAAGCCATCCGCTCATGTCGGAAGCCTCTGCGCTCATAGCGGTGACCCAAGGTCCAAGCGAGCGGCCTCCCAAAAAGTAGTTTTCAGAGCTTGCGTTTGCTCTTTTTGCGAATATGATTCCGATACCGATAACTACTGCCATGTAGATTACCATTGATATCAAAATCTGAATAGTATTTCCGTCCATTGATATTGCTCCTTTGAAATTTTATGCAAAAAAAGATATTAAATCCAATTATATCACAAAAAGGGACAAAAGTAAAGATATATTTTTCAAATATTTAATAATAATCAAAAAAGGTTGACATCAAACAGGATAGTAGTTATAATTATCTAAAAGGGATACAGCTTTGGAAAGGGGGCATCGAGATGACAGAGTCAAGGAAAGCGATATTGCGCCGGATAGGAAAGGCAACGGTTCTTTATACGGTATATCTTGCGGTGGCGTTTTTGCTTCCGCTCTTCACGGCGAGCGGTATTTTTGAGCGTTACATACAGGGCTTCTGGACAGAAGACCTATATTCTGCCGTAAGGTACGGTTACTTGTTTCTGATTCAATTCTCTCTTATAAGCATATTTGTTCTTCACGACAGAGAATACCGCGCGCGCTTTCTTTCCTGCGAGGAGAGACTCAAGGGCTTTTTCGCAAAGCTGACCTTTGTGTTGCGCTCGGGGGAGCTGTGGTGCGACGTTATTACGCTGTGCGCCCTGACGGCAATAATGCCATCGTGGGCATATACCGATATGCGGTACGGATTTCTTTTGTCGGTGGACGCAAAATGGCATTTTTTCATATTTCTTGTGGTATCCTTCGTTACCGTTACCTTTTTTTCTCTCGTGGCTTATTGCGCTACGCTCAATTGGTGGGCGCGTCCCAGAGAAAAGAGAAGAGAGATATTAAAGAAAAAGGACGCGATAGATTGGATAAAGCAGGTGGGCTTCAGCGTAGCTATGTATCTGGCGGGAGCCTTGGTCCTTCCCGTGGTGATACCCTTTGTCTGGTCGGTGATGATGACCTTTTGGATGCTTATAGTTACTATGACGATTATGGTGCTGTTGCTCATACTGTGGCTTTTCACCTTCAAATACATAAGAGCGATATATCACCGACATCGGCTTATGAAGCATATGAAGAAGGCGCTGAGGGGTGGCTTTGGCAGGCTGGTAAGCGCTAAAGGGGTATACCGCTCGGTATTCAACTCCTATGAGGGAGCAAATATAGTACTTGAGAGAGAAGGACAGAAATACTTCTGCAAGCTGATCACACCGCTAAAAAGACGTTATATAGTTATGCTTGACGAGGCGGGAGTAGTTACCTACGAGCATCGGGCAGCCATAGCAACGCATTACAAAAGTGAGAGATACTATTTTGACGCGGATAATGGAGCAAGGAAGATAATAGTGGTAAATCCCGGTGCGCTACACATATATGCCACGGACGGGCTACGCAATCGCGAGCTGCACAGCGGTGACAAGGTCATGGGGTATTACCTTTACAGAAGCGACAATTTTATAAACGCCATACTAAGGCAGTATCTATAAGAGAAAAGAGCGGCACCTCCGCTCTTTTTTGTAAAAATAAATTTAGAAAAGCGGTTGAAAGGTTGAAAAAGGAAGCTTTCCGTGATATAATGTCCTTATGATACAAAGACTTGGAGGTCAATATGAGAAATTACGAAAATCTTACTCGTATCCACGAAAACACAATGCCGCCCAGAGCCCATTACATACCCTACGATTCGCTTGAGAAGGCGCTTAAGGGAGATAAAAAAGCTCTTCCTACTATACCCTTCTTAACGGAGAATGGGATTTTAAGTATTACTCACGTGATATCGACTGTCCCGACGTTATCGGTGAGTGGGACAAGGTGACCGTGCCCTCATGCTGGCAGATGACGGGCTATGAAAAGCCTTACTACACCAACGTAAATTACCCTTATCCCGTAGACCCTCCCTACATTCCCGATGATAACCCCGTAGGCGTTTACAGAAAGCTTATATCTGTTGATGAAGCTACTGCCGCAAAGGAGAATTATATCGTATTTGAGGGAGTAGCATCCTGTGTGGAGCTTTTTGTCAACGGGGAATACGTGGGCTTTTCCACTGTGTCCCACAGCACCTCCGAATTTAAAATAAATCTTAAAGCAGGCGAAAACGAGATCATTGCAAAGGTTTACAAGTGGTGTGTGGGAAGCTATTTGGAGGATCAGGATTTCTTTAGAAATAATGGTATCTTCCGTGACGTATACCTGCTTTCCAGAAACGAAGGCCATATATTTGATCTTAACGTAGGCTACGATGACAAAAATGTATTTTGCGATTGCGCATACACTCTGTACGATGCCGACGGAAACGAAGTGGGTGATGGAGAGCGTGTTCTTTGGAATGCCGAAAAGCCTTACCTCTATACTCTCGTTGTAGAGCAGGCGGGCGAATTTATTCCCGTAAAGATAGGCTTCAGAACCCAGAGCGTGAGCGAGAAGGGAGAGCTTCTTATAAACGGCGTTTCCGTAAAGCTTAAGGGTGTTAACCATCACGATACGCATCCCACGGGCGGATACGCTATGACCGAGGAATTTATGAGATTTGAGCTTCTTAAAATGAAGGAGCTTAATATCAACTGTATACGTACCTCCCACTATCCTCCTCAGCCCGCTTTTATCGAGCTTTGCGATGAGCTTGGATTTTACGTAGTTGACGAGGCTGATAACGAGACCCATGGATTCTCTGCAAGAGAGGGTGGATGGGGATACGATTTCAGCAATATATGGCCCTGCCATAATCCTGAGTGGCGCGAGGCTCACGTAGACAGAGCGGCAAGACTTTTCCAGAGAGATAAAAACCATACCTGCGTTATTATGTGGAGCCTTGGTAATGAGGCAAACTACGGTGTAAATACTGCCGCTATGAGCGAGTATATAAGAGCCAATGACACGAAGATGGGCTATAAGAGATTGATACATTACGAAAATTCTTACTGCGTTAACACATGGAATAATCGATCTAACTACAAGGATCCGGATACCGTTGACGTTGTAAGCAGAATGTATCCTATGCCGGAGGAGCTATACAGATACGTTGAGAATACGGGAGATACACGTCCTATATTCTGGTGTGAGTACTGTCACGCCATGGGTAACGGCCCGGGAGATCTTAACGATTATTGGAAGGTGTTCTATAAAGAACCTCAGTTTATAGGCGGATGTATTTGGGAATGGACTGACCATGTAGCACCCTTATCTGAGGGTAAATTCGGATATGGCGGAGATTTCGGTGAGGAGACTCACGATTTTAACTTCTGCTGCGACGGACTTGTTTTCCACGACAGAAGCTTTAAGACGGGCTCGCTTGAAGCTAAAGCTGTTTACCAGCCGCTTCATACCGAGTGGAAGGACGGAGTGCTTACCATCCTTAACAGATATGACTTTACCGATCTTAACGAGGCTAAGCTCAGATATACCTATGAGGTTGACGGAAAGGTAGTAAAGGAAGGTACACTGGAGGTAAGTGCAAAGCCTCATACAAGCGTTGACGTTGCTCTTGCTTTTGAAAATACAGACTGTCTTTACGGTTCATATCTTAACGTACATATGGAAAAGGACGGACGCGAGGTTGCCGCTACCCAGCACAAGATTGCCGATGGAAATTACGTTGCGGTTGGCAAGGGTAGCGTTGTTATAGAGGAAAATGGCGAATTCGCGCATATTAAAGGAGAGGGATTTGAATACAAATTCAATCTCCATTATGGAGTGCTCACAGACCTGGAGGGATATCTTTGCAGTCCTATGGAGCTTACTTTATGGAGAGCTCCTACCGATAATGATAGAAGTATTAAGCACAAGTGGTTTGAGAAAAACTACAATAGAATGCACAATAAGGTATATTCTGCCCAAGTTTGCGGAAACAAGATAACCGTAAAGGCGGCACTTGAGGGCGTTTCTAGAGCACCTGTATTCAAATATACCGCTGTATACACTTTCTTTGGCAACGGACAGATAGACGTAGCCCTTGACGGCAATTTCAATACCGCAGGGGAATATCTGCCCAGACTCGGATTTGAGTTTAAGACAGCAGAGAAGGACTTTGAATACTTCGGCTACGGTCCCTGCGAGGCTTACGTGGATATGCGTAATGCGGCTAAGGTGGGTATGTATAAGAGCTCCGCGGAAAAGGAGTACGTAAACTATATCGTTCCTCAGGAGCACGGAAATCACTACGGAACAAAGTATCTTAAGCTTGGAAATTATAGCTTCGTATCAAAGAACGGCTTTGAAATGTGCGTTTCAGATTATTCTACCAAGGAGCTTGACGCAAAGCGTCATAGCTTTGAGCTTGTCAAGAATGGATTTACTAATGTGCGCATCGACTATAAGGTTAGCGGAATAGGCTCGGGAAGCTGTGGTCCTCAGCTTCTTTCTCAGTACAAAATGAGAGATGCAAAGGTTTCCTTTAACTTCTCCATAGTAAAAGACAACTAAATAAAAATCCGAGAGCTGAGCTCTCGGATTTTTTTACTTTATAAAAATATCAAATATTCTTTCAAGAACGAATACCGTAACGCAGGCAGAAACGCTGACGAAAAACAGTCCCTTACCGAAATAAGCCAAGGCGATTGCCACAAAGAAGGCAATAAGCCCCGCGAGAGGATATCCCGTAGCGTCAACTATGGCGGGGAAGGTCATTACCGCCAACGTAACGTAGGGTACGTAGTAAAGGAATGAGCGTAAAAATACGTTCTTTATAGGCTTTCTGATGAGGGTCAGCGGTATCACCCTTATAAGATAGGTCACTGCCGCCATACAGATTATGTATATCCATATCTTATCCATTTTCGCTTTCCTCCTTTTCTTTGATGGGGAAGAGGAGCGCCGCGCCTACCGAGATAAGAACAGTAATGATTATGACTCTTATGCCCTCGGGGATATCCGAGATGTAAGGCAGCTTAGCGAAGGTAAGCGACACGGCAAAGCTGATAACTACCAGAGCGGCAACTATCTTGTTTTTCTTTGCCTCGGGGATAAATATCGATATGAACATTCCGAAAAGTCCTACGCTGAGCGCACTGACTACGCTTGAGGGTAATATCTCGCCCAGCAAAGCGCCGAACATAGTTCCCGACGTCCATCCGCAGGTAGCCACCACGAATGCGCCGTAGGTGAAATAGGGGCTGACGTAGCCGTCAAGTCCTATGGATACGCCGAATATCTCGTCGGTGACGGTAAAGCCCAATAAAAGCCGTTTTAATATTCCCGTGCCCGGCTCCAGTCTCTGGCTGAGCGCCGTGGACATAAGCAGATATCTGGCGTTGGCGACTGCTTCCATAAATATTACTTCAAGATAGGTAGCGCCCGCCGCGATGAGAGTAAAGCCTGCGTATTCGCCCGCGGATGCGTTTATGAGCAGGCTGGTGACCGATGCCTGAAGCACACTTATTCCTGCTTTTTTTGCTGAAATACCCAAGGCGATTGCTACGGCAAAGTAACCCAGAGAAATGGGAATACCCGCCATTGCTCCCTTGGCAAACCATTGTTTTTTAGTCATTGCTTATCCTTTTTTGATTGAGATGTGCTGTCCTTAGTAAAGCGTATTATGCCGACGATGGCAGAGATTATGGCTATGGACTCAAAAGCAATACCTGTCACGGAGCCTACGAAAAGATCGTATATTATAGCGCAGGTGCAGGTAAACAAAAGGCTGACGCGGAGCTTTTGAGGGCCGAAGTATCCAAGGCAAAGAGTATTTATGGAGAGCGCAAGTATCATAAATACCGAGTAATAGCCCTCCCAGGAGAATATGCTCAAGCCGATAATAGCGGCGGCAAATACAGCGGGAACAAGAGGTGAGGAAAAAAGCTTTTTGTCCTTGTAATAGTAGGCTATATTTCGTACTATGCATACAACGTTCAAGAGAAATCCCGAGTAAGCGCCTATGAGAAGGTATTGCAGACACATCAGGATTATAGATACGGTCTGGGTAACTATGATAAGCCTTTTTTCACGCATCTGATAGGTGAAAAATATTACTATAAGAGCAACGAAGCCGAGTATATGACCTATTATTTCAGTCAGTTCCATAAAAAGCTCCTCAAAAGATAATCACGGAGTAAAGTATAGCACAATTGGCGAAATTTGTAAATAGAATTTTTGGATTTTTCAGGTTTTTTGAGCTTTTAAGTACATAGTCAAAAGAGTACGGAGTTCATCCGTACTCTTTAGGTTATAAATATAAGCGTTATTATTTCTTAAGCTTACGCGCGCCAAGCTTATCGAGTATCTCACCGCAGACGTCGGGGTGGTCACAGGTAAATCCTATGGCGCCATTCTCGAATGCCTGACGGTAAACGTTCTCGTCGGTGTTCATTCCGTAATATACGCAAGGCTTAATACCCATAAGCGCAAACTCGGTAAATCTTGCCTTATCCGCTACGGGTGTGCCGTGGTCTATGGGGAAGCCCTGAGGGGTCTTGTCGCCCCAGTTGAAAAGGCATACCTCATCATAGTACTTATAGGGGTCGTCCTTCTCCCAGCCTCTCATACAGGTCTTGGGATAGAAGCCGTGGATGGAGAAGTCCTCCTTTGTGTATCTGGTTCTGAGCCATGCGCATATGCCTGCCGAGAAGGTGATAACGGTAAGACGGTCCTTGCCGAATATGCCGTACTTCTTACAGATAGAGAGTGTAGCCTCTGCCGAAGCATACGCAAAATCGCCAAGCTCCTCGGGATAGTCCTTAAGCTCAAGAAGAAGCTTTACGTCGGGGCGGGTAGCCATAAGCTCGGCGAACTCCTCGAAGGTCGGAACCTTTTCGCCCTTGAATTCCTCGCCGAATTTAATTCCCGCGTCAGCCTTGCGTACCTCCTCAAGGGTCATATTGAAAATTTTTCCCTTGGTGTCGGTGGTGCGTGCCAAGTCTGCGTCGTGGCAGACAACTATCTGATAATCCTTGGTCATATGAGCGTCCATCTCGATAGCGTCAACGTCTATCTCAAGCGCCTTGCGGAAGCCCAGCATAGTGTTCTCGGGGTACTTTGCGCGCCATCCTCTGTGACCTGTAAGTGTAACCTTGGTATCCATAAGTATCTCCTTTGGCATATATTATTTTTGTTGATTTTAGTATATCACTTTTTACCCGAATGTCAAGGTATATCTGCAAAAAAGTGCCTGAAATATGCAATAAAGTGTGGTATAATCAAATTGAAAAAAACAAAAAAGGAGATTCATATGAATAAGAGCTTATATGACTACTACGTTATAAATAAAGAGCACAGAGCATTGCGGTTTAAGGTGGATAAGGAGCTTTCATCTGAATATTCGGCTCTCGGTCTGTGTAGCTCCGAGAGAATGACGCGTAGGTTTGAATATCTCTCATCTCTTGAAGTGCCTCACATTCACTCGGACGAAAAAATAGTGTTTATGCGTACTGTGGCTAATCTGCCCGATGTTTATACCGAGAAAGAATGGAAAGAGATACGAAAGGAGCATTATATTCACGAGCTCGGATACGTATCCAATCTTTCTCCCGAGTACGAGAAGACTATTTCGGTGGGTCTTCTTGCTCGCAGAGAGTCTGCCGACGAGTATCAGAAGCGTATAATTGACAGTATTATAGCCCTTTCGGACAGATATCTTGAGGAAGCAAAGCGAATGGGTAGGGGCGATATCGTTGAGGTGCTGACTCAGGTGCCCAGATACGGTGCGAGAAACTTCCGCGAGGCTTTGCAGTTCTTCCGTATACTTCATTATTCGCTGTGGTTAGAGGGTGACTATCACAACACGGTAGGACGATTTGACCAGTATATGTACCCTTATTTCAAAAATGATATGGATGCAGGCGTTTATACCCGTGAGAGTGCGCTTGAGCTCGTTGAGGATTTCTTCCTTTCCTTTAATAAGGACAGCGACCTTTACGTTGGTGTTCAGCAGGGCGATAACGGACAGAGTATGGTTCTTGGCGGCATAGATAAGGACGGAAACGATTGCTTTAATCTGCTTTCCGAGCTCTGCCTCGAAGCCAGCAGAAATCTTCTCGTTATCGACCCTAAGATAAATTTGAGAGTTTCCAAGAAAACACCTCTTTCCATATTTGAAAAGGGAACGGAGCTTACACGTGCGGGACTTGGTTTCCCGCAATATTCCAACGACGATGTGGTCATAGAAGGCTTACAAAGATTGGGATATGATTATGAGGATGCCGTTAATTACGTTGTTGCGGCGTGCTGGGAGTTTATAATTCCCGGTGTGGGAAATGATATTGCCAATATCGGAGCGGTAAATTTCCCTCAGCTCGTTGATGCAGCTATAAGAGAGAACATAGGTAAGTCAAGCTTTGAGGCGCTTCTTGGTGACGTAAAGCGCAGAGTAACTGCCGAGTGTGACAGAATAAGAGAGAGCATAGCCAATGTTTGGTTTGTGGCATCTCCCTTTATGGATCTGTTAAGAGAGGCTAAAAAGTACAACAATTTCGGACTCCACGGATGCGGTCTTGCTTCTGCGGCTGACGCTTTGGCGAGCGTTGAGAAGTACGTATATAACGAAAAGAGTGTGAGCCCCGAGCGCCTTATAGCCGCCCTTGATGCAAACTTTGAGAACGACCCCGAGCTCTTGCACACTCTCCGTTATGAGGCGCCGAAGATGGGTGTTGACTCGGAGCGTGCCGACGCTATGTGCGGCATTCTCCTTGATAGCTTCGCGGATGCTCTTGAGGGCAAGCGCAACTGTCTTGGCGGCGTATGGAGAGCAGGTACGGGTACGGCTATGTTCTATCTGTGGCACGCTCGCGATATAGGCGCTACCGCCGACGGAAGACGAAAGGGCGAGGCATTTGGAACTAACTTCTCTCCCAGCCTTTTTGCGAAAGTAAAGGGACCTGTCAGCGACATAGAGTCCTTCACTGCCAACGACCTTACAAGAACTGTAAACGGAGGTCCGCTTACCCTTGAGCTTGCTTCAAGCGTGTTCGCAAGCGAGGACAGTATTTCCAAGGTTGCTATGCTGATAAAATACTTTATTGAGAGAGGTGGACATCAGCTTCAGCTCAACGCTATAAATCTCGATACGCTGAAGGCAGCACAGGCAGACCCCGATTCTTACCGACAGCTTATAGTGCGTATATGGGGATGGTCGGCGTATTTCGTTGAGCTTGACAGAGAGTATCAGGACCACGTGATGGCTCGTCAGGAATACAGCCTATGAAAGGCTTAGTCTTTGATATCAAGGAGTTTGCCGTACACGACGGGAGCGGAATAAGGACTACGGTTTTTATGAAGGGATGTCCTCTGCGCTGCGTGTGGTGTCATAATCCCGAGGGGCTTTCGCCTAAAAAAGAGCTATACGTGTCGCAGGCAAACTGCACTCACTGCGGTCTGTGCAAAAGACAATGTAATCACGAGGAATGCAAGGATTTTGGCAGATGCCTTCACATATGTCCGCAGGACTTGGTGCGTGTAGCGGGCGAGGAGTGGGAAGCCGAGGCACTTTCTCGTAAGCTGTTGAAATATGAGGGACTTTTCAGGAGTACGGGCGGAGGAGTTACGCTGTCGGGCGGTGAGCCCTTGCTTCAGGCAGATTTTTGCGCGGAGCTTCTCACAATTTTGCGAGGACGGATACATACTGCCATAGAAACCTCGGGATATGCGTCCGCGGAGGATTTTAAGAGAGTGGCGGAGCTTTGTGACTTCGTATTTATGGACATAAAGCTGGCGGAGGCTGCCGCGCATAAGAAATACACGGGTGTTGACAATGGAATAATACTCGAAAACGCCGCGTGGCTGAAGAAAAGCGGAAAGCCGCATACGTTCAGGACACCTCTCATACCTAACATTACCGATACTTACGAAAATCTTTGCGCCATCTCCCAAATAGTGGGAGAGGACCCTTGGGAAAAGCTGCCCTACAACGAGCTTGCCCCCGTAAAATACAAAAACGTGGGAAGAGAGTACGCGGGAGCGGAATTCATAAAAGAAAAAAAGAATAGTTAACAGCAAAACGCGTCGGTTTTTCGACGCGTTTTATCTTTTTTTACAAAAACACTTTTATTTTTGATGATTTTATGATATCATTAAAAAAACGTTTGATACAAAAAATATAAAAGCAGCGAGGCGAAAATGAATTATTTTTGCGACATAGATATAGGAGACATAAGAGTAATAGTAAAGAAGGACGAGTGCGAGGATTTTAAATACTCCACACGTTCAAGAGAGGGCGCGGGCTTTGTTTGCTTTCTTTCGGGAGAAGGACGCTTTTTTTACGGCGGCGAGGTAAATAAGGTAAGCGCGGGAACGTTTATCAGGTTTGATGAGGGCGATTCCTACAGCTTTGACGTTCCGTACCCTTGTTCGTATATTACAAGCAACGCGGATATTCTGCTTAAGGGGAGGACAGTGCTCCCAAAGGTCACCGACTGTACCCCCGAGGAGATAAGCGCGGTGCGAAGGATATGCAGAGTGTGGGAGGAGCAGGGAGAGTACTGCTATATAGAAGCACGCATCCTGCTTTTACAGCTCTTTATGGATATGATGAAGCGGATATCGGGGGAGTGCGGTGATGCGGGCAATTGTGTATCCTCGGCGCTGGCATATATACACAGACATTACAACGTTAATTTTTCTCTTGAGGATATTTCGGCTGCCTGCAATATAAGCCCCTCGCATCTTCGGCTATGCTTCAGGAGGGAGCTTGGATGCTCTGTAATGCAATACCGCGAGGAGCTGAGGATGACACGGGCTAAGGCAATGATAGACTCGGGAGAATTTAAGCTTAAGGAGATAGCCGAGCATCTCGGGTACTACGATATATATCATTTTTCAAAAAAATTCAAGGCGGCAACGGGAAGCACTCCGGGAAGATATAGAGAAGCTTTGAAATAAAAGTCATTTTGTACAAAAAAGCAAGCTGTTTATACATTGAATACGTAAAGCACAGGCATTATAATAAACGTATAACGGAGGATAAGACAATGACAGAATTATTATTTACGAAATACAGTATGCCTGCCGCAGACTTGGGAAGAAACAACTGCTTGCCCGACATACACGTTAACAGCTACATACGCGCTAAAATATCTCTTAGTGAGAATATATCAAAAGAGGACGGAAGGTATATCGGAAAGGGAATGATAGATACTCTGCTCCCCTATTGCATAACCGACGGATACGACCGAAACAGAGTAGAAAGAGGCATAGATGCCGCCATACTTGAGAACGAATACGTGAGAGCGGTGTTTTTACCCGAGCTTGGCGGAAGGCTCTGGTCGCTGTACGATAAAACAGAGGAGCGAGAGCTTCTGTATAAGAACGACGTTTTTCAGCCTGCCAATCTTGCTTTGCGCAATGCGTGGTTTTCGGGCGGAGTTGAATGGAACGTAGGTATAAAGGGACATAATCCGCTGACCTGCTCGCCTATGTTTGCACAAAAAGTGACGAATAAGCTGGGCGAGCCCGTGCTCAGAATGTATGAATACGAGCGCATACGCGGGGTAGTGTACGTTATTGAGGCAACGCTCAGTGAAAAAGAGCTGTTGGTCAATATTACGATAGAAAATACGTCGGACAAGGAAACCTATATGTATTGGTGGTCCAATATTGCCGTTCCCGAAACGCCAGAGACCCGTGTTATAGTTCCCGCTGATGAGATGTTCTTCTGCGCATACGAGGACGGGGGATATTTTCTCGATAAAACGCAGATGCCTTGTGTTGACGGAAGAGATATTACGTATGCCGTAAATTCTCCGCGCTCAAGAGACTTCTTCTTTGACATCCCCGACGAAAGCGAAAAATGGATAGCAACGGCAGATAAGGACGGTAAGGGACTTTTACAGACCTCGGACCGAATACTTAAGGGAAGAAAGATGTTCGTATGGGGGCAGCACGAGGGCGGAAGACATTGGAACGAGTGGCTCTCCGATAAAGCGGGAGCCTATATAGAGATACAGGCGGGCTTGCTGAAGACACAGCTTGAGCATTTCGTTATGAAGGGCAACAGCCGTATATCATGGCGGGAGAGCTATTGTGCGCTCAGCATTGACCCCGAGGCGGCTCACGGAGATTTCAGTACTGCCGCGGACAAGGTGTCGGACATTGTGACGAATAAAAACAAGTCGCTTGTCAAGGATGCCTTTGAAATAGTGGAAGAGGACAAGATAGCTTTGTACGGCTCGGGCTGGGGCGCGCTTGAAAACAAGATAAGAAAGGTCCCCGTCAGCCATATATGCCATTTTCCCGAGGACAGTATGGACGCTGAGCAGACAGATTGGCTCGTGCTTTTGGAATCGGGAGCATTACCCGAGCATTCTGTTGACAGCGTTATAGCGAGCTACGTAACGGGAAGCTTCTGGACCGAGCTGTTAGGCAAAAATATCAAAGAGGATTGGTATGCCTACAATCAGTTAGGTGTGATGTATTACGCGGGTGGAGATATAGCAAAGGCGAAGAATAGCTTTATTAAATCCGCAGAGCTTAAGGCAAATGCTTGGAGCTACCGAAATCTTGCGCAGATAGAGAAAAACATAGAAGGGGATTATGACAGCGCGGCAGAGCATATGGTGACCGCACTTTCGCTGAAAAAGGATTATTTGCCGCTTGCCATAGAATGTGCCTACGCTCTTATGGCGGCAGAGCGGTATGGGGAATGGGTGTCGCTCTACGAAACTCTCCCCGCCGATATACGTGAAAACGGACGAGTAAGAATGCTTCTGGGCGCCTGCTATTCAAGGCTTGGGGAAGCAGAGCTTGCCGCGGATATAATAAACGCCTCTCTCACGGTAGACGATATCAAGGAGGGCGAATACTCGCTTTCGGCTATCTGGATCGAAATATACGGTTGGATAATGGCTAAAAAAAGGAATGTGGATGTGTGTAGCCTTAGCGCGGAGGAGATACTTGGCGAGTATCCTCTCCCACGGGAGCTGGATTTCAGAATGCACTAAAGGAGAAGAAAATGAAAAAGGAATTAGAGGTAAAGTCGCTTACGCCCATAACAGCCGACAGCGACGGAAAAAGCTGTGAAATATCCGTATGGAACAGAAAATATACCTTGTCCACCTCGCCGCTTCTGTCCTCTGTAATATCGGGCGGACAAGAGCTTTTAGCCGCTCCTATGCGTTTGGTCGGTACGGAAAACGGCAAGGAGCTGGTAATAAGCGACGTGTGCAGCCGCCTTATGTACGGTAACGACGGCAGCTCGGTAAGCGCCTGCCAATATATGCAGAGTCCGAGATTTATTATGAATACTACCCTTGAAGCCGAGTATGACGGATGTATGGATTGGAGGATAACGGTAGCCACCCACGGACCGACGGTCGCGCAGGCATTCGGTCTGGCTGAAAGCGATAAGGGAGCAAGAGAGCTTACCCGCCTTTGGCTTGAGATACCTCTGAGGAAGGAATGTGCCGCTTCATATCAATACGTACCCGCCTGCGAGGCTATTATAGACGGCAGTATCCCCGACGGGCTACCCGTAATGTATCACATAGGCGCGATGCCAAAGGAGAGTATTGCTCTGCCTTTCGTTCAGCAGGTGTTCCTTGGCAATGATGAGATAGGCTTTTCGGTATTCTTTGAATCCGACGAAAATTGGCAGCCCGCCGATAGCAAGAGGGTCATAGAATGTGTAAGACAGGACGATGCGGTGATAGTGCGCATACATCTTTTGGACAGCGAGCCCGTTTCCTGGTACGACAAGGGAGATAACGGCGGACACAACCTTATGCCGCTGTCCTTCAGGATAGGTATGCAGGTCACACCCGTAAAGCCCTTTCCCGAGAACCCTTACGCGGAAAAGAACGTGCATATAGACTGCTTTAAGAAGATACCCGAGAATTATGAGGATTTCCTTTTCAAGCCCCTTGCGGGAGATACCGAGACGGTCATAGACCGAATAAAGAGGATGGGAGTCAACACGCTCTACATACACGAAAAATGGAACGACATACAGAATTCGCCCTTTCTCACCGTAGAGAGCGCAAACCGCTTGAGGCTTATAGTTGAGGAGGCGCACAAGAGGGGAATGAAGGTTATTCCTTATTTCGGCTACGAGATATCCACTATGTCGCCTATGTATAACGAAAAGTATCTTGTGGGGGATATAAGCTGGCATTGGTACCGTTTCCCTTGGCAGCGAGCGCCTCAGGTGTGCTATAACGGCGAGTGGCAGGATATATACGTAGAGGCTATGGAAAGGCTTATGGACGAGTTCGGCTTTGACGGACTGTATCTGGATTCTATAAATACCTGCAGAGCCTGCAACAATGAAAAGCATGGCTGCGGATACCGCGACAGAGAGGGTAAGCTTCATACGACATACCCCGTATTTGCCGTGAGAAAGCTGATGAAACGACTTTGCGCTATGGTTGAAAAGCGCGGAGGAACTATATGTACTCACTCTTCTGCTAATTTCCCCGTGGCGGCACTCGCATTTTCGCACTGCTTATGGGACGGAGAGACTGTTCAAGGGGAATTCCTTAAAGGAAAGCTGAAGCGTGCTCCCGAGGAATATTACAGAGCTGTATACACGGGAAGAAATCTTGGAGTTCCTATCAATATACTCTGCTATTCAAATCCTCCAACGTGGACCTTCCGACAGGCAATGGCAAACGCTTTGCCATTTGGTATAATCCCCAAGCCCGTTGACGTTGAGCAGCCGCTTGAGGATATGAGCGGAGTATGGAGAGCACTTGATGAATTTCCCATAAGCGAGGCGCAGTGGAGACCGTATTTCGACAATGACGTACGCGTGTCTGATGACAGCGTAAGATTCAGCTACTATAAAGCAGGAAATGAAATGCTGTGCTTTGTGGCTAATATGGTCAACGAGCCTTCGGGATGTGTCAGCATCATTTTGCCCGAAAAGGCTCAGAGCGTGACCGACGCTATAACAGGGGATGCTATGGCATCCGATACAAGCGAGCTCTCCATAGAGCTTGACGGCTTTGATTACAGGATAGCTCGAATAAAGCTTTAAGAAAGGATTTACCTATGAATAGATTTCTACTTGGCTGTAACTATTGGGATTCCAAATCTGGAACCGAAATGTGGAAAAACTGGGATGAAAAGACCGTAAGAGAGGACCTGACCGCCCTTAAGGAATGCGGAGTGACTCACTTGCGGGTATTTCCCAATTGGCGGGATTTTCAACCTATAAAAAAGCTGTACGGATGGACTAATGATTTTAGGGAATACGCTTTCGGGGAGAATGAGGAATATATGACTCCCGAATGTAACGGAATAGACCCCGTTATGATAGAGCGCTTCAGAAAATTTGCATCTATCGCAAAAGAGTTTTCTATGGATATCACCGTGTCTATCCTTACGGGATGGATGAGCGGAAGAATGTTCGCGCCTCCCGCTCTTGAAGGCAAAAATCTGATCTCCGACCACGAGGTCAGAAGGTGGACAGACAGATACGTAAAGGGTATAGTTTCCGCTCTTAAGGACATAGATAATATAATCATCTGGGATATAGGTAACGAGTGCAACTGCCTTGAAAAGGTGTCTGACCGGCATCTTGCCTATGAATGGACCGCGTTTATGGTGAACGCTATACGCTCGGTGGACGGCACGCGACCCATATCCTCGGGTATGCACGGACTTAATACCGAGAGCGGTGCGTGGAGAATTGAGGACCAAGGTGAGCTTTGCGACATTTTATGTACACACCCCTATCCTTCTCCCTCTATAAAAGGTGATATAGAGCCTTACAATGGTCTGCGCACTACTATGCTTCCCACAGCGCAAAGCGAGTTTTATTCGGGTATAGGTGGAAAGCCTTGTATGATACAGGAGCAGGGAACCTTCTCCGACGCAATAGGAAACCGCGAGATGGCGGCTAACTTTTTGCGGGTGAATGTGATTTCTGCTTGGGCGAATAATCTTACGGGATATCTTTGGTGGTGCGGAATGGAGCATCTGCTCCTCAAGCACGCGCCCTACGCGTGGGGAATGAACGAGCGTGAGCTGGGGCTTGTGGATAAGGAGCTTGCGCCTAAGCCCGTTGGAAAGCAGATGAAAAAATCGGCTGAGATGCTCAGCATGCTTCCCCCTATCGGACCTAAGGATACAGACGCGGTATGCGTGTTGCCCAGAGGTGAAAAATATATCCGCGCCGCAGGCGCATACATACTTTCCAAGCAGGCTGGCTTCAATATTCGTATCGAAAACTGTGACGGTATCCCTTCTGAATCCGGCGCGTATATACTTCCCGCCATAGAGGGGTGGGAGGTCACATTCCGCCGTACCTACGACGCAATTCTTGACAGTGTAGAGAACAAGGGGGCTAAGCTTCTTATTACCTACTACGGCGGTCACATGACCGAGTTTGACAGAGTTACGGGACTTACCTCAAAGGGTATGCAAAGGGGAAGCACTCATATGGCGCATTTCTCCTTTGGGGATATACAATATACCCCCGCAAAGGAGCTTCTGCTTGAATCTGTAGGCGCGGAGGTGTTGGCGACCAATGAGAACGGAAATATCGTATTTTCAAGGAATAAGCTTGGAAAGGGAGAGGTCTACTTCTTGAATTTCACTCCCGAGCTTATTGCAATAGAGCAGACTCACGGCTTTAATCCGGATAAAAGTGCTCCTTATTATAAGATATACAAGGAGTTTGCGGGTACGCTTACAGACAATTATGTCATCAAGAGTAACGACCCGCAGATATGCGTGACGCAGAGCAGGGAAAACGATGATAGCTATATTGTTACTGCCATCAACTATTCCGATACAGAAAGAGTGTTTGATCCTTCTGTAAAGGAAGGCTGGAGAGTAGAGGAGATATACGGAGAGCTGAATAAGCCTATACCAAAATGCGACGGTATAGTTCTTCGCGTTACAAAGTGAATATAAACAAAAAACAGACCGAGCTCGGCTCGGTCTGTTTTTTATATTTATCAGTTTTTAGGCTTGCGGATGCGGTTGAGCTTCTTGTTCATCTTAAGCAGCTCTTCCTTGGTAAAGGAAATGTTCATCATACCCATCATGCTTGTAAGACGAAGAACGGTAAAGCCGCCCATCATCTGCATGAGTCCGCTGTCAGCGGAGCTCAGGTCAACGTCAAAGCCGCCCGACTTCTTTTCGCCGTCGCCGCCCTTCTTGTTAGCGTTCATCTTCTTCTTTATCTTAAGACCAACGCCGATGAACCACATCTTTCCGCGCTTGGATTGCATAATATCGGATATCTTATCGTTGAGAGAGAAGCGTCCCTCGACCTCGGTAACGTCGAACCAGTTAAGAACTGCTCCAACCTCCTTGAGGACGTAG